>Ga0351899_1012_pt1 | contig 62761 bp, 56 predicted proteins | sample BONcelHT113001C6_FD_206833 | JGI IMG/M metagenome (GOLD analysis project Ga0351899, IMG submission 206833) | Enriched cells from coal bed in the Powder River Basin, Montana, United States - BONCAT cells T11 rep1 HSBNCT.T11.300.1.C6 ... | reverse complement strand
AATCAAATTATATCTCAAGTGTTAATTTTAACCAGGGGCTAACCACTAAAAAAAGTCTGGAATGATCACCGCCCAAAGGTTGCCACTGCTTCTCCCTTTTGCAGCAAATGGCCCTGCATTGCCTTCTCCAGTTCTGTAACCGTGGCTCCTGCTGATAAGTCCAGCATCCTGTTCAGGCCAAATGCGCGGAAGAAATATCGGTGCTGCTTTCCGGGAGGCGGACAGGGGCCGGCATATCCGATCTCTCCGAAGTCGTTCGTACCCTGCAAAGCTCTGAAGGGCTCTTTGAGTGTGGCGCTCTTGGCTATGGCCTTAGGAATGACATGGATCGGCGGGATATTCCAGATAAGCCAGTGGGTTAAGGTGGCAGAAGGCGCGTCCGGGTCATCAACAATCACTGCTATAGATGTGGCATTGAGCCCTTGAATCTCGATCCTTGGCGACAGATCCATTCCCAGACAGGTATATTCATCGGGAATCCGATCAAAGCCCAATTTGACAACAAGATCCATCATATCTATCTCCCCGGCCTGGACGGCTGTTACGAAAAAAACCAAACAAGCAAATGCAGCCAGGACAATCTGTATTGAATTTCTGCTCTTTATGGTTATCATGATATGCTTCTCCTAAAAGCTTTTTTAAGGAGAAATCTTCTTGACAGTTGCTTACCTACATCGTGCTTACTGATAAATTTTAGCCCAATAACCTATCGCTGTTCTACCTTTGCAGTGGATTTCTTTCTCTACTCGGCAAGATGACGCTGCCTAGCAGAAAATAATTTAAATGCTTGAGTCAACAGGAGTATCGTGACCGTCTTTAGAGCTTATGATGTTCGAGGTGTCTATGGCACCGATCTCACAGAGGAGCTGGCCAGGCGTGTGGGTGTTTCCTTCGGATCTTTTGCCGGAGGGGGCAGTGTCTCTTTGGGCAGGGATACGCGAATCAGCGGGCCATCTCTGGAGAAGGCCTTCCTGGAAGGTGTTCTGACTACAGGCTGCCATGTGGACAGCTACGGCATCATTCCCATTGCCGTTATAAGCTACATCACCCGCAAAATGGGCCTGAAAGCTGCGGCCTACATCTCTGCATCTCATAATCCGCCCGAGTACAATGGTGTGCGGTTTAGAACCGGCGATGGCTACGGCCTGCTCTACCAGGAGTCGTCCATTATGAAATTCTACCGGGAAGGTGGCTTTCTCTCCGGAAAGGGAAGAGTAGAGGATCGTCCTTCCGCGGAGGCCATAGACGAGTACGGCCATTATGTGGCAGAGAAGCTAAACTTAGAGCGCCCACTCAAGGCAGTCCTGGACATGGGCAATGGCTCGGCCTGCACCATGGCCTCTTTTTACAAAAAAATAGGGATGAAATGCTCTGTGATCAACGGCATAATGGATGGCCTCTTCCCCGGTCGCGGCCCGGCTCCCAATGAAGAGTCCTTGCAGCCCGCCTGCCAAGAGGTACGGAAAAATCAGGCAGATTTTGGGGTGGGCTTTGATCCAGATGCCGACCGGGGGATCATCATCGATGATCTGGGCCGGGTCCTGCCGCCGGAGAAGGTGGCCATTATCATCGCCCGTAGAAGGTACAAGCGCGGCGATCTGGTCATCTCCGGGTTTGACTGCTCCATGATGCTGGAGAACGAACTGCAAAAAGACGGCATCAGGGTATTACGGGAGAGAGTGGGCGATGTCTTCGTGGCCAACCGGGTAAAGAATGAAGGTGCAGTACTGGGTGTTGAGCGCAGCGGCCACTTTTTCCTTCCTGAGTTCCAGTACTCGGATGACCCCTTCGTCATGAGCCTGGCCATTGCCGAGATCATCTCAAAGGGCGAAAAGCTCTCCGTTCTCGCGGACGAGATCCAAGACTACCCCTACAAGCAGATCAGCATCCGCATTAGCGAGGACCCGGCCGGCGTCATGCTGCGGCTAAAGGAGGCTCTTGCTGCCATGGAGCCGGACACCCTGGACGGGCTGAAGATCACTACCGACAGCTACAGCATTCTCATCCGGCCCAGCAATACCGAGCCCATCTTAAGGCTTTACATAGAGACCGCGGCAGGCGACATGGCTGAGCTGGAGGAGCGCTACGTTGGGATCATACGCCGGGCCATGGAAGCATGAATTTTTTTTTTGCTAAAGCTACTAAAGCAAGTTATTTATGCGCCTCATCCCTTTAGCTGATAACCATTGTACAGAGCTGATCTTCGCGTGAGCTACAAAGACGTCTGCGTTCTCATTCCCACCCTCAATGAAGAGGAGTCCATCGAGCCGGTGATCCGGGAATTCAGAGCCCTGGGCTTCGAAAACATCCTGGTGGTGGACGGCCACAGCACCGACGGCACCGTGGCCAAGGCGAAAGCCGCCGGTGCACGCATCTTTATCCAGTCCGGTTCCGGCAAGGGCCAGGCTCTAAAAGAGGTCTTCGAAGAGATCGACGAGGAGTTTATCCTTCTCATCGACGGGGACGGCACCTACCTTCCAACCGACGCCGCACGTATCCTGGAGCCGGTATTGAGGGGAAAGGCAGACCACGTGGTGGGCAATCGGCTGGGCAATGTGCAGGGTGGTGCTCTAAAGCGGCTGAACATGTTCGGCAATAAGATGATCAACCTCTTCTTTGCCACCATCTATCGCGTTCACTTAACCGACATTCTCTCTGGCTACCGGGCGTTTACCACGGAAGGCATTCGCCGCCTAGACCTCTCTACGCCGGGCTTTGAGATCGAGTCGGAGATAACCATTGAGAGCGTGAAGAAGGGCCTGCGTATCATCGAGGTGCCTATTACCTACAGGCCCCGGCCGGCCGGCACCAAGACCAAGCTGCATCCCTTCCGGGACGGCCTCAAGATCATACTTACCATATTCCGCATGGCCAAGACCGAAAATCCCATGTTCTACTTCGGCCTGATCGGCTCATTCTTTGGTCTGGCCGGATTTCTCATCGGTCTATTCGTTGCCCGAGATTGGCTTTACTGGCGCATCGAGCACATCCCCCTCACCATCCTGACAGCCATCCTGATTATCGTTGGCTTCCAGCTATTTCTGATAGGCATGCAGGGAGATATGACAGCATCTATGCACCGGGAGATGATCAGAGAGTTGCACCGAAAGAGGAAATAGTTCTTCAGAAAAAGATAGTAATATTTATAATAAATAAAAAAAAGTTCCGCCTTCTGTTTTTCAGCGGAACTCCAGCTTGGCGTCGCCCATTGCCTCGAAAAGATAGGCCATTCCAGGCACGAGTGTCTCATTCTTGCCCAGGTGCGTCCAGCTCTGTTCCTCATACTTCCAGATGAAAGCCGAGACCAAGCCTTTATTTACCGCCTCATGATACTTGTATCTCTTATGCTCGGCATTCACTGTGATGTTGCCTAAGTCTACCGTCTTGTTCACTGGAAGGCCAATCATATTCCACCCGGCATGCAGATCGAGGCGGTAGGGCAGATCGACGGGCTTGCCGGAGATCTCTATGGTGAAGTTGTCGGCGCTGTCGATAAGGTAGCCCTCACCTGGGCGGAAACTGGTCACACTGATCATGCCCCCATCCTTCATGCCGAAGTCCCACCCGGCGTCAGCAATGGAGAATATGCTCCGGTAGGGCTTATTCGCCAGGTACTTGGAGGCCGCTCTATCTTTCGGATTGAGGTATATGGCTATAGCATTCCAGCCGGCCGTCACATTGATGCGCTGAACCTGGCCGGGGATGAGCACATATTCTATCTGAAAGCTCCTCTCCTCAGCAAGCCTCGGTCGTATGATGGGCCACATCACTTTCTTTTTTTCGCCTAACGTGTATTCATCATGCCAGACAGAAAGGCCGTTTTCCTTAACCACGATCTTGTCTGCATCTTTGGGCAGCAATACTTCGCCGATGATGGCGGGCGGTGCATTGAGATTAAGCCTCCTGCTGCTGCTATCCGTCTCGATCCAGTAGATCCAGTCGGTTGCGCTCTCGTTCATGGGCTTTATGGATGCCTTGATTATGTTCTTGTTCTCGTCCGTGGCATTGACGATTTCCACCACTGTGCTGTAGGGGCGAGTTGGAGTTTTTTGCAGAGCCGGCCGGAAGCTGGGGTCTCCCAGAATGGCATCCATGTAGGCTGTCTGATTGAGCATCTCAGAAACAGAAGTATCCCAATCTGGCAAGGGCTCTTCGTAATCGGAGATTGCCTTGATGTTCTCTGCTCCCTGAAACCTCAGCCGGTAGAGGTTATCTGCGTCAAGAACGGCCTCTCCCACCGTAGCATTCTCAAAGACCAGTGACTGATAAAACCTCTTTAAGAAATCTTCCGACACGAAGATCCAGGACAGGGCAGACTCTCCAATATAATTTACGGCTCCAGCTCTTATGAAGGCTAAAGCGATGGAGTCCTCCAGGTTCATGGGGATGTACATCCTGGTGCCGGTCACATTGAGATAGTACCCCTTGAGGTTTGCAGTAACACAGGCTCCTGAGGTGGTTGTCTGGGGCGAAAGAGTTAGCGCTTTTACATGCGCTCCGGTAAGCGAAGAATCCATCATCGACCAATCCGACAACTGCCATGCGTTTTCATTGCCGTGATGATCGAAGTTCACAATGTTCTGGCCGTTATTCATCTGCGAGATGACTTGCTGGTAGGTAGCCTCCTCGTAACGCAGGTCCTTGACTTGCAGCCCTGCCTCCCTCAAATAATCTCTGATTCTCATAGCAGTGGGAGCCTGCGGGAAAGAGAGGGGCGGCGAAGATATGACCAGGGCATTATTCTTCCAGGACCCGTTCAGCCGGTCATAGGCCAGAGTGCGAGCCAGAAGCTGAGAGGCATCGTAAACGGAAAGCCCCATGATTCTGCCTACTGCTACGCTGCTGTAATTCTCACCATTTATGGGCAATTGATAGTCCCTGTAGACCTCGTACTCCATGATATCAGATAGCTTCTGAATTAGGCCGGTGGATATGAAGGGCAGCGATCCCGGATCGCCCACAACCATCAGATAGTGAGGTGAGAGCTTAAGGTCATCGACCTTCTGCCTTAATGCTTGCTCCTCAATCAAAGGATCGATTTGCTGCGGGTCTTTGGCCACGTCCAGCAGAATTGCCCGGCGAGCTGCTGCTGCACCAGCCGCAACCAGGGACAGACGGGGGACTTTGGTGTGGCTGAATGCTGTAATATTCACAGCTTCAATATTGGAGCGAACATCGATGGTGTAGTTCTTCGTTCTTTGGGCATAACCGTCGCCTGTCTCAATATTGAACATCCACTTGCCTGGCGTTAGCATCTGCACTCGGACATCATAGAGCCGATCAGGCTCGATATCTGTGATCCTGGTCCTGCCGCTTCTTTTGTCCGGGCTGTAGAGGTTTAGGGCGGTGTAACTTGCGTCACGGTTAAGGTTCCAGGATATGTTCGTTCTGCCCGAGTAGATCCAGGTGGGGTAGGTCAGGTTGATTACCGGCCCATCATCCAAATTCTCCAGGGTATGGTTATAGGAAAAACCCTCGTATGCGACCGTAGCCCCGGTGTCCAGCCTCTCTTCCCAGCCAGAGTCCATGGGGTAGAGCAGTTCTACATCTACATTCAGACTGGCAGACTTGTCCGGCTCAAGCCTGTTTATATTCCAGCGAAGCATGGACCCGTTGAGGAATGCATTTATGGCATCCGAAGGCTGACCGCTATAGGGATCGGTAACATTTACCTCGCCCTTTTGTGGCTGGGGCCATTTTATGAGCCTGCCCATGGGGAAGATGTCCACCAATCGCACACCTTTCAGCACATCTTTCCCGGTATTGCTCATAGTGATGTTGAGCCTTACAATCTCTCCCAGCTCCTCTGCGGGCACCTGGCTTGGGCTTATTTCGGTTCTTATCAGCAGATCATTAACAAATGTTCGCTCTACTACGGGATTTGGCACAGGCTGCAGAAGCGAGAGATCATGAGAGTTGGTAAAGACCACCATGTTCGGACTATATCCCCTTTTATTCATCTGCTCGATAAGGAATTCGGAATTTCCCTCATGCAAGGTGATATTCATTTGGCTCAGGTTCTGCCTCACAACTGGCGAGATTGGACCTGCTATCACAGCCTCTTTGACATCCAGGCGTGATAATGCGCTCGCCGTCTCATTTGGCAGTGATCCGTCCACAAAGAGGAGCGGCCAATTTAGATAAGAGGCAATTGGAGCAGCAACAAGGGCCGCGCTGTAATTTTCGCCTACAATCACGGCTCCCGGCGAGCTTTTCCAGTAACGGCTTATCTTTTCTGCCATCTCAAAGCTGTTATTTGCCTGCACCGCAACGTCGCAATTCCATGAGACTTCTCCAATAGCGAGAGTCTTTCCGCCTAACTGGCCCAGTAGCCAGTGGGCGGCTAATGTTGGTGGCTCTAGCTCCGACCAAACGGGTGTGTGAACAACGTTATACTCGAAGGCAACTCCTGATGCGCCGGATTTTATGAGGTCCTCGATATACTTCACCGCGCCCTCTACATTCTGAGTAGAGAGAACGTATGCGAGGTAATCATCGCTCAAAAGGACATAAACCGGTTTTTTGCTGAGAAGGCAGGCCTGTCCTGCATCCTGGGCGGAGAGTGGGGATATTAAGGAAAAGTCCGTTACCTTTGATATCTCGGCGAAGTTGTAGCCCCGGATGCGATCGAAGGGATTGTCAAAAGCCACGCCAAGCTTCACAGGACCCAAATCAGTGGTTATATTTCGGGCATAATTTACAATTTGCATGAGCTGATCCTGCTTCCACTGCGTCCATCTCTCCTGGTTGTAGCTATTAATATTGACTTTGCTGAGATCTATGCCTGTATCCTGATAGAACTTCTCCTTGCAGACGTTGCAGTAGCAATAATTCTTATCCTGAAAGCCAAAATTATAGAGCACAACGCCATCGACCTTGTAGTCGTCTATCAGCGTTTCGATCAGATTGTAGAGATTATCCCTCACCTCTTGGTTAGCAGGACAAAAAAGGGAGGCTTTGCCGCCGATTTCGGGATTTGCCACCTGAAGCAAGCTTTTATCGATCCTGGAATCGTCAGTCACTGGTAGGTCAAGGCCTGCCTCTGCAAGCATGGCTTTCCTGGCCTGCGGCAATTTTTCTATAGCTCCTGCTGCCCCCGGCTCGGAGATAACGGGAACCTCAAGAGTTGCTGTAATGTAAGCTTTCAGACCGTCTTTGTGGGCTGCTTCAACCAGAGCTTTTACCTGATCTCCTGTTCCATGGATAGTTATGGCGCTGATATTCGCCGCCTTAAATGTGCCAAGGATTGCAGAAGCACCATATCTCTGCAGATCGCTCTCTTCAACCCAGCCGTTTCTATCCCCGGCCTGGACCGCTTTGGGAAGAATCAGCATAGGTAATGTTCTGGTCTGATTTTCCTCAGACCAGATGGCGAGAGGAGTAGCTGCAATGGATGCATGCCAATCGTCTGCTCCGACTAAAATCACATCCTCGAGGTCGCCCTTAACACCTCTTTCCAGGGGCGCGTCCTCTGCTAGGCAAATCTCTGTAATGGACATGATTGCTATGAATAGTATTAGATATTGCAGCCTCACGATTTCACCTCTTCTGTTTTGACGCCTGCATCTTGCAATGGCTTTGTATACTCGGCTCCAATCTCTCCCACGGTCATCGACCTGGAAAGGGGAACATTTCTTTTGGTCATTTCCACTATGGCGGCCCTGGCTTTATCGGTCACATCGCCCTCGCATACCACAATTGGCGCGCCTGTCATCTTGGCCGCCTGATAGGCCCTGAATATGTCAGCTGGCCTGGAGCCGGATAAGACCACCTCTGCGGTTCCATTCTGCCAGATTTCTGCAGCAAAGAGCCAGCACTCTTCGTAAAGGCTATTTCCATCAATGCGCTTGATTTCGACTCCGTTCAATACTTTTTCGGCGTCTTTAGAGACGATGGATTGATTGCCCAAAATCACAATCCTGGAATAGTCATGCAGCTTCTCCTGATCCATTTCACTTAATTTGCCCGGAGCAACGGTAATTATGTCGAAATAAGCAGTTCCATTGCTCAAGCTGCTTATAGATGCGATAGTGCTATAGAGGAATTCATCTCCCGTCAAAATGGCATTGCCTTGCGGCAAGATCACTTTGATGGATGCCATCTCTTCCGGCATTGGAATGCCATGGGAGTCCATGAGCCGGAAGACAAGCGGATAGTCGCCTGCAGTCGAAGCCAGCAGGGTGAAATTGGCGATGCCAGGGCTATGCGGGCTGACATCTACCGTCTGGGCTAAAGGTATGACCATAAGCTCAGGAGGCGTTACTATTCCTACCATTACCTTCTCCTTAACATCCAGCATGATGTTGAAGGAGCCTTTGTAGGTCTTGTTTGTCACTATTTTTTCCGGGACCTTGATTTTCACGTTGTAGCCCCGAACAGCCACGGCAAAATCAACTACTGCCTCAACAGAAGAATTTTTGGACTGGTTGCCCAAAGATGTGGCTACGATTGAGAGATTGCCTTTCTTGCCGGGTTTGGCTGTTTCCACCTGCAGCTTCATGGTATGGGTTGTGCCCGGGTCTAATGGCAAGTCGTAGGGAAAGTCGAGCGTTTTATCTCCATCCAGCAAGCTCACGCTCCACCCATCCGGCAGTGTCCCGGCGTCGATAGAGGCCACATCCCTAAAAGCGCCCAGGTTTTTAACAGCCAGATCGAATTGAGCGATATCTTCGGCATTGGCAGAAAGCTCAGCAGACTTGGCATCATCAATGGTCATGCCAATGCCATAGCTCTCCTGTCCGATGACAGTGAGAACGAAGTCTATTCTCATGGGCAGCGAGGGAGGTGCGCTGTCCAGTAAATATATAAATCCGGTGTAAGTTCCCGGTTTCGTCTCAGGAGGCAGGATAAAGTAGATCTTAATCTCTGCTTTATCCTTGGGCATGAGCGGTTTTTCTTCGGGCATGTCCAGAAATATGTAATCCCTGGCAGTTCCGCTTATCTCGGTTTTTGATATCTTGAAGATTGTTGCATCTCCAATATTGGTTACCTTAAGCGTTCTCTCCTCCAGGTCACCGGAATGGAGCACAACATCAAATCTTTCCTTGTCTGCTGTCAGCTGGGCGGAGCTGGCGGCAATCAGCAGGAATAGAATAATAATCGGGTATATCAGCCTCATCTAACACCACACGATGGCATACGCCGGATTTTACTACTGTAAGTATCCCACTACTTTCCCCATTTATAAATCCTCTCTCAAAGGAATAAATGATAAGCTTCTCCTCTCGACGGGCTAGTTTATATCTGTTATGCATCAGAACAACAGGTCGGTGTTTCCTTGGATCGAGAGAAAGCCTTTCTGGTGGCCACGCCCTTCAAGAAGCGCGGCAAGACAAGCCTGAAGATCAGCGACTTTATCTTTGCTCTATCCCTCGACCTGAAATGGGGGCCGCCGGAGAAGGTGCGAGCCCTCCTCCGGGAAGCGGAAGCTGAAGGCATGGTCAAGATGGAAGGTGAGATGGTAAATGCGATCTTTGATGCTGCGGCAGTGGATGTTCCCCTGGGATTCAAGCCGTCCACGGAGGAGGGCATACTGGATCAGGGAATAAGGCTCATCACCTCCCATACTGGCCTGAGCCGGAAAGAGGTTATTGCTCTTGCCAATGAGAAACAGGATTCCCTGAAAAAGCTGGTGGAACTGGACGGCGTGGTGCTGCTGATCGCCAGAGAGATGGGTATCGATGTAAGTGATCTGGCTACTATTGCCTACGAGAACCTCCTGGCTCGCGGCAAGGAAGAGAAGAGCACCTGAGGAGTATAAGATTAGGTCGTTCTCGCGAAACAATTATCTTGACCTAAAAGGGAACTCTAATATGGCAAGCATTATATAATCTTAATGAGCTGAGGGGCATATCCAAAGAACGCGCAGACGAGATAGCAAAAAAAGTTAGAGCATCCTTTTCAGAATCTGATGGACCTTCAGAGTGGATTTTGGGGATGTGAGCATGTAGGAAGACCAAAGCTTTTATTAGCTGACAAATGTGACTGTTTTCTGGAGGGAATAAATCTGCATTTGGTCAAATGGCTAACGTGTGCGTTATTGCTAAGCATATATTCTATTGGCCAAATGGCAGAAGGGAATTATACTTTCTCGGATGGATTTGAAGGTGGAATCAACTATCCTTGGATCAATGAAGGCTGGACGTTGGACAGGCAGACCCCATTCGAGGGAGAAGTATCTGCAAGATCACCTAATGGGCAATTAAATTCCAATTTGTCAATCCGAATGCATTTTCCATGTACTGTTTCATTTAAAGGGAAAAGAATGTATCCCGGAAGCGAATTAAGATTTTTGGATAATAATATTACAGCTAGTCGTTTATCCGATCCGCTAATATGCGGCTGGGAAGAATTTACTTGGCCGATTGGCGAAGATTATTCAATAATAACTTCAGCCTACCTGCACGAGTTAAGATGGTGGGGAATTAGAGCTGCCTGGCTCGATGATGTCAATATTTCTTCTAAACCTTATCTCCAGTTAGATGGAAAGGCCACGCCGATTAATTGTACTTCAGAAGATAATATCACATATAATGCAGATATAAAGAGCAACATATATGGCGTCGATGTAGAGCTCATTATAGCGCCTCCAAGCATTTATGACAATTCTGAGATTAGCTTAGGTGTCAAGAGATTTGAGAATGCTTCACTTAATTGGGGTCCAATAAAGCTCGATTGCACGAATGTAGGTATGGGTAAATTCTATTTCAAAATCGGATCTCCTTTTAATAAAAATAGTAATATATATAATGGTCCGAATGTTGAAATTTGCGCGATGAGGAAAAGATTTGAACCTTGTCCCAATGCAATAGGAACTATATATGATTGCTTTAGATATTGTACGGATATAATTTCAAGCACGAATGCAACTATAGAATTTTTTGGAAGCAATAACGAGATTGAACCTTGGTTTCCATTAGGATACAGGAAGGTTAATAACACAAAACAAAGAGAGCCGCTATGTATCAATTGTAGCTATGCTCTTGCTAAAATGGATATGCATCGTGGTTTCATGAATCACGGTTTCGCAGGAGAATAAGACTCAATGCAATTAAAAGACAGAGTAAAAATCTTGCTCTCATGCTTTCTAATATTTTTTATTTTTTTTTGTTTTTATTGTTCAGGCCAAACAAGCTCTTCTGTAATAAAGAATCCGTATATTTCATCAGAACGTGAAGCTTTGTCATTATCATCGCCACAGACCGTTCGCGATAGAAGTCCGCAGACAATGGAACCAAGCAGTGGGGGAAATTTTGCTTCGACAGAATGTTATCTAAATATAAAAAGAAATATTATGCCAAATTATAAAGATTATTATTTAAAAAATAAAATAAATAATATACAGACAGAAATACAAGGATGTAGTAGGAGCTTCAATAATATATTGATAAGAGATAGTATAGATGATGAGTTAATCGGTTTCTCTGGCTTTCATATTTATATAGAAAATCCCTTCGAATCAACCCAGCGCATAATTAATGAAGCAGAGACTGCAAATTTTAAAAATAATTTTATAAAAAATATATATGACCCGATGGGTGAGAATTATATCATTTTAAACAATACAATATACATTAAAGTTCCAGTATTGAAAAGTGGAGAAAACATAAAATATGGTTATGGAATTCAATCAAACAAATCTGGTATATTTAATATTAATACACGCCTTCGGCTTAGTGATTCTAAATGGCCTGATTTGGAAAAGGTGGATACAATTGAAATAAGACCGCCTGAAGTGGCTGTGGGTATTGAGGCAGATCGATCTTATGCAACTAAAGGCATTGATTTAAATATAACTTACAATATTTTGCATAAATCAGGTTGGTGCAAGGACCCAATATACTTCAATATAAGATTTGATCGATCAACGGAGTATGAAATCTCTTACGCTAATGGGACAAAATATAACTATGAAAATATTAATTTAACATTCTATCCATTAGAAGTAACAAAATACTTAATCAAAATAAGGTATAATGCTTCCGGCTTGCATCCAATTCCTATTCTAAACGTTGAGGGAGCAACAGTTTCCCATGAAAAAATCAATATAGAGGTATTTTCCAATAATAGAACAAAATATCTGCAGGATAACGCAGTACTCATCTCTGCTGTCACTGTTTTAATATCGATATTTGCAATTCTAATAACAATTATCGATATGAAGGAAGCACGCGAAGATATGGGCGCAATTATCCGACATGTAACAAATAAACCCCCTTCAATTTATGGTAATTTAAGAAAAATTATTCTTTTAGAATTATATATATTTATGTTTATCAGTTTACTATGGACATTAATTAACATTGTGTTTATAAACCCATATTCGTTTTTGCTTTATATAAGTATCCCCTTACTATTTTTTATTTTTTTGTTATTTCAATATATATTTATTAATAAAAAATAAATATATAATTACATTTAAATGATAATAGGTGTAGAATCGTAAGCTTAATCTTCCATGGGGAAGGGACAGGGGATTTATGACTCCCAGGGTTCTGTTCACAACCATTTATAGAAAGGGCTTTGAGCCTTACGACTACATCGGAGCCAATACCAGGTCATGGTTCAGATTCTACTGGCCGCGCATCCAATCCTTCGGCCTGAGATTTCTAAAGCAGAACATTCCCGAGCTGGAGATCCTGGAGTTTCCCACCTGGGATGAGTACCAGAAGAAGCTGCAAGAGGGCTGGGATGTGGTGGGTCTCTCCTTTTACCTGAGCGAGACCCATGAAGCCATGGAGATGGTGGACGCGGCGCGCGCGGCAGGTGCAGGCGAGGTTTGGGCGGGGAACTATGGTGCGCTCACCACTGCGGTGCAGGACAGGTTCGATAGGATCTTCGTGGGCTACTCAGAGCGCGAGCTTGCCCCCTATTTCGGACGGCAGATCAAGGATATAATCCACCCTCCGCTCATCGAGTATCTCAATACGCCCTTCAATATCAAGCTGAACATTTACGGAGTGCTGTTCACCACGCGCGGCTGCCCGGTCGGCTGCAAATTCTGCCAGACGCCGGTCTTCTGCAATAAGCCTAATATCATCTCTCTGCAAAGCATACAGCGAGTTTTGGCCTACTACAAAGAGCACGACATAAATGTGGTTTTGATTGAGGATGAGAACTTCGGCTGCAATCGCCGCCATGCCGATGCGGTGGTAGAGCTTTTAGACAAGTATCAGATGGTCTGGGGATGCATGGCGCGGGCTGATTATCTGAGAACGAAGATCGACGACTGGGCGGATATGAGGCAGAAGAACGGCAGAAAGGTCTCCGGCTTTGGGGGTGCGGCCATCGGCATCGAGAACCTGCATCAAGAGCGCCTGGACCAGATGAAGAAGAAGGAAGGCACTGAGGACATTTTGGAGACGCTGCGCATGCTGCAAGCAAGAAATCTGGGCACCGTGGGCTATTACATGATAGGCTTTGAGGAAGACACCAAGGAGTCGCTGCGTGAGGACATAAAGAAGCTGGCGGCACTGAAGCTGGACATTACTCAGATCTGCGTCATAACCCCTCTTCCCCAGACACCCATGTGGACGGAGATCGAGGAGAAGTTCGGCATCTGGGATCACGACTATCATCACCACGACGGCAAGCACATGGTCTGGAATCATCCTCGCATCAAGCCTGAGGAGTTTCCGGGCATCCTGGACTGGTCATTCAAGCAGGTCCATCCCTGGCATGCGCCTCTGCGCACCTCGGCCCGGGTGTGGGGCAATGCCTATCGATACGGCGGCTGGAACGGAGTGAAAGAGGTTGCCGCCTACATCAGCCGGGCCAACAAGTTCGACTGGAATGCAGGCCTTAGGCTGCTGAAAGTGAATGAAAGCTAAAGATGAAGGAAATCGATGAAGGTATTACTACTATCATCTCCTGTGGTACAGCTCGACTTTGATCGCATCGCTCGCGTGCCTAACCTGGGCCTGGCTTCGCTGGCGGCGCATGTGGATGATCTGTGCACGGTGCATGTGGCGGACATCCACGGACTGAAAAACCACCGGGAATATGTGAGCCGGATCGTAAACGGATACGATCTGGTGGGCCTGACCGCCATGAGCTTTCAGTACCAAGAGGCCCTGGCCCTGGCAAAGATTGCCAAGCAGGCAGGCGCAGAGACTGTTTTCGGCGGCTATCATCCCACGCTTGCGGCAGAAGAGATTGGCAAAAGCCCGGATGCTGCGCTCATCGACTACATTGTGCGCGGTGAGGGCGAGGCCACTTTTCGGGAGCTGGTAGAAGCCCTGCTGGCCGGAAAAAGTCCGCGAGGCATAATGGGCCTCTCCTACCACGAGGGCGAAGGGATAGGGAAAGGAATGGTCCATAATCCCCCAAGACCACTGCTCAAGGTGGAGGAGATTCGCATGCCCAAAAGGGATGCACGCCTCATCACCAGGGGCTTTTACAGCTTTGATGTGCCCATCGACTGCGTGGAGACCAGCCGGGGCTGCACGCAGGGCTGCAAGTTCTGCTCCATCAATCTTATGTATGGTCGCCGCTTCCGGCGCTTTTCCATCGAAAGAGTGATCGAGGACATCCGGGATGCTGAAGCGCACGGGGCAGGTTCCATATTCTTTCCGGATGATAATATCACCTTAGATCCCAAGCGGCTGGAGAGGCTCTGCCAGGCCATCATCGATGCCGGTCTTACTCATCTGCGCTACAAGACGCAGGCCTCTGCCTCGGGCATCGCATCGAGCAAGCAATTGGTGGACAAGATGGGAGAAGCGGGCTTTGATGGCGTCTTTTTGGGAGTAGAGAGCATCAACAAGAGAAACCTGGAGTTCCTGGGCAAGGGCAAGATGTCCAATGATGCCGAAAAAGCCGTGCAGTACCTGCATGATAATAATATTATCGTCTCCACAGGCCTGATCGGTGGCAATCCCGATGATGATGAGGAAGACCTGTGGGAGAACTTCAAGCTGGCACGCAGGCTCAAAGTGGACTTCCCCATCTTTTATATATCCACGCCCTATCCCAAGACAGAGATGCGTGCCGAGCTGGAGGAGATGGGGCTGGTCACCAACAGCGACTTCACCAGGTACGACGGGCTGCATGCCAATCTCAAGACCAGGCATCTCTCCGAGGAGCAGGTGCAGTACATCACCTGGCAGATGAACGCCCGCTACTACGATCTGGAATGGTTCAGGTTCAACAAAGTGAAGAAGCTCTATCCCAGATGGTTTGCCAACGAGGTGCGCAGGCTGGCGCCCTTTTACGCCAGGAGGAAACTGGACCTGGCGCTGGGGCGGCGCACGGCGCGCGACTTCTTCCAGGAGGATCTGGCGAGCGGGGAGCTGTGCAAAGGAGTGACCTAGATAACTATTTTTGATCATCTATTTATTAATTTTTATAAAAAAAAATATACTACTTATCTAATTAGGTACGTCTTGCTAATTGCAGTTATAAATATAGCAATAAACAACGAACCGATGAGCCTCTCTACAATTATTAATCGCTCATTTCTTTTAGCTTTGTACTCGATATTTGGATAAAGGAAGGAAGTCAATCCTGATGTAAATGTAGCTAAGCTGAATAGGATGGCATCAATTGGATCACTCTGCTCTTCTTTAAGAATGATTCTAGTTTCAATCACGTTGCTTGATTCTGTCGATTTTTCTTCCAAGATTTCCGCGATCTCTTCACGCTTGTATTTGCAAAAACTATCCTTAAGAATTATGCCAAAGAAAAAGACAAAAAAGGCTATCCATAAGCCGGAATAAACTGGCTTGACTCCATATCCATAGACTAACCATTCCAAAGAATCGGTGATCTTCTGGATGCCCATTGGCTCGTTTTTCCTGCATTTGTTTCTATATTCGTAGTAGCAGCTGTTTGATTCTTTAAACCATCCTAAAGTCATATAATTCCGTATCAATGATTGGTATGCATCTTCATCTGACGAAAACATCTGAAATTTCTCTATTGATTTCCAAGGCAGAAATAGTCGATTGTATCCAGTTCTTGTTAAGTTTAAATTAACGAATGTGGCTTTTTCAAAGTAAGCATTGCTGCCAAAATGAGCATCCATGAAACTGGCATTTTCAAATACGGTGCCAGTGAATAGTGCCATTTTGTTGAATTCAGACAAAGTGAAAAGTGAATTTCCGCTAAAGTTGCATTTTTCAAAATAAGCGTATTCTTTGAATTGAGTCTCATGGAATGAAGTCTCATTTGTGCATCTTGATCGCGAGAAGTCAGCATTTCCAATAAATTGAGTCTTTTCAAAATAGGCCTTGCTATCAAACTTTGATCCCAAAAACTCTGAACTTCCATCAAAAACTACATCATTGAAATAGGCATTTCCATAGAAACGAGCATTCCAAAAGTAAGCATTTCCTTCAAACTGAGATCTAGAGAAGTTCGCAATCTTCGAGAATTGCGAATACCGGAAGTCTGAGTCACTCCTAAACTTTATTCCTGCAAAGTTTGCACCGCCATTGAATCGAGAACTTACAAAAAAAGTTTTACCGACAAAATAAGAAGATTCAAATGTTGAGACTTGTTCGAACCTTGTCCCTGCAAAGTTGGCATTGCCTTTAAAATTGGCACCTTTGAAATTGGCATTACCTTTGAATCGACTCTCTGCAAATTGTGTATTTTCAGCAAAATTAGTGCCAACGAATGATACTTCACTAAAAAATATAGTTTCTGAGGAGTTAGTATATTGGCCCATAAAATTAGTTCCTCTAAAATCCACAACATCATTTAAAATAATATTATTAAAATTTAAATTTCCATTGATCTCCGAATTGGTGATGATTATTGGAGAATTCACATATTTAGCATCTTGGCTTTTGCCAGACATCTCTGAGTGATCCATTGAAAGGTTTAGGTCAGCGAAGTTTAGATCTCCATCAACTGTTATTCTATCGTATTTTACCATTTCACCCCGCTCAATTTTATGCATTATCTCCTTGGCGGGGATATTCCGTTTTGCACAAATATATTGGAAATCGATATCATTTGGCCTGATGATTGAAGAATCAATAGGAATGCCGTTTTTGTATAGACTAATATATATTTTGCTTTCATATACATCAATTGCTCTTAATGCCAGAACATATCCTTCCTTAAGTTTGAGTGGAAATGTATAGTTGTAAATCGACTCATTTGAACTATTGTAAATTTCATTATAAGGCTCAACATCGGATATTTGCGTTATCCTATCTATTGCTGCAAGATCTTGATCTGCTCTACTTGAAGCATTCTTGAAGTGAACCTTTATTATTTCAATCCAGCCCAATCCGCTTTTTTTTATATAATTGACATATGTTTCCTCCCAGGATTCATCAGAAGGAATGACGACCGTATTATCAACTATCTCCCAATTTCTTTTCAAGTATAAATGAACACCATCTTCATCAATTCTATTCAATAATAATAAATACCCTTCCTTTAGAACCAGAGGCATATCGTCCGTAATGGTTATCTCATTGGAACTATCATAAATAATCGGATAAGGTTCGGTTTCAGAGACCTGCCATATGCGGTCCAATGTGGCCTGATCTTGATCGTATCCTCCATTAAAAGCATTCTTAAAATGGACCTTAATGACAACGTTTTTTCCGGGATGATATGTATAAGTGTCATTCCATTTGGATTTATTAATGGGCAAAATCATTTTTGATTGTACCATCATTATTTTATTATCAACAGTATCACCCTCCTTTGTCAATTCAAAAAATGCTTTATTGCCATCGATGTCTATGCTTTTTATGGACAGCAAATAGCCTTCTCCCAGCTTAAGAGGCGTACCAGAAGTGAAAATCTTCTCCTCGTAGCTATCATAGATAATATAGTGAGGATCATTTTCTGAGGCTTGCCATATGCTGTCCACTGTGGCTAGATTCTGATCGGCGCCTCTAAAGGCATTTTTAAAATGCACTTTTATAATTGTGTTGTTTCCAACATCATAATCATAGGTATCCGCATCCTTTGCATTATTAGGCGGTATGACTATCTTGCTATCGAGCACTTCTCCATCTTTGGTCAATTCCAGGAGCGCTTTATTGCCATCGATGTCTATGCTTTTTATGGACAGCAAATGGCCTTCTTTCAGTTCAAGAGGCGTGCCATGAGTGATAATCTTCTCCTCATAGCTATCATAGATGATAGAATGAGGATCATTTTCTGAGGTTTGCCGTGTGCGGTCCACTGTGGCTAGATTCGCATCGCAACCTCTAAAGGTATTTTTAAAATGCACTTTTATAATTGAGTTGTTTCCAACATCATAATCATAGGTATCCGCATCCTTTGCATTCTTAGGCGGTATGACTATCTTGCTATCGAGCACTTCTCCATCTTTGGTCAATTCTAGGAGCGCTTTATTGCCATCGATGTCTATGCTTTCTAAGGATAGAGAATAACCTTCTTCCAGTTCAATAGGCGTACCAGATGAGAAAAACTTCTCCTCGTGGCTATCATAGATGATAGAATGAAGATCATTTTCTGAGGCTTGCCATATGCTGTCCACTGTGGCTAGATTCTGATCGGCGCCTCTAAAGGCATTTTTAAGATGAACTTTTATAATTGCGTCGTTTCCAACATAATAATCATAGGTATCCGCATTCACGGCTGTATCAAGTGGTATGACTATCTTGCTATCGAGCACTTCTCCATCTTTGATCAGTTCTAGGATCACTCTATTGCCGTCCATATCAAAACCCATGATTGATAGGACATAACCTTCTTCCAGCTCAAGAGGCTCGCTAGATGTGATTATTGTCTCTTTTGTGCTCTCATAAATTATCGAAGATGGTTCACTTTCGGAGGCTTGCCATATGCGATCCACGGTAGCCATTTTCTGATCAGCACCCCAGAAATTATTTTTAAAATGTACTTTTATAAGTTTGTCGTTACCAACATCATAATCATAGGTATCCGCGTACTTTGCATTCTTGGGCGGTATGACTATCTTATTATCGAGCATTTTTCCATCTTTGGTTAGTTCTAGGATCACGCTATTGCCATTCTCATCAATACCTACGATTGATAGCACATAGCCTTCTTCCAGCTCAAGAGGCTTGCTAGATGTGATTATTGTCCCTTTTGAGCTTTCATAAATTATCGGAAACGGTTCACGTTCTGATGCCTGCCATATGCGGTCCACTGTGACAAGATCCTGATTGGCACATTTAAAAGCATCATTGATATGAATTTTTATTAGTTCGATTTTTTCATTTTTCCCTACATCCGCTTTGTATGCAAAAGTTCCTTTTGAATACTCATCTGCATATATAGAATTAATATAAAATTGAGACAAAAATATCAATATGATTAGTGCATAAATCGGCCTGCTCAGATTTCTCATCGATCTCGTGCTTAGATTCAACCTATAAATAAACGATTGCTGGATCATTTCAGAGATCTTTCTAATTACTGCGAAGTTATCTTGGAATCAGCAAGATAGGGTATGAGAAATAAATTCTCAGTTCCCAACGAAAGCATCTAATATATATTTCATAATTGTAATATTTTGATTTTTTACATGCGTGTGTCTGACCTCAATAGCCTAGAAAAGAGAAAAGAAAGTTGAACATTCCTGGTACCTCGTGCTAAACGGCAAAGACTAGGGGCACCTCTCTGAGTAAGAGGTGCAATTCATCACCTGGCAGACGAATGCCCCTCCTACGAGCTGGGGTGGCTGTGGTATAACAGAGTGAAGAAGCTCTATCCCAAATGGTTTGCCGGGAAAAATGCAAAGGTTGGCGCCATTTTACGCCAAACTGAAGCTGGACCTGGCGCTGGGTAGGCGCACGGCACGCGACTTCTTCCGGGAGGATCTGGCGAGCGGGGAGCGGTGCAAGGGAGTAACTTGACCTAGAAAAAGGTTAAGCATTTTTGTATCCAAATCCAAATAGGTGCATCAATCTTCTCTACACTCTTGGACCTTATGCTGCAGCTCTACTGATGTGTACTGATCCTTCATATCTTCTAAAGCCCCCTTCCAATCCATCTTCAGGCGGCCTTTCGGATTTGGGCTTGCATCTGCATCAGGAACCATGGGAAATCGGCCACCTCTCGATGGATATCAGGAGGAAAATCTTTGAATGCATCTCTTCAGCTCGGACATGATGTTTATTTCCTTGAGTATTTTTTTGTTTCCCCGCCAGGATCGGGTATACCGATTGTTATGCAATGGAGGCTGGTAGATCGTCCTATTTTAAGCCTAGCTCAAGATTCTCTGATAATGGAAAGCTGCACAGAAGTGAGGTAGAAATCAAACGGGTATAATCTCTATTTTCTTTCAGCACATTTACTATGCAAAAGATATTTAAATAATTTGGGATATCGCTATCGAATATGGAAAATAAACCCAGTCTTCGTGACCTAATTTATTTTGATTTTGAAAAAGCAGCTTCGATATTCAGTCAGGTAGAAGGAGGTCTCCTTCAGGAAACCCAAACCGAAGTTGAAGCAAATCAAGACAAGACAAAAACTCATAAATTTGACCTAAAAATATGGAAACCAGAATTCGGAAATATATCTTCTGAAAAAAAATCTCAAATAGAATCCCGCATTCTTCATCACGATTTGCTCATTCGTATCGAAGAAAAACTTGAGGAATTTGGTGTTTTAGTAGACCTAAATAATGAATTAAGCGATTCAGATTCAGATTTAAATGCCGAATTAATTAGATCCAAGTTGGAGGGAGCATCTTATGTTCGTGCTGAGGGATGGGCTTCTATCGAGGATTATAAACAGATCAACAAAATTATGTGTAAATTCAATGAAATTTCAGATTATATAGAAAAATGTAGAATCATTAATACAAAAGAATTCAAAGATATTCAGATGCAACTTATAACCGCCAAATCTGAAATAATGAATGAAAAAGATAAAATAAAAAAAACTAAGGTGCGAATTCTAGAGGAAGAATTGAAAAAATTAGAACAAATAAAAGAGATTACTCGCTTGGAAGACTGGTTTACGGATGGTTTGAGACTCTTTATTGATACATTGATGCCAGAACGAATCAATTTTCGAGTGTATCCGTTTGAATCAGTTCCGGACTTCCAAGTGATTGCAAACCTAAAACGAGATTGCTTTGTTGATGGCTATTTGGAAAATATTTTGTTTGCATATGGAATTCGACCTAATGTAAAATTGACTATCATTGGTCTTATCACTTCAATTCCCAGTCGAAATGGGTCTGAATTTATGCCCCAAATCCAGGAAGATAGAGCGAAAGGGAATACAGATATGGGAAAAGCCTTTCAACAGCTATTTCTTTCTATGCAAGGAATTGAGAATCTTGTACGATTTTCTCAATATCCAAATATCACGATATTCCCACTTGCGGTATATCATTCGATAAGCACTGATAAACGTGAATGATAGAATCGTAATCCAGAGATCCGATCTTTTCTATTTGTTCCATTCCATCGATCATTTGATAGATATATTGATTAGCGATAGTAACCGCAAGCCGCACTGATATGCTGCAAGATGCCTCTTCCTCCCAGGGCTTTCGCGTTCTGGTGATTGTCTCCCGGCCTCTGGACCTGCCCGACCTGCCCAATCTCGCCGACCAGTGGGCCTTGCAGGGCGGTCTGAGGCGGGTCCAGGCCCCAGCTTTCCTGAAGATGCTCCGCCCGCCCACGGTGGAGGGCTTTCCCACCGAGATTTTGAACAGCTACGACATCGTGCACTTCGACGGCCACGGAGCGTTGGGGCTTCGTTGCCCCAACTGCGGCGCTCTCCACTCGCCTCAGGAAAAGAAATGCGGACTCTGCGATGCTCTGCTGGAAGAAGAAGAGGCGAAAGGCTACTTCGCCTTCGAGCGAGAGGACGGCAAGCTGGACGCCCTGCTGGCGGTGGAGCTGGCGGAGATCGTTATGAGCGCGGGCAATCCCTCGAAGCTGGTCTTCCTGAGCGCCTGTGAGTCGGCTAAAGGCGGCGAAGCCAGTCTCCAGAATGTCCTGTTGGCGAAAGGCGTTCCAGCCGTCCTGGGGATGAATGAGTCCGTTCCCTTAAAGGCGACCATGACCCTGGCCGGGCCCTTTTACGCTGGCCTGGGTACGGGCATGACCCTCGCCCAGGCTTTCCAGAATGCCCTGCCTGCTCTGAAAAGGTTGGAGAACGGCGGCGAACTGCAGAAAATCCCGGTGCTGGAGGGGCCGGGAAAGGATGTCAAGATTCTGCCGATAAAAGTCACCGGGAGGGCAAGCATCGAGGCGGAGCGGCTCTTCGGCCTTCCCGAGCACGAATTTGTAGGCGACTACATCCGTGGCGATCCGCCGTGCGGGCGCAAGGGTCTTCTCTCCCAGGCCATGGACGCCCTGCAGTGCGGAGTGAAGCTGGTCGTCCTCACCGGGCAGAGAGGCATCGGCAAGACGGTGCTGGCTGCGGAAGCAGCCCGACGACTGGCCTGGCGCTATCCGGGCGGCGTCTTCTGGAGGAGCGCAGCCGATATGGAGCGTCTGGGCCTGGAGGAGATGCTTAACGCTTTTGATAACGTCTTTGGCCCACAGCTTCGCACGCTTCCCCTCGATGCGAAGCGCGACCAGGTTTTGGGCTATCTCAGGAATTACGATACATCCAGCCTGCTGGTAGTGGACAACGCCGAGAGCATCCATGATCAAAATCTTTGGCGCTTCCTGGAGAGCATCCCACAGACCAGCGCCGCTCTGGTGACCACGCGGGAGTGCCTACCCTGCGGGGGCCAGGAAATCCGGGTGCCTGAGATGGAGCCAAAGGAAGCTGGCAGGCTGCTCATCACAGAGCCTGAATGAGATCGCCCACTTCATGCAGGGCCATCCTCTGGCCATCAAGCTGACTGCTGCGCTCATGACTAGCAGAAGCCTGACCAGCATCAGGGACGAGCTGAGAAGAAATCCGCCCAAAGGTGTATCGGAGCGCTTTGATGTCTCTTACAAAAGTCTGGCGGAAGGGCAGAGAGATCTCTTCTGCCGCCTGGCGGTCTTCTCCGGCTCCATGACGGAAGAGGCTGCGGGGGAAATTTGCATTGATGAGGATCTGGAAGGCCGGTCAGACTGGCAGAGCGATCTGGGAGAATTGGAGCGCAGATCCTTCCTAGACAGGATTGAGATAGAGGCTCAGGATGAGTCGGGCAACGAGGTCACGCTCTACCGCTACCGCATGCATCCGCTTATGCGCCAGTATGCTGCCGGGAAGGCTGGAGATGATCTCCTGGCTAGGCTTCGACTTCGGGCAGCGGAGTATTTCCTGGGTTATGCTTTGAATTTTTTCACCAATTTTAGCATGCTGGATCTGGAACATGAGAATATTCTGGCTGGGATGGATTGGGCCGTGGAACAGCAGAAATCGTCCTCATGTGAAGCACAAAAGGCGGGACACAATCGGATTCAGCTATTCATGCTCGCGTTGGACAGATACCTGGACGTTATGGGCTATTGGACAGAGTATCATCGCCGTCTCCATCAGGCCATTGAAGCTGCAGAGATTCTCGATGACAGGAAGCAAGAAGCTATATGGGTCCGTAACCTTGGTTCCCTCGCCCAAAATATGGGAGATAATACGGTAGCTAAAAGGCTCCATCTTCAAAGCTTGACCATATCAGAGAAACTTGGAGATATGATTGGTATAGCAAGATCTTTGCATCATTTGGGCATGCTGGCCCAGGCGACCGGCCAGTACGCCGAGGCCCGCCAGCTCTACCAGCAGAGCCTGAAAATAAAGCAGGATCTGGGCGACAAGAGTGGAGTGTCCAGTTCGCTGCACAACTTTGGCGCGCTGGCCCAGGCGACCGGCGATTACAATGAAGCCCGCAATCTCTACCAGCAAAGCATGAAAATAAAGCAGGAACTGGGTGACAAGAGCGGCATATCAAAAACATTGCACCAGATGGGCATGCTAGCCCAGGCGACCGGCGATTACAATGAAGCCCGCAATCTCTACCAGCAAAGCATGAAAATAAAACAGGAACTGGATGACAAGAGCGGCATGGCAAAATCGTTTCATATTTTAGGTATTCTAGCCAAGGATGCTAAAAACTATGAAGAAGCCCGTGAACTCTATCGGCAGAGTATGAAGATTTTGCGTGATCTGAGTGATAAGAACGAAATTTCTAAACTGTTGCATAATTTGGGTGCACTGGCCCAGGACATTAGCGACTATGAAGAAGCTCGCAATCTCTACCAGAAGAGCATGGAGATTTCCAAGGAACTAGGCGATAGGAGTGGCGTTGCAGGCTCGCTGCACCAGATGGGTACTCTAGCCTATCTCACCAGTGATTACAACGAGGCACGTAATCTCTGCCAGCAGAGCTTGGCAATATTTCTAGAACTTGGGGAAAGAAGCCGTATTGCATCTTCTCAAGCACAATTATCAATGCTAGAAGAAAAAATGGGCAACGCCAAGGCTGCCTTGCAGCTCATTCGCCAGGCGGAGGCAACTTTCCTGGATCTGGGAAGTCCCTTTGCTGAGCAGGCTCGCAAGGATCGAGAGCGGATAGAAAGCAATCGGTGATATGGAGATCCGTCATGCTCAAGATACAATGCTGCAATGAGAAATGCCCCGCTTCAGGCAGGATATTTCAGTGGAATGAACGCCCTAATTTGCTGGCGGACGGCAAACTTGTTGAGGAAGGAAACGAAGGAGCCGTCTCTTTCGTTGTGCAGTGCAAATATTGTGGCACTAAGAACAAGATCTACGTAACAAAGGTGCGAGAGACAGAAGCGACAAGGAAAATGGTTTAGATTCGAGAGGACATAAGACATGGCAGGAAATACAGGCGCACCGGACGCCATCGGCGAGCCCATCACCGAGCTGGACGAGTTCTGGCTGGAGACGGCCCGCACCGCCGTCCGCGAGTCCGTCGCCTCGCTGGAGGAGGCGGCCAAGCAGCTCATCGGCGCGGTGACCCTGGTGGAAGGAATCTACTTTGCTGCCATCTCCTTCAGCGACCTGCGTAAAGTCATGGCTGTGCAGGGTACGGAGGCAAATCTTCGCATCGTGCTTTTCGTCAGCCCCATCGTCCTCTGGCTGGTCTGTCTCTTCTTTGCCGTGCGCGTGTTCACGCCGAAGAACTACGAGACAAATCTAAGCTCACCACAACTTGCCGAGCAGCTCTACCAGGATTTGGTCAGCTACAAGCACAGAAATCTAAAACGGGCCTACTGGGCGCTGCTGGCCGGGTTTGTGCCACTGGTGGTGGCTGTAGTGTATTACCTCAAGCTCCTGGACGGGCCGGGCTGAAGGCTTCGCTCTGGTACCACTCGTTGTTTCGAGCGGGATCCCGAATGGGAATAGGCCAGAATTTTAAAAGGTAAACGGACTTCGTCCGGATCGATTTTTTGCACATAAAAATCCACATGATTCGCAGCAAAGTGGCTCAGGATCATCCTCTTTCAGGCTACCGTGCTTGCGGGCAGGGCGGGCGCGTCGGTGCTTACGGGCCGGGCAAGCAAATCAAGATAACAGGAATGGAGCCTGCAATAGCAGGTCTAAGGCCTAGAAGCATTTGACTCCCGTAACATCAATCCAAGAAAGCCTCGTCAGAAAGGATCTGATCATCTTCAAGAAAGAGCAGGTAATCCCGGGACATAGAGCGCCTCTCCCTCTATCTGCGTCTTGAGCCTGGGCCGGATGGACTTCTTGGTAACCAGATCCACAGGACGACCCAGCAGATCCTCAAGGAAGAATTTTAGATCCATGTAACCGTCGAAGGTGGCTTTATCCTGAAACTCCACCAGGATGTCTACATCGCTATCCTGTCGAGCCTCATCTCTGGCCACAGATCCAAAGACGGCTAGAGTCTTCACGCCCAATTTGATAATATCATCACGATGGATGGCCAGTTTCTGCAGTGTCTCCGATCTTCTCATGATCCTCTCAAACTCAAAGGCAACTATGAGATCTCTGATATAAAGGACTTTTGAGGTTCTGCATCGAAAAAGCCGGATACGGGCCAAGGTAATGACAGGGACCACTGTGGTTTTTGCAGCTTCCTGAGTAAGAGGTCGATCTCGCCAAAATTAAGGGCGTCTTGTTTTTATTGACTTATCGCATAGCAGTAGCAAAGATCATATCTCATTGAATACTTCGATAAACTCTTCTCTGGAAATTCCTGCTTGCCTCAGGATTATCAATAGCGTGGAACCCTTAATCACTTCATGGTTCGGCATAGTCAGGGGCGTTTTGCTCCCATCGGGATTTATCCTATTCATGGAAATGTGGTTGCCTTCCCGGATTATTTCAAATCCCAGAGCCTCCAAGGCCTTTATCACCTTTCGCTTCGGCACGTCCCTGGGAAACCTCGTCAAACAACCACTTCTGCAACAAAAGTCTCACTGATTTCGTTTGTTTCAAGGACTTCTCTTCCAAATGTATCTATATGGAACTGGATAGCAGATTTAACATCAGCAATTGCTTCCTCATAAGTATCGCCTTCACCTACTACTATCCCCTTGATGCCGATGGGATAGGCAACATAGCCATCGGGATGCTTTTCTATAATTATTTTTATCGGCTGCATCTATTAGCAAGAGGTTGTTCTTGAAAATAAATCTATGCCTGGAATTTTGTGAAGCTTGATCGTTGATTTTGCTACTTCATCAACTCAGCTCTTTGCCGGAATGATAAGGCACCGTGACTCTTCGTCCTTCTGCGTTCTTATAGATCCTGTGGCTGCCGCTTTGGCGAGCCAGAAAGAAGCCCGCTTTCTCCAGCGCTCGAATCGCTTCAGATGCGCTCACCCTGGGAAGCTTATCCGTCATACGGCGACTTCCAGAGATGTCAGGCTGACTGATTCCGGCTGAGGAACTTCTTCACCGCTATCAAGTCGATCTTCTACATGGAGACGAATGGCATCCCTGATGCTTTCCAGGGTTTCTTCATAGGTATCGCCTTGTGAATAGCATCCCTGCAGCTCAGGAGAGAACGCAAAATAGCCGTCTTTGTCCTTCTCGATCACTACCGAGAAACGATAGACTCTGGACTTGGCGCTGACTAGCTCTTTGGATAGATTTGTCTCTGCGGCAGGATTCATGTGGCAGAATATTCTCCTTAAAAGTAATTATCCTTTGCCGTTCTGCAATTTCTCATGGAGCTATGCTGGGCCAGTTCATCCTGGATGTCTGGCAATTCACACCAGCCCAGTCACCTGGACTCGTCTCGCATCTCGTGCGCTGCCTTTGGGGCGTTGGTCCGCTCGCTCCAGGGCCCGTACGCAAGCGCCCGTGCACTCGCACGTGGGGGACGGTGCGCCCAGGTGGGCCCGGTGCCCTCAGGCAGGGCTCGATAACAGGTCGAATCGGCCAGCATTTCATGCCTCTTCCCACCCAGCCTGTGTCATTTGATAAGTCATCTCACCCGCAGTCGGATGTCTCGCCACATACCCACCTGAGACCAGCCTTTTCAAAGCTTTCCGAGCCATTTTAACATCTAATGTTTATATTCAAAGCACCTCAATAAGATAGTATGGCAGGTCAGACAGTTGAAGCCGTCCAGGCCCGGCGCGCGATTGGTGGAGATACTGATTGGGAGTTGTATGAGCTTATAGATGAACGCCCAAGGCTAGACATTTATGAGCTGGTAAAGCTGAAAGGCTGGACGCATGGCCGGGTCCATGGGGCAGTAAAACGCTTAGAAAAGAATGGCCTGGTAAGAGTGGAACTGGTAGTCGATGGCAGCCGCGTGAAATCATAGAATAAGGCAGGTAAAAGACGGCCAGCTTCCCGACCGGCCCGAACATGCGCCCTGCAGGGCTTGCGAGGCGAGGGAGATCTGCAGGGCGAGGCATAGTCTGGCGTCAAGATTTTTTTAATTGCATGAAGTGCAAACCCATACCTTATAAAGGGGAAGCCTCATTTGCTGCTACGAACCAAGAACATTTTCAAGCTGATGGCAGGGCGCGCTGTTCTTGGCCCGCCTGCCGATTAAGAGGACAATAAATGGCAACCATCGAGGAACAGATCAAGGCACTGGAAGAGGAGATCTTTAACACTCAGAAGAACAAGGCTACTGAGCACCATCTGGGCAAGATCAAGGCCAAGATCGCGAAGCTAAAAGCGCAGCAAGAGCTTCAGAAGATCAAGGGCGGCGGCGGGGGTAGAAGATACTACATCAAGAAGTCGGGAGATGCGACTGTGGCCCTGATAGGCTTTCCATCGGTCGGAAAGTCAAGTCTGCTCAACCACCTGACCGCCTCCAAATCAGAGGTTGCCGCATACCAATTTACTACCCTGGAGGTCATTCCGGGGGTCATGAAATACAAAGGCGCTGAGATCCAGATACTGGATATGCCCGGCATCATCAAAGGAGCCGCCAAGGGCAAGGGCCGGGGCCGAGAGGTCATAACGGCAGCTCGCGCCGCGGATATAATATTACTCTTGGGTGACGTCTTCAACTACAAGCTGAATATTCTGGAGCGCGAGCTTTATGATGCGGGAATCCGGCTGGACAAACAACCCCCCAATATTCACATCACACAGGACAAGAAGGGCGGCATAATCATACGCAGCACTGTGCCGCTCACCAACATGACGGAGTTTGAGATCGCAGATATCATTCGCGCCTACGGAATTGTCAATGCCAATGTCACTATCCGCGAAGACATAGATACCGACAGCCTGGTGGATTTCTTGGCCGGAAACAGGGTTTACATCCCTTCCGTGGTGGCCATAAATAAGTTCGACCTTCGATTCGGAGACGTAGAGAACAAGATCAGAGAGGAGCTTAACAGGGACTATCTGCCTCTTTCTTGCGCCACTACCCAGGGCCTGGAGGAGATGAAGGAACTTATTTACGATCGGCTGGGCTTCATTCGCGTCTACCTCAAGCCAAAAGGGGGGAAAGCTGACCTGGAAGAGCCGTTGGTCCTCCTGGACGGAAGCAGTGTCAGATCGGTTTGCGAGCATCTTCATCGCGACTTCGTGAATCTCTTCCGATATGCCCTTGTCTGGGGCAAGAGCGCCAAGTTCCCCGGTCAATCGGTGGGGCTGGATCATGAGCTCAAAGACAGCGATATACTCTCCATAATTACCAAGAGAAGGTAGGAAAACGAGGAAGAATAAACAGCAAAGTACAAGATGAAGCAGCAGGAGAAAGGGGAAATAACATTTTGCTCTAACCGTTAGGTATATATGCTGAGCGCTTCTTTATGTGATGCTGGACTCGTCGATTCAAATAAATTTGTTGAGATGTTTTCAGGAGCAGTTTCGATTCTTTGAATCGATTCAAAAGGTAAGTGAATTAAATGTTTGAGAGAAAATATGATAACAGCGGTAGCAGCAGAAGTGGCTACAATAGCGGTCCTAGAGAAATGACAGATGTTACTTGTTCTGAATGCGGTAAGCAAACACAGGTGCCCTTCAAGCCGGATGGGTCCAGGCCGGTATACTGCAGCGAATGCTATCAGAAGCATAGACCTGCCAGATCGCCGGGTAGATACTAATCCTTCAATATTTCTTAATGATCTATTTATAAGAGGGCAGCATCCGTCGATAGCAGGAACCTTGAACGAAGGCGTAATGCTTCATGCCCTCGCGATTTTTTGCTCTGATGGACGAAAACATGAATGTTGAACGTGCAATAAATAATGATAATAAAAATAAATTCGAAATCGGGTATGGGGTAGAATCAAAATGAAGCAACCTGAAAAGCAAGACATAGCGAAGTTTGACGGCATAATCTCTGAGCTAGGAAGAAGAGGGATAGTTGTGCTGATGCATCGTCCCACTCGCTGGGGTTATGTCGTAGACGCGGTCATTCCTTCGATCAAGATAGTCATTCTAAAGATGCCGGATCTGACTAAACAGGTCAAAGTGGCCATGAGCCAGTTTCGGGATCTGATTAACAGGCTTGAGAGCGATGGATATCAAGTCATGGTTATTCCCAAGAACAGCATGGATGAGGCACAGGTCAAAGCCTTCTGCGATCGGATCGCTGCTGAGCCAGCTCTAGCTTCAGCCTGATTTTTTCTTATTTTGCCCGATTTGTGCTGCTGATGCATTCTAAATGATGATTGTGCTCAAATGGCTTAGGAAAGTTCAGTTTTTTCAATGGTGGGCCTCCGCAGAGCCTCTATATTGCCAAATAGTTTTTATAGGCATTGCCTAGAGGTTTACCTCCTGCCGATCTTCCGATAGGTTGATCGACAAAACGACGGCCACGGTGCTGTTTGCGCCTCCCTGCCCCATCATCTCCAGCTTCACTCGATCTCCCTCAGCCACCCAGGGAGCAGTGCGATCGGCCAGATAATCCAGAAAGTTTGCATCCAGGCTGTAAAAACCGTTCGAAGCGACATTGGTCATCTTCTGCTGACCGGTCCTCTCATTTCGAGCAACGATTGTGATATTGGAGGATGTTGAATTGTTGGTGCTGGTGTTGATCCTGCCGAAGATGGGATGAAGCCTTGGCGCTGTAAATCCGGAAAAGCCTTGCTCCTGGAAGGAGAACTTCTCGCCGGACTTTGATTTAAGTGTCCCCTGCAAAATAGAGACCTGCTGGAAGATGAGAACGCTGGGCAATGGAGGCCGGTAGTCGAGAGTTGTTGCAGCGCTCTTTTGCACATCAACAGCCAGATCCAGGGTGTAGTCTCCGTTATCTGCCTCTACAATATAAGCGTCAGGAAAGATTCCTGCCGTCATACTGTCAAAAGAGTAATTTGAATTTGAATAATTTATTTTGATCTGCTTCTCTGAGAAGACGATCCTCTTGCCGTCTTTCTCTACTCCTAAAAATGCCACTCTTTGCTCACCCAATATCTCAGCGAATGCCAGGCTGAATCCGTCCAGGGGAACAGAAACAGAGGCCCTGGTGATTTGAGGATCGCTTAGGGCAAAGCGGCCCCAGGCATGCTCGTGATAGCCTGTACCCTGCAGGCTTTTTGTCCTGTTGCCGATGGTAAGAGTGCCGGTTACCTGAGCGGAGGGCATGTAAACCAGCCACTTAATCCAATCACCCTTGAGGTGGCCGATATGCACCTGAACCGGGATGGCAAACCACGGGCGGGCCGTGGGCTGATAAACCAGGTCCCAGCGGATAGGGTCACCTGTGGCACTGTCCTCGACCTCACCCCAGACGCGCAGGTTCGGCTCTTCCTCTGTGGAAAAGCCGCTCTTGTCGATGTCAAACATAGGGGAGTTTCTGTCTCCTCCATAACCGCGGCTGTGGTGTTTGCCCATGGCATGAGGCTGGCCATCCTGCATGGCCACAGCCTGAACCAGAATCTTTCTTTCCGAGGAAATATTATCAGGATCGCTGAGGAGGTAGACTACCTGTAACTGAGTGTCATTATCCGCTACATTGAAGTACCACCACTCATTGTAGAACTGGTCATCCACGCCGTTGGCCATGTAGTGGTAGGCATCGTCCTTGGGAGAGGCATCGACCGCCCACCCATTGCCCGATAAAAAAAAGAATGCGACGATTGCTATTATCGTTAATTGCATAAGTCTCCTCTGGATCATTATATCATAATTGATTATCATCCCAAATATAGCTATCCATCTCAATCGCACCGCCGAAGGCCCCCGCAGATGAGGACGTGGCCCTATGAATCAATGAGCCGGCTTGGCCTGTGGGCAATTTCCCGCACATCCGGGCTGCATAATCCCCCCGTCCACAATTGCAATTCTCATTCGCTTTCCGTAGAGGCTAAACTGAAATAATAGTATCTGCTAAACAGTGAACTGCATTAGAGCAGAAGGAAGAGATGAATGGACAAGAGATCAGTTCTAAGAGCGTTTTTCCGGTTTGTCAATCGATTTATCGTTGTCCCGGCATTTCGGAGTGGCTGGGGACGGATCATCTCCAATTCCCTCGCAGGAGATATTATGGTGCTGAGGATAGCGGGCAGAAAGACAGGAAAGATTCGCTATACTCCGGTGAGCTATGCCCGGATCGGGCCGAACATCTACTGCTATCAGGGAAAAGAGACAAAAGGACAGTGGTATCTGAACCTTCTGGCCAATCCAGATGTTGAGGTTCTGCTGCCCACCGGCCGCTTTTCCGGGCACGGGGAAGAGGTCAATGACACTGCAGAGAAGCTAAAGGCAATAAGGCAGATCCTGTTGGGCAGCGGCCTAAATCGCTCCATGTACGGATTTGATCCAAAGGTAACACCGGATGAGGTAGTTCGGGAGAGGATCGGAGACATCCCCGTGGTCCGGATTAGGCTCGATCCGATGAAACCCGGGTCCTTAAGCCAGGCATAGACGAGAGGAATACTGCCTTTCCTCGATCATGCTTCTTGGTAGGTTGTTCGTTACCATCTGGCTATGACCAGCGGCCAACTACATTTCAACCATATCTCTGCTCGATGCAGAATGTTAACCGAATGCGAAAGCTATAACCTTCTCCCGTCCAAAGCTAAATTGTGGACTGGCTTTTCCTCTCTCTCCTGGGCGCAGCTGCTCTTGCAGTTACCGGAGTTATCGACAAGTTCATCCTGGGCAGGTATGTGCGAGATCCTCTGGCCTATCTGGCCGCCCTGGTGGCAATGCAGCAGATCCTCATCGTGGCCATCCCGGTCTATTTAGGATGGGGATTTGTCTACCCTCAGACTCTTTATGCCCTGGCGGCTGGCGGTTGTCAGGTGGTCCTCTGGGCAGCGTACCTGTTTGCCCTTCAGGTAGAGGAAACGAGCAGGGTAGCGGCCTTAGTTTACGTCTTTCCTATCTTTGTCTTCATAGGCGCATTTCTCTTTTTAGGGGAGACTCTTGCCGCCAATGATTATGCAGGAGGCGTCCTGCTTGTCTGCAGCGCCTTATTGATATCTTACCGGCCGATGCAAGGGGGCAGGCCTGCCGTCATCTCCCCGGCTCTAAAGTACATGGCCGTCTTCTGGGTATTTACTGCCGCCTATGCCCTGGCCGCCAAATACCTTCTCGCCTTCATGAATGAATGGCATCTGATCCTCTGGTCATCTCTGGGCAGCATGCTAGCGGTCTTGCCATTTTTGGGACGTGAGTCGGTCCGAAATGAGTTTGCCGCATATTTTCGTGGCGGCCCGTTTCTGCTCTCAGCTCTCCTGGCTGATGAGGTTTTCGACTTCCTTGGCCGGGGGGCCTTCATCTTTGCCTATGCGCTTGGTTCCGTGGCTCTGGTCTCCAGCGTGGCTGCTTTGCAGCCCTTCCTAACTCTGGTTTATGTCATCCTCCTGGGGCTGTTTGTTCCGGGAATTCTACAAGAAGAGCTGGATAGAAAAACGATGGCTTTGAAGACTGTCGCTATTCTCTTGATAGTAGTAGGTGTCTATCTGGTTTCTTAATTTGTTAGAGCTTCAATGGTAAGAAGAAGAATGCCAGCCCCAGGATACCGTACACCGCCAGCAGCATGGCACCTTCCAGCCAGTTGGACTCTCCATCCAATGAGACCATGGCTGCCTGAACGGAGACCAGGTGCTCGGCCACATTACCGATGATAGGCACGATGATTATTCCTACGAAAAAGGGCGTAAGGCCCAGAACAGCCGTGACCGCCTCCACCGATGCCACTAAAAGCTCGCTCATCAGGGCGATGCCGACCATGGAAAGGCCCATGATGGCCAAAGCCTTGTTCGTGCTCCAAACATGGACGGGCAGGGCCTCTCTCACAGTTACGGGAACACATGCTCATGGCAATCAGGGCCAGAATGGTCATGGTGGCGTCGGTATCGACATGGCGGCGGTCGAACATCTGCCGGCCGTTCTTGAGGCCGCCTAAGAGCATGGCGAAGCCCAGGACCAGAAGAAGGTTGCCCAGTATGGAGCCGGTGATTGAGGCTAATACCAGCAGCATCTGGCCGGCACGAATGGCCGTCAGGGTGATGATCAGCTCCGCGGCATTGCCGAAGGTGGCATTGAGAAGCCCACCTATGCCAGCAAGATGTGCCAGCAGGGCAACCGGCAAGAAGATGAGCAGCAATTGTAGTCCACGCATCGGTTCGGCCTCACTTCAGCAACTGAACATTTACCAACTGAGGTTATACTTATTAAAATATAAATTACGCCCATCTTGGTATTTCCAAGATAAAATTTATGTGCGCCTGCTACACCCAGAAAGAGTGCAAGCAATGCCGCAGCAATTTTATTTCTCCCGCTTCTGGTTGGACCCGGCAATGGGCTTGCTCTGACACCACATTCGGGGCAAAATTTTGTAGTTGATCAGAATTATCATAATTATGTTTTCGGTTCCCAGAGAGCCCTTGCTAATCAAATCTAAGAAAATATGAAAAACCAGCGAGGTTTGACTTCATCCCCGACCTGAAGGTTGGGGTATTCGTGACCCTCCGCACTCCCGATGTAATAAGTCCCCTAGCCTTAGAAGTCGCTGCCGTCCTGGTTGAGAACCATGATCATGATCAACTGGCCGTCCTCAATTCCGGATACCGACCAGATGTAGCTCAGGCTGGGGACGTAGCTGGGCTCGCTTTCGTTGCAGAAAGCAACCACAGATGCTGCCTACAAGGCTGTCTCATTGCTCGAATCATTCAGAGGCAGCCTCGGAGACGGGCAGGCTGCAAAGTAAAGATGGTCATGAGCCCAGACAATAAAAACTCTCTCAGCCTCACCGCAATTGAATGGAAAAAGAAAATGAAAAAAGATGCTGCACCGAAATTCCCGGCGCTCGAAATCTCACTAATTTAGCCCGCTTCCGCCCATGCCGGGTGGAACGCCGCTCAGATCGCCGCCAGGTCCGATTTTATCCTTATACTGGCGAACGTCAACGAACCTTGAGGCAGGCTTTGCCGTCTGCTCCTCAGATGCGTTCGAGGCATCAGTGCTGTCAACAACGGCAGGCGCCGGTGTCTCTACTTTGGGCTCCTCGATGATTGCGGGAGTGTAGCTGGATGTATCTGGGTTGATCCACATGGCGCTGAAGGTGCCGCTACCCACTTTCTTTCCGCCGCTGATCTGAGTGAAATTACCGTTGATGGTATCATTGGCATAGGTGCCGGTCATCTTGGTGGTGGTAAGCTCCTTGTCCTTCTGAGCGGTCAATGTCAGCTCTACCTCGTTTCCTGTTACAGAACCCACAACGTCCGCATTCCAGGCTTTTCCACCTTCGGGCTCATACTTGGCCTGGCCGTACAGCTCGCTTCCTTCCTGATTGAGGGCCATGGTAATGGGGTCGCTCTCTATGCCAGTAAAAGACCAGATGTAGTTGAGATTGGGTCCGGCACCTGCCTGTGTGGCATTGGCAGCACCCGTCTCGTCCACAGGGATACTTTCATTTGTCGCAATGGTCTCAGTAATACTCGTATTGTTGTCGGTCTGCCCCAGGGACAGGCCGGTGAAGAGGGATACAAGCAGTAGAGAAAGAATCATGCCTTTTTTATTCAATAATATGCCTCCGATATACTTCCACATTTCAGCGATAGGCTTTTCGTCATTTGCCTACAACACCACCCTGTCTAACCTTCTCCTTTATAAGCTTTTCATATGCATATATACTATACCTGTACCATCAATTAATAACTGCGCAGTACAATGGACCGCAAGGTGAATTTGCTTTGAATGCTGGCCGACTTCTCGTCAAGATAAACAGAATCTGCGCATGGATGCTTCTCATCTTCATGATCATCTTCCTCATCTCAGGATATGCCTGGTGGAACAGGACATTGCTGCCCCTGCAGCAGGCTGTATATATGCACACGAAGCTGGACTTATACCTGGTCTTCTTCTTCCTGGTGCATGTGCTGATCAGCATCAGATTCGCTTTGGCGCGCTGGAGGGTGGGCCACGCTCAGATGGTTAATTTGCTGCTCATAGTAATCGGCATTTTATCATTCTGGTTTGTCCTTAGCATCCGATGACTACTCCCCGCCAATGAATGAGCGGCGATTCACATTTTTCTGCATCACTCACTTCGTCGGCTGCTGGGCACCGCAAAGCTTATCTAACCTAGTGTTACTAACTTAAAGTTCAATAAAGTAATTCGAGTGATGATATTGGATCCAGTTGAGCTCTTAGATATCCTGGGAAACGAAAATAGAAGGCGCATACTTCAACTCCTCTCTTTTCGCCCTTTTTACTTCAATGAGATGGCCAAGCGGCTGGATGTCGGGCCCAAAGCGGTCATCGACCATCTGGTGATGCTGGAGAGAGCCGGCCTGGTGGAATGCTATCAGGACCAGGGAAGAAGAAAGTATTTCCGAATAGTCCGAAAGACGGTCCTGGAGGTGGCGGTCTCGCCCCATTCTTATGGAGTGCGAGCCTTTTTCTCCGAGGACGCACCAAAGGTAGAAGATAGTGGATTGGTTCAGGACATGAAGCTTTTGCGCGACGAGCTCTCAACCCTAGAGGAAAAGAGGCTTGAACTGCGCACACTCTTGGACCAGATCGAATCTCGTGAAATGGAGATCAAACAGATGGCTTGCAGTGCGGCCAGAAGCTATGGGCAAAACCAGTTGGAGGCAGAAATTCTGACGGCACTCCTCTCCGGCGATGCTGATGCTTCGCGTCTGGCCATGAGGCTGGAAGTTCCAGAAATTTTGGTTTTGGACCGGCTAAAGAGGCTGGAAGAGCGCGGCGTTGTGCATTTGAAAAACCAGGAATGGAGCATCAGATAATGGAGAGGGAAGGTACGAGCATAGAGCCGGTTTTGGAAGAGCCGGAAAAGGTTATCTCTCTGCAGCTTCGGGTTGCTGAAGCCTATCACAAAGACGCGGGAAAGGGCGTGGCCAGGATTGGAGCGGTTGCCATGGCCTCGCTCTCCCTGGAAAACGGTGGGGTGGTGGAGATCAAAGGAAAAGATAAGGTCTTCGCCATAGCCTGGCCAGGAAATCCTGACGATCCACAGGATCTCATTAGAATTGACGGGAATACCCGCGCCAACTTGGGTGCGGGGATTGACAGCAAAGTCGTTGTCACCCGTGCCGAGGCAAGACCCGCCCGAAAGATCGTTGTCGCTCCAACGCGCCAGATCCGGCTCATGGGCGGTCCGCAGTACTTGCTGCGCATGCTGCAAGGAAGGGCAGTTGTCAAGGGTGAGATGCTGCGTGTGGAGATGATCAACAGCAGCCTCAACCTGGCCGTGGTCAGCACAATGCCTGCCGGCGCGGTGATTGTAACTTCCGAGACCATAATCAGCATAACCAGGGAGACTTTAGAAGAGCTGGCACTGCAAGTGCGGGATATCTCCTACGAAGATATCGGCGGCCTTTCCCGAGAGATCAGAGAGATCAGGGAGATGGTTGAAGTTCCCCTGCGCCATCCTGAGCTATTCTCTCGCCTGGGCATCAATCCACCTCGCGGGGTGCTGCTGCACGGACCGCCCGGCACGGGAAAGACGCTCATCGCCCGGGCTGTGGCCAGCGAGACCGACGCCAACTTCATATCCATCTCAGGTCCTGAGATCGTCTCCAAGTTCTATGGAGAAAGCGAGCAGCGGCTGCGTCAGATCTTCGAGGAGGCCGCCAAGAGCGCCCCTTCCATTATCTTCATAGATGAGATCGACTCCATCGCCCCAAAACGCGAGGAGGTGTCCGGCGACCTGGAGAGACGTGTGGTGGCTCAGCTCCTGGCCCTTATGGACGGCCTTTCCTCCCGGGGAGAGGTAATAGTAATTGCAGCCACCAACAGGCCTAATGCCCTTGATCCTGCCATCCGCCGGGGCGGTCGCTTCGATAGAGAGATTGAGATCGGCATTCCCAGTAAAACCGGCCGGCTGGAGGTGCTGTATGTTCATACCAGGGGCATGCCTCTCGATGCGTCCCTGGACCTGAAAGAGATTGCCGATGCTACGCATGGCTTCGTTGGGGCGGACCTTTATGCTCTCTGCAAAGAGGCGGCCATGCGAACACTGGAGAGGGCGCTTCCCGACCTGGATGTGAGCGAGGACATACCAGCCGAGATAGTGGATAGCCTTCGGGTTACCAAAGAGGACTTCCGAGATGCCTTAAAGAAAATAGAACCCTCCGCCATGAGAGAAGTATTCGTAGAGGTGGCAGAGGTACACTGGGATGAGGTGGGCGGCCTGGAGGAAGTCAAGCAGTCACTCATCGAGGCCGTGGAGTGGCCGCTGACGTATCCGGAAGCTTTTGTAGCAGTGGGCGTTAGGCCTGCGCGTGGCATCCTTCTTTACGGCCTGCCGGGAACGGGCAAGACACTCCTGGTAAGAGCTTTAGCTACCGAGAGTAATTTGAACTTCATAAGCGTCAAAGGGCCGGAACTGCTCAGCAAATGGGTAGGCGAATCGGAGCGCGCCGTAAGGGAGATCTTCCGCAAAGCTCGCCAGGCGGCTCCGGCCCTGGTGTTCTTCGATGAGATAGATTCCATAGTCCCGAGCCGGGGCAGCGGATCGGAAACGAATGTTACAGAGCGAGTGGTCAGCCAATTCCTAACCGAGCTGGATGGGCTGGTGCAGCTTAAAGATGTGGTAATAGTAGCGGCAACCAACCGACCGGACCTCCTGGATAGCTCAATGCTCCGTCCCGGCAGATTCGATCGTTTGATTTATATTCCCATGCCGGACATGCAGGCAAGAAAGAGAATACTGGAGATTTATCTATCCCGCATGGCGGCCTCCGGTATCTCAGCATCTTGGCTGGCCGAGATGACACAGGACTATTCCGGTGCAGATTTAGAGATGCTCTGCCGGGAAGCGGGGATGCTTGCTTTAAAAGAGCATATAAAGATCGGCATGAAAAGAGAAGAATTGATCATTGATAGGATACTGGTAACGCGAGATCATTTCCAAAGAGCGCATGAGCTTATTAAGCCCCATCTGTCCAAAGGCATGCGGGAAGAATACCTTAAAATGATCCAAGATTTCAAAGGCTAATTTCAAAAGAACAGATGGAAAGGACCAAAAAGAGTATGAAAGAAAGGCACCAGATATATAGTGAAGAAGGATTAAAGGATAATATGAGGGCCGAAAAATTGACGTCTGAAGACGAGTCGAAAGAGCTGCTTGGGGATATTGATTTCAATGATACCAGCAGTATAACCGTGCCTGAGAGCCTCATAGATCATGTGATCGGCCAGGATGAGGCCGTGGAAGTGATCAAAAAGGCGGCACGCCAGAGACGCCATGTCATGCTCATCGGATCGCCGGGAACAGGAAAATCCATGCTCGGCAAGGCCATGAGCGAGCTGCTTCCCGTGGAAGAGCTACAGGATGTTCTGGTCTATGCCAATCCAGAGGATAACAACACTCCGCGTGTTCGCGTCGTGCCTGCCGGCAGAGGAAAGCAGATAGTCGATGCCCAGAAGATGGAGGCCAGAAAGAAGGTCCAGACGCGCAATATGTTCTTAATGCTCATAGTAATGGCCTTGATAGTATATGCCTATTATACGGGACAGCTCCTCTTCGGGATCATTGCAGCAGCGCTCATATTCCTTTCACTGCGTTATATGTTGCCCAAAGAGGACGCCATGGTTCCCAAGCTCCTGGTGGACAACAACAGCAAGAAGAAGGCACCTTATGTGGATGCCACCGGGGCACACGCCGGCGCCCTTCTGGGAGACGTCCGCCATGATCCCTTCCAGTCCGGAGGCCTGGAGACGCCATCCCATGAGCGGGTGGAATGCGGAGCCATTCACAAGGCTCACAAGGGAGTTCTCTTCATCGATGAGGTAAACACCCTGCGCCCGGAGTCACAGCAAAGCCTCCTCACCGCTTTGCAGGAGGGCGAGTATCCCATCACCGGCCAGAGCGAGAGGAGTTCCGGTGCACTGGTCAGAACGGAGCCCGTGCCCTGCAACTTCATCATGATCTTGGCAGGAAATTTGGATGCCGTGCAGGGGATGCATCCCGCCTTGAGGTCGCGCATCAAGGGTTACGGATATGAGGTCTACATGAGGGACACCATGGACGACACCCTGGAGAACAGAAACAAGCTCATCAGATTCGTGGCCCAGGAGATTGTAAGAGACGGCAAGATACCGCACTTTACCAGGGATGCCGTTTCGGAGATCATGCGGGAAGCCAAGAGGAGGTCGGGCAGGAAGGGCCATCTCACGCTAATGCTGCGAGACCTTGGCGGTCTTATCAGGGTATCCGGAGATGTAGCCCGCGCTAATGGGGCAAACCTGACCGAAGCTGATCATGTGGTTCAGGCCAAGAAGATGGCCAGGTCCGTGGAACAGCAGCTTGCAGACCGCTATATGGAGCGGCGCAAGGATTACAGCATGTTCCACTCTTCTGGAGACGAAGTGGGAAGAGTCAATGGTCTGGCTGTTATGGGCGACTCGGGAATAGTGCTGCCCATCATGGCCGAGATCACGCCTGCCCAGTCCAAGGATGAAGGCAGGATCATAGCCACAGGCAAGCTGCAGGAGATTGCCAGAGAAGCGGTCACCAACGTATCCGTGCTCATTAAGAAGTTCCTGGGTGAGGACATAACCAAGAAGGATGTGCATATCCAGTTCATCGGCACCTACGAGGGCGTAGAGGGCGATAGCGCATCTATCTCCATTGCCACTGCAGTCATATCTGCCCTGGAAGGCGTGCCCGTCAAGCAGACGGTGGCCATGACCGGTTCTCTGTCCGTGCGAGGAGACGTCATGCCCGTGGGAGGCGTGACGCAGAAGATCGAGGCCGCGGCGAAAGCAGGCATCAAGACGGTGCTCATACCCAAATCAAACATGGGAGATGTACTGATTGACGAAGCCACCAAGGGCATGATCGAGATCATTCCCGTCTCCAATATGAGCGAGGTCTTCGAGTATGCCATGGGCGGGCAGAGGAACCGTCTGATAGAGAAGCTGAAGAGGTTTGCCACCGAAAAGAAGATCGGCATTATCCTGCCGGAGACCATCTCCATACCCAGCAGGAGCATCTGAAATCCAATGGCGCCTGAGTTCTACGACATCCGCATCTTGCGAGGCAGTAGGACCAGGATCGTCCTGGACAACGGCAAGCTGGAAGAGATAGCTGCGGCTCCATTCCAGGGTGCGGCGGTGCGAGCCCTCTTTGGAGGGGCCTGGGGTTTTGTAACCACGGACAATGTTACCGATCTGGGGGAAGAGATCGATCTGGCCAAACGCATCGCCCGGAAGATCGACCGGCGCGAGGATCTCTCCCTGGCCGAGGCTCCGCCGGGCAGAAGCGTGGCCATTCCAGTCAAGAAAGATCCCAAGAACCTTTCCCTGGAGGAGAAGGTGGCGCTGCTGCGGGAGATTGAAGATGCGGCTAAAGTAAAAGGCGTCTCCTCCACCCAGGCCGTCTACTCCGAGATGGATTTCACCACGCATTACAGCAGCTCTGAGGGCCTGGATCTGGAGTCAAAGACAACGCGCATGGGCTTTGTCATCAGCGCCGTGGCCCATAGAAACGGGCTCTACCAGACGGACGGAGAGGGCAGATCGGGCGTAGGCGGCCTGGAGCTCTTTGACCGGGAAGACCCAATTGCCCTGGCCAGAGGAGTAGGAGAGACGGCGGTAGCCCTTCTAGATGCCGATGTACCCAAAGGCGGAACCTATCCCGTGCTTCTCGATCAGGAGCTGGCCGGGGTCTTCGTTCATGAGGCCGTGGGCCATGCTACAGAAGGAGACATAATCCTGGAGGGCGACTCCTGTCTGGAAGGAAAGCTGGGCCAGAAGATCGGCTCAGAGCTGGTAACGGTGAAGGACGATCCCAGTTTGATGCAAAACGGCTACTACTCCTTTGACGATGAGGGAAGCCTTGCCCAGGAGACGATTTTGGTGGATAAGGGCATCCTCAATTCATATCTTAATACTCGCGAGACTGCAGCGCGACTGGGCGGGGTGCCGCGCAATGCGCGCACCGAGGGCCTGGATAGACCGGTTGTGCGCATGAGCAACACCTACATCGCCAACGGCGACTGGAAGCTGGAAGAGATCTTCGAGGAGCTGGGAGACGGAGTCTACCTGGCGGGCAGCCGCGGGGGCCAGGTGAGCACGGGCGAGGGCGTCTTCCAGTTCAATGCCAAGAGAGGCTATCTGGTGGAAAAGGGCGAGAAGACGAAGCTTTTGCGGGATGTTTCGCTGTCCGGCAAGATTCTCGAGACCTTGCTGCATGTCAAGGCGGTGGGCAGTGACCTCAAGTTCAACAGCGGACGCTGCGGGAAAGCGGGACAGCTCGTGCCCGTGAGCGACGGATCGCCGCATCTGCTGGTGGCAGAGGCGACGGTAGGCGGAGCGGGATAGGGATTTGGGGCATCTATTTTTTTCATTGGATGATAAGGGTAGCTACGTGCAACTTCCACCTTTATCTTATATTTCGGATAGCCTTTCAACAAGTCAAATTACACCAGAGGAGTTCGCTTGATTGAATGCTGCATGGTTTAGCCAACCCAATCCGGGAATTACAGAGTATATAGCTTGTGTCAGAAAGGAAAAAGAGCAAAAAGGAAAGATCGAAAGCTATAGCGGGATAAATCCATTCTCTTCTGCAATCTTCTGGCCCTCGGCACCGACGACGAAATCAATATATGCCTTTGCACAAGACGAGGGATCGCCGAATGTGTACAAATAGAGGTGGCGCTGCAATTTATAGGATCCATCCTTTATGGTTTGCATGCCGGGCATAACGCCATCAACTGTTATGGCTTCTATGTTTCCGCCTTCCAGATAGCTGAAGCCCAAATATCCGATAGCACTATTGCTGCCAACTACTGCCGTTTTGACCTCGGAACTTCCCATCGCGGTGGTGCTTACTCCCGGGGTTTCTGCCTTCTTATCAGCCATTATGTCTTCGTTGAATGTATCCCTGGTCCCAGAGCCCTGTTCCCTGCCAATCGCATAAATCTCAGCATCCGGGCCACCTAATTCTTTCCAGTTTTTGATCTCCCCTGCATAAATCTTCTTGACCTGCATCGTGGACAGTCCCCTGATTCCTGCGTCATAGATGGCCTTGCTCACGATTATAACGACGCCATCATATCCTATATCGAACTGTAGGAATCTGTCGCCATATTTGCCTAGCTCATCAGAGGTCACCTCTCGGGAAGCCATGGCAACATTCGAGCGGCCCTCGGCAATGGCAGTTATGCCTGCACCTGTGCCCCCTCCTGTGACGAATGCCCGGCAATCATTTTGCTTGTCATTGAAAGCCTCGGCGGCTGCTTCTACTAGCGGCAATACCGTCGATGAACCGGTTATGGTTACCTTCTCGACTGCTCCTCCACCCATTGCTTTGGGCCCACTGCTATCAGCGCCCTCCTTCTGCTCCAGACACCCGGCACAGAAAAGTGCGATGCATATCGTAAATAATATTGTTCCTTTCATGATTAATTAGTAATCCTCAAGAAATATAGTATCTTCTATGGGGATTCTTATGTAATAACGGCAAAAACGCATCGGGATCATTTATTTGATGCGCTTACTTAATCCGGGAGCTTAGGTTCAAAAGGCCGTGTCTCTAAATCCCCATCACAACACCGCCCCCTCCTCCTTATCCGGGTGCACCGCCAGCACCAGCACCTCGGATGGCGCGAGATCCCGGACCTCGACAAAAGCAAATTCTCCCGCTCGTTTTACTGGCAGCTTCGATCCTGTGCGATGAGCCCCGGAATACCTCTTTGGCTTAGCTGCCTCCTCTGCAGAATTGAGAACAACGGTCATGTTGCCCTTGCCTTCCGGCAGATTCAGTCCGGCGTCTACGAGAACATCGGCACTGCGCTTCTCGCTGCCGTGGGAATTGATGATGCAGAGCACCTCCTCATCATCCAGGATGCGTGACCAGGCCACGATCTGGCCGTCCATTTTCTGGCCTGCCACCTCATAGCCCGCCCCGTAGAAGTCGAAGCTGGAAATCCCCTTTTCCGGAAGTGCCATCTGGCGCAGATACTGCCTGCCATGCCGCAGTGCAGGGAAGGCCTGGCGCAGCGCAGCCATGGCGGCAATCTTGCGAAAGACAGGGAACTTGGGGTCAAAGCAGTGATATCCGGCTGTGCCGAAAGGCCCAAAGCCCGGCAGGCTGCTATCACTCTGGGCAGTTAGACTTCCAGTTCCCGGAAGGTGCGGGTGCTCCGGCCCAAACATGGCCTCCCGAAGATAGCGGTCCGACTTCTTCCAGTCCGGCAGCCATTTCCTCTCGGTCTCCTCCGGCCCGCCCAGAGATTGCTCCGTGCCGTAGTAGATGCAGGGAATGCCCAAGGTGAATAGCTGCAGGGCCACGCCGGCGGCAACCTGGGCCTCCGATGCAGCCTCTGCCGAGAAGCGGATCTTCTCCCCGAAGACATGATCGTGATCGTCCAGGACGGAGACATGCTGATTACCAAGGTTGCGGTGCGATCCGAATACTACATTGGAGTTAAAGCCCTGGAAATATGCTCCCGGATGAGTCAGTCCTTTGGCCACGCCGCCCAAGACCTGCCGCATCTCTCCGATATCAAGAGCTGCATTGAGGTTTCTGTCCAGCGCTTCGAGGTACCTGTCGGCAGTGTAGTCCCCTCCAGCAATCTCACCCACCAAAAAGAAGTTCTCCTTTCCCAGGTTGGCGGCAAACTCCTTAATTGTGCCGCAGAAGTTTCTCCCCTGCTCGAAGGAGACGTGCTTTAAAGTATCTATGCGAAAGCCGTCGCAGTCCGTCAGGGCGATCCAGTATTTGTAGCACTTTGCCAGGTCATTTAAGAGGCCCGGCACATCAAGGTCGAAATCCCTCAGGGAGAGGAAATCGGAGCGCTTGTGCTCCGCCCGAGGATCGCTAATATCGCCCGCCCCAAGGTTGCCGCTGCCGGCCCGAGTATAGCGCTCCTTATCCTGAAGCTCCCCCGGCCACACCCCATCCTGACCGTGCCCTATCGCCTCTGCTGGCTGTCCAATGCCATCGCGCCAGGCGCCGAACTGGTGGCGTCCGGTGGTGTAGCCTGCCTCATAGATCCCGCCGGGCGTTCCATCTGCATAAAGCCAGTTGCAGCCGGAATGGTTGAAGATGATGTCCAAAATTATGCGAAGCCCCTCTTTGTGAGCCGCAGCCACCAGATCCACAAGATCCTTGCGGCTGCCAATTCGCGAATCGACCTCTAAAAAGTCCTGCACGCCATAGCCATGATAGCTATCCTCATGCTCCCGCTGTCTGAAGACGGGGCTGAGCCATAGCGCCGTGACGCCCAGGTTCTTCAGGTAGCCGAGCTTGGAGCTTACTCCCTTTAAATTTCCGCCCTGCCAGCGCGCTGAGCCCGACGTAGCCCAGAGTTGCCAGCTCCAGGGCTTTTCAGCTATGTCGGGGCGTGCTGCCCAGAGATTTTTTCGATTCAAAAGCTTCCGGCTTTTCTCCAGGCCGTCGGAGAAGCGGTCCACCAGGAGGAAGTAGAGCATTTCATCTCTCCAATCCACAGGTGAAGGATAGTATTCCTGCCGCCGCGGCAAAGAGACATCATTATCGATGCTATCCGGCCTGTCCTTTCCAAGCGCTTTTTCTGCAAACTTCATGAACAGTCATCCCTTTTATTTCTCGCAAAGTTAAATAAAATATTATCAATAAATGACAAATATCATTCACAAACTATTGCCACCTATACTACACTTATTATTTCTTGCATATTGTATAAAGATTTTACTGCGACGGGAAAGGGAAAATCAATTATTATGAGGAGAAGAGAAAGACAAGGAACGAAGGATAAATACACAATTAACAACAACGTCCCCCTTGGGTGAAGAGAATGAAGAAGACCCTGGCAATTTTGCTCGCTGCCATCATCATGATCATGGCATGCGCAGAATCGGTTTGTGCCGATGATGATGAAGGCGATGAGGCGGATGAGAACACGGCAAGCGAAGGAGATTCGGTAGATGACGAAAAAGAAAATAGCGTGCCCGGCTTCGAGTTTGCATTTGCTGCAGGAGCGGCAATAGCTGCGGTGCGACTCATCAAAGCCCGCCTGCTCTAGGACCTGCAATCTGAAATCCTTGCACTATTTTTCTCAGAATAATCGAAACTGTTAAGGTCTATTTGATGCAAAGCAGTGTGCATGACTTTTGCATTCTTTCCCGCGGTGGACCTGCGCGCTGGCAAGTGCGTGCAGCTCGTCGGTGGCGTGCCGGGCACGGAGGTCGTGGCCCTGGACAATCCCCTGGCGCAGGCGGAGCGCTGGGTAGCTGAAGGCGCGGATCATCTGCATATCATCGATCTGGACGGGGCCATTTTAGGAAAAAGGGTCAACGCCTCCATCTTAAGCCAGATCGTGAAAAAGCTGGACCTGTTTATTCAAGTGGGCGGAGGCATACGGACAGAGGAGGATGTGTCGACTATCCTGGATCTGGGTGTAGATCGAGCGATACTGGGAACGGCAGCCCTGAAAGATCCGGATATGGTCTCTCGCCTCGCCGATCGTCACGGCCGGGAAAGGATCATGGTGGCCCTGGATGTAAGAAGGGGAGACGTGACCACAGAGGGCTGGCAAAAGACACTGGGCAAGAAGGCCGTGGAGCTGGGCCAGCTCTTTGAGGAGAAGGGAGCCGGATCAATTCTCTTCACCAATATCGATGTAGAGGGACGGCAGTTGGGCATCGACCTGCAGCCGACGCGTGACCTCGTGCAGGCCCTGCGGATCCCCGTAGTGGCAGCAGGCGGAGTCACAACCGTCGAGGATGTCCTGGCCCTGCGAGAAGCAGGTACATCCGGAGCGGTGGCGGGAACGGCGATCTACACCGGCAAGCTCTCTGTGCGCCGGACCCTGGAAGCCTTGAGGTGAAAATCATGAGGAAAGGTGAAGCAGAAGGACTGTTTCGAGAGTGCAGGGCAAAAGCTGCCCTGGACCTGGACGGCTCAGGAAAGGCCGTCGTCAGCTCTGGATCGGTATTTTTGGATCACATGCTCACTGCTCTGGCCCGAACAGCCCTGCTAGACCTAAAGGCAGACGCAGAAAAAGGCTTTTACAGAACCCAGGCGCTGGGAACAGCAATCGGCCTGGCCCTGGACAGCAGCCTTGGGGATCGCAGCGGGATTCGCCGCTACGGAGCTGCCTCCGTGCCCATGGACGAAGCCCTGGCCGATGTGGCCCTCGACTTCAGCGGCCGGCCCTATCTGGTCATGGCCGGAGAGTTTCGGGGCGAGAGGATAGGCGATTTTGATGTGCAGCTCTTGCCGCCGTTCCTGGAGTCGCTCTGTGTGGGAGCCAGGCTCACTCTGCACGTGCGTTTCTACGGCGAGAACGACCATCACAAAGCGGAAAGCATCTTCAAAGCCCTGGGCTTTGCCATTCGCCAGGCTGTGGCAAAAGAGGGGACAGGCGTGCCCAGCACCAAGGGAGTGATCTAGGATAGCGCTGCAAAAGTAGGAATGCAAATAGACATAAAATATTTTTTTAACCTAAAACATGCTCTCGATCTGCTTGAAATCAATCCTTGATGTCGAGTCCAGCGTGAGCGGTGTCAGTGAGATCTTCCTGTCCTGGTAGATAGTCTGCACATCGGTGCCCTCCGCATCACTGCAGATCAGATCGCCGTCTATCCAGTAATAGGGCCTTCCTCTCGGATCGAAGCGCTCTTGCACAGTGGTCTTGAAGATCTTCCGAGCCAGCCTGGTGACGACAATCTCTGTATCCTCTCTGGCATCGGCTGGCACATTCAAGTTCAGGACATCCACCCCCTCAGGAAGGCCGTGCTCTAAAACCTTGTTCGCCACGCGGCGCAGGACTTTTGTAGCTACGTCAAAGTTGTGCTTCTCGCCGTGGTGCATATCGAATTTGTCGCCCTGGTCTACGACCTGAATGGATGCGGCGATGGAGGGAATGCCGTAGCTGGCAGCCTCCAGTGCCGCGCCGATGGTCCCGCTTGTGGTGACAGTGTCTGTGCTGATGTTCTCGCCCACATTGATTCCCGAGACGACAAGGTCGGGAAGCTCGCCCTTCATGATAGCGAAGATGCCGATAATGACGGAATCGACGGGCGTTCCCGTGACAGCATAGGCCTGAAAACCGTTCAGATTGACCTCTGCGTAGCGCAGCGGCTCAAAGACGGACACGGATCTTCCTACGCCGCTCATCTGCCCGGAGGGCGCAGCTACTACTACCTGGCCCAGGCCCTGCACACTTCTAGCGGCAGCCTGAAGCCCAGAGGCGTAAACGCCGTCGTCATTGCTGACCAGTATTCGATGCATCAAATGAGCTTGATAAGAGCACTATAAAAGCGAATCGATCGGTTATTTTATTTGAAGATTAAAAAATTTATAATATTGCAAAAATTGCGGTTTTCAGAGCTGTTAGTGCAGTAACCAAACTTGTCGCTGATGATACAGATGATACTAGATTATTGATTTTCTCACCAATAGCTTCTTTATTTGGATTGTTCGCTTTTAAATCGCTACGTATAGAGAATACTTTCTCCAATAATTCGGCAGTATTATCTAATGATTCTTGATTTTTAGATAGAATAGCGGCTATTTCCTTGAATTGCCCATCTATTTTGCTAAAATCTCTTGGGGCATTAGTAATTATCTCTTTAATATTTGTTGCCCCCTTGCCTACAGCAATTTGCCCTGCAACTATCTTGCCTTGATCAGTTATCATAATACCGTCATTCATCTATTTAGCCTCCGCGTGAATTGGATTTAATTTCTGAACTTGGTCTTTGATTTGTTTGATAGATTGCGCGCCGATACCAGTGGCAATTTGGTCTGCTTCAATTTTTCCGCCAAACATCATTATGCCTTGATTAACATATGCAATCATTTCTTTTCTCAAGAACGATGAATCTATCCCTTTAGAATCCAATAGGTCTGCAACAGAATAGATTATAGCTTGCTCTATGCTATTTTGCACCATAATAATATCCTGTGCACTGAAGTAATTTTTATAGTTTGGACTGGCAATTGCTTCTCTGAAAGTAGAAATTGCCCCATAATTATGCGGTTCACCACGTTCAATCTTCTTTTTCATATTCTTCTTTTCGAAGAATTCCCGAAAACGACCTTTAAATATAATGAATAGTGGATATAGCGTTAAAATTAATAATATAAATGGTGGTATCCCCGAGAACCCGTCTGAGGACATCATCAACAGAGCAACACTCACTGACACAAGCGTGAATAATCCTGTTTTGATAATCAGTAAGTCGTCATTAAGGGCAAGTCTATCTATATTATATTTATTTTCGTCTATTGGTGGAAGAATATAGAATGAACATTCAGCAAATATATCCGTCCCCACCTTAGAGAAGCGCAGAAATGTTGAAAAAAGTGTAGATCTGAGCTTATCATGATATTGTAGACAAAAATATGTCCTCCAATCATTATATAAACTGCTATGACCTTCCTGAATTAGGTCACTTAATTCAAGGTTATCTATAGGTTCACCGACCCTATTTGGGAGCAACTTTTTTGACTTATCAACTTCGTTTCCATCCGCATATAGAATATAATCATGAGATATATTCGGGAGACATTTCTTATTGATTCCCCCTTGAACTGCATTATATAGCTCTCCTGTAGATATTTCACTTGGCAAATTGGGCTTGCCATCATCCGGCTTCTTTGACGTTTTTGATGAATCTATAGAAAAATTCCAATTTCTAGCCCTTCTCCCGGCACCAAGGAAGGGATAATAACCACCAAATGTTATAACGTTCTGTTTTATATTTAATTCAGTTTCAATTATATTATACTCGGCCACCACTCCGCTCAAGTTATATCCTGGATTGAATATCCTTTTTGAGAAATTATTTATAGCAATATTTTTATCTAAATACATGGATTTCGAACAAATAAGTATGATTGTCGCAATAACAAATAACGCAGAAATGGTCGAACTAATAAAATTAAAGAAATATGCACACAAAGCCAAACCTGCTCCAATATAGGCATACGTAGTATGATATTGAAGAGCCTTTTCCGCATGTTTCCCAATTAATTTCATGTTTAGTTCAAACTCAGGAACCCGCGCGACAAATTGCCGTTTCTTAATGGAATTGACTATCGAGCTACAAGCTAATAATCCGCCCTCATACAGCTTTGCACAAACAAGCCTCGTAGATCTATAATCGCGAGCATCAGGATCTATTTCCGTATTTTAACCCTCCTATATATTAACAATATTATTGCCGTATTTAGCAACTATCAGTTAAGCATGCTGCTAAAAGATATTTAAAAGCTTCGCTAATTATGTTTAAATAAACTGTTTTAAATTATTAAAAAAATTATTAAAAATAATAATATATATTTTTATTAGCATTTTCTAAATTGATCTATCCTCATACCCAAAAACGGCCATTAACCTATTTACAATCTGACCAAAGCAGTCGCCCGCATTCGTCTCACTCAGCACAAATGACTGCCCTCGGTCGCCCAAGGCGCAGACACTGGGATCAATGGGAATTGCCCCCAGGAAAGGAACATCCATCTCATCCGCCATTCTTTGCCCTCCGCCAGCACCGAAGATGCTTATGCTCTCGCCGCAATGCGGACAGTTCAGGCCGGACATATTCTCCACAATGCCCAGCACTGGAATCTTCATGGCCTTAACCATGTTCACCGCTTTTCGGGAGTCGAGCAGAGCAACCTCCTGTGGTGTGGTTACTATTATCGCCCCGGCCAGCTCGGGAATGAGCTGCACCACGCTGAGCGGCTCGTCAGATGTTCCCGGCGGCAGGTCAATGAGCAGAAATTCAAGATCTCCCCAGTTCACATCCTGGATGAACTGCTTGATAGCGGCCATCTTCATGGGCCCGCGCCAGACCACAGGCGTTTCGCGGCTGGTAAGAATTAGGGCCATGGAGGCTGCCTTTATCCCATCGGCCTGGGCGGGCTCAATTCCCTCTGGTCCCTGCTTCAGCCTTGCATCCTCTATTCCGAGGAGCTTGGGGATATCCGGGCCGGTGATATCGGCATCCAGTATGCCGACTCGCATGCCCTTTATCTGCAGAGCGCGGGCCAGGTTAACAGAGACTGTGCTCTTGCCTACGCCACCTTTGCCGCTGGCGATAATGATCTTGTGCTTGATTCTAGCCATGCGATCGACTTTGTGCGTGCATTCTTTTCCATCATTCTGATCTTTGCAGGAGCCCTTTTGGGCACACGAATCGCAATCGTTGTTCTGTTTTGTCATGAGAGTCATTCCGCTAGTTGGCATGTAATTGGTTATTATGATTTGTATAACAATAGTTACAATTTATATTATTTACAATCTCGAATTTTAATCATTTTTTGATCATCGCTCGGTTGGATTTTCAGCTGCATGAAAATAGAGCTTGCCGCCTTGCAGCCTTCTGGATATCAGGCTATCCTTCTCCAGGATCTTGCAGTATTTGATGGCGTCGCTTCCATCTATTTCCAGGTGGCGGCTTATCTCCTCCAGGGTGCAGGGCCTGGCAGAGAGAAGATCTATCAGCCTGTCTCGGATACGGGCGGGAACACTCCAGTCCCAGTCCGGTATCAACTCAGCACCGGGAAAGATCTCCAGCATCCTTTGCATCTCCTCCTCGCTCAGAGCTTGCACGGGCTCAGCCGGTGGCCGGACCACCGTGTTGAGCTGAATTCGGTCCGGCTGGGTAGACTCCGCCGCCCTGGCGATCAATTCTGCCTCCTGATCATTTATGCCCCTCACCAGCATCACCTCCAGCCAGATCTCGCCGGAAAATCCCTTCCGGAAGTCCTTTAAGCCCTGAATCATATCCTTCGCATAAAGACCGGATGCCGGCCTGTTGACGGCCAAAAAAGCCGCCTGGCTGGCTGCATCCAAGGACGGCAAGACCACATCCGCAGCCGCGACCTCTCTTCGAACTGCAGGGTTGGTGAGAAGGGTGCTATTGGTGATCACTGCTACGGGAGAGTCGACTATCTCCTTGGCCTGGGCCACGATATCGCCCAGATCAAGGCTTAACGTCGGCTCTCCTGATCCGGCAAATGTGAGGTGGTCGAAAGGCTCTCCCCGTCTCAGCTCGATCTCCTTTAAGACCTTCTGGCGGGGCACGAAACGATCCCGACAGGTGGTTAAGCAGGCAGTACGGCCCAGCTCACAGTAGACGCAATCCAGGTTGCAAGTCTTGTATTTGAGCAGGTCCACGCCCATGGACAGGCCCAGGCGGCGAGAGAGTACAGGCCCAAAGAGGTATCCCATAATTATTTCCTGATCTGCGTTTGTCTTTACTATTTATCCTTTCCAGATGATGACCAATCCTCATTAAGATTTAATTCTATTTATATGCCCGTTCCGTCTTTCGATTTTGCCTCTTTTATAAACCATCATTCTTTGGTCTCACACATTCCCCTTACTGATAAAGCTTAAATTACAGCGCGCCTGAACAATCAGCATGGACGAGGCTCTTGAACTGATCGAAAAGCTCGGGGCAAGCGATGACTACTTCGAACGCCAGAAGGCGGCATGGGCCCTGGTGAATCTGGGAGAAGCCGCTGTAGACCAGGTTGCAAAAGCCCTGGAGAATGGCGAGTTTTCCGATCTGCGATACAAATCCGCCTGGATTCTGGGAAAGATCGGCAGCTCCAGGGGAGTAGAGCCACTCTGCCGGGCCATGCTCAATGATCCTGATCAAGTGGTTCGCGAATGGTGCGCTGCTGCCCTGGAAGCTGTGAAGAGCCAGGATGCAGTTCCTGCACTGGTTTTAGCCATGAAACGGGACAGCTCCAAAGATGTGCGTCTGCGGGCGGCAATGTCACTGCGCAAGCTGGAGGCTGCAGAGGCCTTGCATGATCTCTTAGGCCATGCCGAGCCCGAGATCCGGGGCATGGCCGTGACCGGTCTTGCCAAGATAGGGCACCGGGAATCTCTGCAGGATGTGGCCCGGCTGATGCAGGATGAGGAAATGGAGGTTCGGCGCAGAGCTGCAGCCTTCATGGGAGAGGTGGCCTGCGATGAGGGCCTGAGCTGTCTGGCCCAGGCGTTGCAGGATGGCGAGAGTGCCGTCAGGTGCGAGGCGCTGAAATCCCTGGGAAAGATAAAGGACGAGAGAGCCTCTGATCTGGCTTTGCAGGCCTTGAAAGATCAGGACTGGCAGGTTCGCTACACTGCCGTCATAGCCCTTGGCGAAATCGGTCACAACAAAGCACTGGTGCCCCTGGTGGAGATCATGTTCGGGCCGGAGGATGAGGAGATGCGGGCCTGGGCAGCCTGGAGTCTGGGAGAGATTGGAGATGAGAGGGCGATAGAGCCGCTGCAGAGGGCCTACAAGACCTGTCCCACGGAAGTGATGAAGAAGGCCAAAGATTCGCTGGAAGAGGTTTTCGGGCTGAAGATTTGACAGGGATTGACGAGGAAAAAAGGCAGGCTTTTAGAATTACATCATTCCTCATGATAATATGGCTCTGAAGATTGTTTAAGAGAAGAGACCGTCTCAGGGACTACCTCTGGCTGCCTCTGAAGAACAATGTTTCGGTAGGGGTAGGGGATCTCGATTCCATCAGCATCAAACCTTTTTTTAACCGCTTCGCGGATATCGCATCCTGTATCAAATGCCAATCCTCTATTAGGCACGTGAAATGTCAGCCGGAGATTTACAGCAAAGTCTCCCAGCTCCGTAAGGCGCACGTTGATCTCCTCATCCTTCAATACATGTGGATGCCGTTTGGTCTCCTCTAGGATGATGCTTCGGGCTTTGTCGATGTCGGATGAGTAGCCTATTCCGAAATCAACCGGCCAGATCGTCTCCGGGCTGCCGAGGCTCCAGTTGACGATATAGTCGCGGCTCATCAAACTGTTTGGGACTATTATCCTCCTCAGATCCCATGTACAAACTATCGTATGCCTCAAAGTCAGATCCTCAATATGTCCGTATTCTCCTTTGAAGTTGACATAATCACCAATGCGGATTGGTTTAAAAATCACCAACAAGATTCCCGATATTACATTAGATAGAGAGTCTTGAGCAGCAAAACCTATGGCGAGGCCAGCTACACCTGCACCGGCCAGCATGGCGATAGCAACCCGATTCAAGGATGGTATCTGCAGTATTATCATCAAAATTCCAATTGTATATATTGCAGCAACTATCAGCCTGCGAGTCATGGCATGAGAGGTCTCATCGAATTCTTTGTTCATCTTGCTGGCTTCAAGGATTCGCGGGATGTGCTTTTTGAGCAACTCATCGACGATTCTGGCGATTAAGATAGTTGCAAGAATAATCACTAATATAGAAAAAACGGTCGTGACGAGATCCCAGAGATTCGTTCCAAGAACTTTTTCGATATAATTTATGGAAAAATATTCTTTGATTGAGGCTGGCTCGGATACGGGGCTCTGTCCAATTAATTGAGTAGAAATTGCAGGATTCTTTACAACTGGATCGGCCATTAATCAAATTTCATCTACCGCAATACTTAAACGTTTTGTGATGAAACCGTTTAAAAGATGTTGCGTATAGTATTCAAACATAAGATGGATTTTAAAGACTCAAGGCGCAAAACGAGAAAGATATCATTTCCAGGCATTCTTCGTGTTTGCCTTCTGGCTCTGTTGGCATTCTTACTCGTATCGGCTACCATAACTTCGACAACATATATTGTCTCAGTAAAATCGGATGACTATTCCATTCAAAGCGCCATTAACAAGGCAAAGGAAGGAGATAGAATCATTGTCAAGAGTGGAATCTATTCGGAAAGACTGAATATTACAAAAAAATTAATTATCATAGGTGTGGATACGGGAAAAGGATTGCCCGTAGTAAATGCAAATGAGAAAAATAGTGCGATAACTTTATTTGTGGATGGTATTTGGCTGGAGGGCTTCTCGGTTGTAAACTCAGGCAGCTCTTGGCAGGATGCAGGAATTAAGGTCTTCTCCAATAACAACCTTATTCGTGGAAATATTTTGAATAATAATTCTTATGGTATCTATCTAAGAAATTCTGCAAATAATAGATTAGAATCCAATCTAGCCAGGGGAAATGATGTAGGCATTGCACTTCAATCCTCCAATAATAATATAATATTAAATAATATTGCAACGAACAACTATTTTGCAGGATTTTTTTCAGGCAATTCGAGGAATAATACGATTAGAAATAATACGGGTCAGGTAAATGCCTGGGTGGGTTTCCTATTTAACGATACCGAAAACAGTTTGATTCAAGGAAATACTGCTGTCGGAAATGCTAACGCAGGCATTTGGATCCTGAATTCCAGATCGAATCAGATAAATGAGAATAACGCAAGCAATAGCCCCATATTTGGATTTGTCTTAGATGCATCATTCAATAATACTCTCTTTGGGAATACTGCATATAGAAACCTTGACGGCATCAGCATGGATAGATCAAGCGGCAACATTATATTAAATAATAATATTAGTGATAATATATTTGGTTTGTACTTAGATAGGTCCAGCAATAATTCGATTTATCTTAATAATTTCGTAGGAAATGCAATAAATGTTAATTCATGTAGCTCCTCAAATCAATGGAACTCGGATAAAGCATTCAATTACCTGTATAAAGGCATGATATATTCGAACGACCTGGGTAATTTCTGGTGCGATTACGAAGGAAACGATGCATATGAATCAGGGATCGGAAATACGGATTACGTTAACGAATTCGTAAAAGATAGAAGACCTCTAGTCTCCAGGAAGGAATTCTATCAAATCCTGTCGTAATATTCAATTCAACGCATCAGCGAGTTATTTCTTCCTCAACACGTGGCACGCTCCTCCTCCCTGCTTTTCAAAATAGTCCTGATGATACTCTTCCGCTGCATAGAAAGTTGAGGCCGGGACGATCTGGGTCGTGGCTTTGTTTAAGTAGACCCCGGAGCGGTCGAACTCCTCTTTGGATCTTTCTGCCGCCTCCCTCTGCTCCTCACTATGATAGAAGATGGCAGAGCGATACTGCGTGCCCACATCCGGGCCCTGGCGGTTTTTTGTGGTTGGGTCATGCATCCTCCAGAAGAGGGAGAGCAGCTCTTCATAGGATATTATCCCAGGATCAAATTTTAGCTGCACCGCCTCAGCATGGCCGGTAATTCCCGTGCAAACCTGACGGTAGGTGGGGTCAGGAGAAGTTCCGCCCGTGTAGCCCACGGTCGTTTCCACCACGCCTTTGGTCTGTTTGAAGAGAGACTCAACGCTCCAAAAGCAGCCGGCGGCAAAGGTGGCCGTCTGGAGTTCTGAATCAGCCTTTTCCGAGCCTCTGGATTTTTCATCGTTTTTGGTTGGATTCCTGATGGATGGGTCCTGGCCAAACAGCTTCACGTATTCGCCATAGCCCTCTTTTTCCAGATCTTCCACGGGAATAAAGCGCAAAGACGCGGAATTGATGCAGTAGCGAAGGCCCGTGGGCTTGGGCCCGTCATCGAATACATGGCCCAGGTGCGAATCGGCGTTCTTGCTGCGCACCTCTTCCCGGTTCATGCCGTAGCTGCTGTCCGTCTTGCTGACAACGTTTTCATCTTTCAAGGGCCTGGTGAAGCTGGGCCAGCCAGTTTTGGAATCGAATTTGTCCAGCGAGCTGAATAGCGGTTCGCCGGATACCACATCTACATAGATGCCAGCTTTTTTGTTGTTCCAGAATTCGTTCTGGAAGGGCGGCTCTGTGCCGCATTGCTGGGTCACATGGAACTGGAGGGGAGTCAGTTTCTTTTTGATATTATCTTTCGAATTATCCGTGGTCATTTGCACACCTATCTTGAAATTATCAAATGTTTTTTTAGGGTTCAACCAGCAGTGCTACCTCATTTCGGCGCATGAAGGGAGGCGTCCAGGGAGGATTATAACGCATGACAAAGGGCTTGCCTTCTGTTTTGATCCCGTGCTCCTGCAAAGTTTGCTCCAGAATTCTCAGATTTTTTTCGTCTTTCTCCGGGCCGGTAAAGCCGGAAAATCTTATGACGGCCAAAATCCTGGGAGCAACGGACTCGATTTTTATATACTCGTCAGTTGGCTTGGGAAGAGTGTTCAGATCATATCTATTGGGCATAACAAAGGCCATGCGCCCCTCCTCTGTCACGACAGGTGCAGTCATTCCTATGCGCTCTTTATGGCTGTTATCTCCAAAGATGTAGCCTGCCAGAGTGCCAAAGGCCCCGTTCTCGCTTCCTTTAACTGTTGCCGCCCAAATCTGTGGCCTGTACTCTCTGATCTCAACATTGTTCTCCAGGCTCTCCAGAACGGTATAATCAGGCTCTTCAACTTTTGAGAACATCGATGCACCATCCAAAATGATCGATCATGCAAATTCTGCAATCATGGCCCCGAGGTCCAGGGCCTGGCAGGGATGAGGTTTTTCTTGATGATTAAGTGAATTATTTCGCCATATTGGGATAAATCCTTTTGGGCCTTATTCTCTATTTTCGATGACCAGTCAATGCCCATCAAGGATTGAACTGATCTTCAGGCCATGCCAGCTAGGATAATACCGATACATCTTTTTTAATCGCAGTATCCATATTCATTGCATGGTTCAGAGCAGCATTTGTCTTTGCAGGAATACTGCCAAGATAAACACGTTTCTGGTGGGGTGCAGATATTACTATAATTAGGCATCAATTGTATCGATTTAAATACATCCAAAAGCATTGGTGCATCCGTATCGAATTGATCTGCTGGAGCATAGATCCCCGCGAGAAATTCCACTGTCGTACCATAACCCAAAAGCTCATTTGTTACAATTGCAAAAGATCCTTTTGCAGGGATGCCATTAACTGAGAACGAACCGCGCATTGACTTTCCCGAAGCCAAAAAACCAGTATAAGAAGCAAACGCATTTGCTAAATCCTGATTATCTTCATATCCGATAATTCTCATATCTGTTACCTGACTATCTCCCAGACTGAAATCCTGTGGCATATAATTCTCCAAGTAAGTCTCAGGAGTCGTATATGCCGGTAGCATGTTGAAGCCTTGATGTAAACGGTTCAGGGCAATTATCCCTCTTGCTGGGTTAGTAGAATCTGACGCAGTTATCCCGCAGCATCCCATGCCAACAATGCTCCAGTCCTCTGGAGCAGAAATCGTATAATATGCCACTCCTGGGGGACAATCCATGTCTCCAATGCATGTGCCCACAGTCGCCATCAGAAGCATCAATGATAACAAGTATTTCAAGGTTTATCCTCCCATTATTGCCATTCTACAGATATTCTCAAAATGAATACGTGAACTACCGCGTCCTGAAGGGCGCGGCTTCCCACGTCATTGCCAAAACTTGCATCACTGATATGTGATGTAGTGGTTTTGGTTCTATGGGCGCTACGGGCTGTTCCATCCCTGTGATGAGTATATTCCTGGAAGCATTGTAGTCTCGATCACACGAGAATCCGCAATAAGGGCACTCATGTACTCGTACCGATAGATCTTTCTTTACGATGCTTCCGCAAGCAGAACACCTTTGAGTGGTGTTCCTGGGATCTACTTTTATCAACTTTCGACCAGCACTTTGAGCCTTGTACGAAAGCATGAATATGAACTTAGACCATGATGCATCATGAATGCTGCGATGCATGCCACTATTATGGTCTTTCTCTTTCAGGCCCTTGACATCAAGATCTTCAACACAAATGATATCAAAGTTATTGATATAGGTCCGAGATAACTTATGCAGGAAATCATCTCGTTGGCAATTGATTCTCTTATGCAGCTTAGCGATCTTATCCTTGATTGCTTTGCGATTATTTGATCCCTTCGTGGCTCTGGCAATTTTTTTTTGCAGCTTTGCCAGTTTATCCGCCGCGTGGTCTCCACATCTTGGATTCTCTATTTCATTACCTTCTGAATCAACCACGAAGGAAGTTAGACCTACATCCAGACCTATTGCTTCCTCCGTTTCCGGTAACGCCTGTGGTTCCTGATCGGCCTGGACTATGGCGAACCATCTCTCGCCTTCTCTCTTGATTATGACGGCTTTGATGCAACCTTCGATCTTTCGATAGATCTTGATCTGCATTTCTCCGATCTTGGAGAGATGCAATAGGCCATGATCTCGATCGATCTTGAACCCGGATTGGTTGTAATTCAGGGTATTATACCAACCATACCCTTTGAAGCGAATATGACCGATCTTCCGATCGTTCTTCTTTGATGCCGAGAGTCCTTTGATGTTAGACCAAAGAGTGTAATTCACCATCTGAAGAACTTTAGAGTAGACAAGATTCAGCTTTGGATTTACGAGCTTCAGAGAAGGAATCATGTTCTGAGAATCATAGGTCTTGAGCTTGATGCCTTTTTCTTTTGCTTCATTCAGGTTTTGTAGAAGCCGATTATAGAGCCATCTACAAGCATCCAAATTCTCCGCTAACTTCCATTGGGTGATCTTGTTAGGAAAGATAGGATACTTGTAGCAGATCATCAAACGAATATAGACATGCAAAACTAATATTTATATCAGTTGAGCGCGACGTGAAAGTAATCATGGCAAAGGACTCCGCTTTCATCCCCACCCTAATGGATGGGGACTTCCCGCTTCGTCCTTCGCAATCCTACAAGTTAAAAGAGCTGTGCACTGAGCAGTCGTTTCAGAAGGGCCTAAGATATTTCCAGGAAGGCCGTGTTAAGATCTCAGATGCATCTCCTTCTTGCGTAGTGGCGATCGTAAGCGGAACCGAAAACTACCGAGTAGAGATCGATCTCGATAAATTCCATGCTTTCTGCACCTGCCCTTACGATCTTGAAGGCTTCTGCAAGCATATTGTGGCCACATTTCTGGCGATCGACAGCAATAAGAAAGAGGTCGACAGGATGATGGATGAGTGCGGTCTGGAGCTAAAGAAGATGCAGTCTCTGCTGGAGAGTGCCGAGCCAAAGGCGCTCAAAGACTTCTTTCAGAAGGAAATGGAGACAGATCCTGACCTTAGAGATCGCTTTTTGGCCTGCTTTTCTGAGAATGGGGATGGCAGGAGTCTTTCCAATTACAGGCGCGAGGTTGATTCGCTCTTTGATGAGGTCGAAGAACGCGGCTTTATCCTTTACGGGGCAGAATTGGATTTCGCGCCTTTTGAGAATCTGGCGAAGATCTACGTCCGGAAGGATGATTTCCTGGAGGCGGCCAAGATCTATCAAGCTCTCACCGAGACGATTGCTGAGAAGATGGATCATGTGGACGACTCCGACGGCTATTATGAGGGCAAGTTCTCCGATTTTCTGGATGGGTTCGTGGAGTACATAATGCTGGCGGAATTGGGAGCAGACGCCAGGCAGATGCATATAAACTATCTCTTCAAAAGGTATCTGCAAAAGGATCCTGACTTTTCCCAGGATGATTACTATGATGCTCTAAAGCAGCTATGCACCTCGAAAGATGATTTATATTACTGGAAAAAGCTGCTGGAGCCGCATCTTCCCGATGAACTTCCCGACAAGGAGCAGGATTGGGGTAAATATTACCAGGCCGAGAATCTGATCTCTATGCAGCTTCATCTGCTCACCCGGTTGGGAGAGATGGCTGATCTATATGCCTTGATGGAAAAGCATTACCGCTCCAGTTATGAATTCTGCCTTCAATATGCAAAGCAGCTCCTTGAGAATGGTGATCGAACGAAGGCGATACGAATCGCCGAAGAAGGCACAGCTCATTTTCCCGATCATCTATCAAAAGGTCTAAGAGAGTTCTTGAGCGAAAACTATCGAGAAAGGGACCCAATTAAGTATAAAGAGCAGCTTCTAAATCTCTTTTTAGCAAGCCGTGAATGGAAATATTACGAGCAATTGAAGATGGCAGCCACAAAGGAAGAGTGGCAGGAGATGCTCGACAAAATTCTGGTCCATTTCGCCGGGGACGACAGATATGGCAGAGGAAAGCTTATCGAGATCTACATTAGAGAGGAGAGGTACGATTCAGCCGTGCGAGAGGTGCTGGCTCAAAGGAACATCCACAGCCTGAGAGCGTATCATAAAGAGCTGGCTAATCTGTACCCGAAGGATTATTTCACTGCATACAAGGAGCTGATCTTTCCCTTTGCCGAATGCCGCATGGGAAGGGAGCACTATCAGGACGTAGCTACTATTTTAATGGATATGAAGGGAATCGAGGACTTCCAGTCCGAGGTCTTGAAGATAGTGGAGCGGCTGCGAAGAGAGAATAAGAGGAAGCCAGCGTTCATTGATGAGCTGAAGGCGCTCTGAATTTAGGCTCAAGGAGGATGTCCAAGCCCGGTAAATGCTGTTCGCCAGTGGCAGAGCCAGAATCCTGGGAAGGGCGACTACAGCAAAGAGCGCTCTCCGGTGTGTGATCATGGAATTGATGATATCTTCCTGGGAATCGAGAGAATGAAGAAAGAGAAACCGGGAGGCAGCAAAGAATGACCGATGAGATTGCAGGTGATAAGACCGCAGCTCGCAGGCAATCCAAGACCCGTCAGTTCTACGGCTTTATGGGTGTTACCAATTATGATGAGGCTTTTATTGAAGAGCTTACCCGCGATTTTGAGGAGAGCGGCTATGATTGTGGCCATATTCCCTTCAGCTCTAAGAGCGGATCGTCGTCGATCCCAGGATCGCTCACGGCAAGCCCGTCGTGCTGGGCTAGCGGGTGCCTGTGGCCGTCATCCTGGGAACGCTTGCCGAGGTGATGGAAATAGAGGAGGCTGCCCAGGAGTATGGGATAAGTCTAGAGTATGTGCGGGCGGCGATCGGGTACGAAGCCAGGATCGTCTTCTCAAGAAGATATTTAATCCAACAGATCAATTAAGATGTATAGCTATGCCAGAGCAGATCAGATCCCTCCCAAAGAAGGAAGAAAAGATGGGCAAAGGCCTCACGGCTGAGCAGCGCAGGCATCTTGAGAAGAGCCTGAAAGAGAACGATGAGCTGATGAAGTGCCTGGCTGAGATGTGATGGTCAGGTTAATTCTTGTGTATTTTCTCTGAGCCATTTTCCGATTGCGTCGAGTGTGCAGCTATATTTAGCTATCGTGCAGAGAACGCTGCAAATGCTTTCTTTGCTGGCTGATATGCATAGGCCGTTCATTCTCAGAATGTTGTCGGAAACCTGAAATCCTGTTCTCTTCTGACCGTCGTTGAAGGGATGAAGTGCGATCAGATGAAGGGCGAGAGCGGCCTTCTTGAAGTGGTCGGGCTCATCATTGATCCTGGTGACGAGATAATCAATGGTGCCTTTGCACAGGATGCAGGGTAAGCCTCCGTAGCGCTGGATGGTGGTGTCGTGAATCTCGATAATCATCTCAGCAGTTAGCTCGATCATTGGGCAGGATCTCCCTCTGGGTTGGATCAATTTCATTGGCCGAGAACATATTAGTCTCGATTCGTGTTCTGTGCCAGAGACGAATAGTGGCCCTTCTCTCCGTAGCCTGCCCGTGGGCTCCCGCTCACCTGTGGAAGCGTGCGCATGGGGGCAAGCGTGGGGGAGGAAGGGCGTGTTACCTGTTGTGGATTGTGGCACGCTCTTTAATTTTACTCGCTCGTCACATCTGCTTTTTCGCGTTCATAAGCTATATATCAGTACATTATTAATATATTTTTTTAATATACCAAAAAAAATTTATACTATTACTACTAAGTATTAACAAAAAGCTAAAAGAGGTTTGAACATGGCAAATGGAATAGCACTGACAATTGGGCTCAATGCAGTGGATCCGAAACACTATGCCGGATGGTCGGGAGAGCTGGTTGCTTGTGAAGCAGACGCAAAAGACATGGCGAATATCGCTAAATCTAAGAAGTTCCAAGTAGAAACACTGCTCACAAAGGATGCTACCAGAGCCAAGGTCATAGAGAAGGTGTCAAAGGTCGCTAAGGATCTGAAGTCCGGTGACATTTTCATGTTAAGCTATTCGGGCCATGGTGGCCAGCTTCCTGATCTGAACCATGAGGAGTTCGATGAACGTGACGAAACATGGTGCCTTTTTGACGGCCAGCTAGTTGATGATGAGCTAAACGCCATGTTTGCAGAGTTCTCCGAGGGTGTTCGCATCCTGATCTTTTCTGACAGCTGTCACAGCGGAACAGTCAGCAAGGCCATGGACAGCTATGGTAGACCTAACCCCTTAACGGCTTCATCTGGTGAACCGCTTCGCCAAAAATGCATGCCTAGAGAATACTTGGGGTCTGTCTATCGGGA
>Ga0351899_1011_pt1 | contig 64875 bp, 61 predicted proteins | sample BONcelHT113001C6_FD_206833 | JGI IMG/M metagenome (GOLD analysis project Ga0351899, IMG submission 206833) | Enriched cells from coal bed in the Powder River Basin, Montana, United States - BONCAT cells T11 rep1 HSBNCT.T11.300.1.C6 ... | reverse complement strand
AATCATCTTCTTATACTCTTTAAATCTGTCCATATGGACTATTGTTTTGCCCACTGTCTTTGCCTTGCCCTGGCTGACAAGGGCATTGATTATATTGGTGACAGACTCCCCATGCCTTCCTAACGCCATAGCAAGAAGATTTTGGTCAACGCCCTCATGGCTGCCTTTCAGGATATGATATTCGGCCTTTTCCGCCACATTGTCATGAGAGAGGATCTTGAAGGCCGAACCGAGGTAATCAGCATGCCTTTTGTGCCTTCGCGGCATGACATCGAGTACCTTGCCACCCCCTATGGTTTGGACAGCGTACGAACCCCTGAGGATATATCTATCTTCAGGCAGTGCAACAATAGGCTGAGCAAAAACAAACTGGACAAAAAGCTCCTCTCCCGGCTCAATCATATCTTTTGCGAGCAATACAATTCTTGCCTCTTCCTGGGTTGTGGCGATATGAAACCTGAGAATAGCATCTGTTTTAATGGGCTTGAAGGGGAGCTTCAGATATCTGAAGGTGGCATCCATCCTGTTTGAGAGTATAAGGGTGTCGGGGCGGCCTATTATCGTACCCCGCTCAATTTCGTTCCTCTCAACTCCCTGGAGGTTCAGGGCCACTCTCTGGCCGGCTGCAGCCTCATCGACATTCTCATGATAGGCCTGGATATTCTTTACCTTCGCCCTTCTGTGATCAGGATAGATCTCTATTTCCTCCCCGATGCGAATGTGCCCCGATATACAGGTGCCGGTGATAATGGTGCCCAGCCCCCTGATGGTGAAGACCCTGTCCACAGGGAGCCTGAATATGCCTTCTTTGGACCGCTCATTTATACCCTGAGCTGCCTTTTGTATTGTTTCCTTCAAAAGATCAATGTTTTCACCAGTCGTGGAAGAAACAGGGATGATAGGTGAACCTTCGAGAGCCCTCCCTTTCAGAAAATCCTCTATGTCTTCCTTGACAAGCTCCACCATATCATCATCGACGAGGTCTTTTTTGGTGATGACGACGATGCCTCGTTGCAGGCCAAGAAGCTCACATATGTCAATATGCTCCCGTGTCTGGGGCATAACACCCTCATCGGCTGCCACAATGAGAAGGGCCATATCAATCCCCCATGCCCCGGCCACCATGTGTCTCACAAACTTTTCATGCCCGGGAACATCAACGATGCCTACCATGAGGTCATCACCAAATTTGAAATGAGCGAAACCCAGCTCTGTCGTAATGCCCCGTTCCTTTTCTTCCTTGAGTCTGTCGCAGTCGATTCCTGTAAGGGCCTTAATGAGGGTGGTTTTACCGTGATCGATATGACCTGCTGTGCCTATGACAATGCGCTTTACCATTGGCCTAACTATACAACATTTTGCTCACTTAACACAATCGGCTCCTTTTGATTATAGCAACTCCAAATTCTAAACTCCGAACTCCCATCGAAGATGGGGCTAAATTGACTTAGGGCAGGAATTCTGTTAATTTATGCATAAGTTAGAGCCTATGAAACATGAATCCGGCTGGAAGAAAAAATCTAAAGAAGAAGTAGCTGACCTATTCGAGTTCTCAGAGGGATACAAAAGGTTTCTTGATCACGCAAAGACTGAGAGGGAGGCTGTACGTGTTATTCAGGGTGCCCTGTCATCCCATGGTTTCACTGGGGATTGGAGTCAGGGCAGGGTATATCGCATCAACAGGGGCAAGGAAATCATCGCCTTTGTCAGGGGAAGACAAAGCCCTGCCGATGGTTTCAACATTGTTGTTGCCCATATAGATGCCCCACGGCTCGACCTCAAGCAGAACCCACTCTATGAGGATGTAGATTTAGGACTTCTCAAAACCCATTACTATGGTGGCATCAAGAAATACCAGTGGGTTGCCATACCCCTTGCCATCCATGGAATTGTAGTGAAAACTGACGGGAGAGAGATTGACCTTGCAATAGGCGAGAACGAGGATGAACCGGTTTTTTCCATCGACGACCTCCTTCCCCACCTGTCAAGAAAGACACAGGATGAAAAGAAACTTTCAGAGGCCATTGATGGTGAAAAACTGACCGTTCTTTTTGGCAGCATTCCTATAGAAGGAGAAGAAAAAGAAGCAGTAAAAAAGGGTATCCTTACTGTCTTGCAAGACAAATACGGGATCGAGGAGGAAGACTTTGTCAGCGCTGAAATTGAGGTTGTTCCTGCGTTCAAGGCAAGGGATGTGGGCATTGACAGAAGTATGGTAGGGGCATATGGTCAGGATGACCGGGTAAGCGCCTATGCCCTTCTTAAGGCGATCTCTGAGGTTCCAGATTTACAGCGGCCATGTCTTGCAATCTTTGTCGACAAAGAAGAAATCGGGTCAGAGGGCAACACGAGCATGAGATCCCATTTTTTTCACGTGTTTATTGATGAGATGTGTGAGGGGCTTAAACTGAACAATAGCGAGGCCCTCATACGAAAAATGCTCTTTCAATCAAAGGCCCTTTCTGCCGATGTCAACGGCGCTGTGAATCCGACATTTCAGGATGTTCATGAGAAACAAAATGCATGCTACCTCGGGCAGGGTCTTTGTATAACAAAATTTACCGGCCATGGCGGCAAGGTAGGAGCAAATGATGCCAATGCCGAGTACGTCGCCGCGATACGAAAAATTTTCAACGATGAGGGCATCCTCTGGCAAACAGGGGAGCTTGGCAAAATTGACGAGGGAGGAGGTGGAACAGTGGCGAAATTCCTTGCCGAATACGGCATGGACATTATCGACTGTGGCACACCCATCCTTACCATGCACTCTCCTTTCGAGATATCAAGCAAACTAGATGTCTACGAGACATACAGGGCCCTTAAGGCCTTTCTAAAATCGTAATAACGGAGGCTTAACATAAATGACTGAACTTGAAGTGCAAGCGACACCGGAGGTTCTTCCTCTTTTACCGGTGAGGGATATGGTGATGTATCCTTCCGTGATTCTTCCCCTCTTTGTGGGAAGGGACATGTCGATTAATGCCGTAGAGAAATCATTGTCCAAAGACAGGCTGATTCTTGTGACAGCCCAAAAAGACCTTACCGACGAAGACCCTCTGCCTGGCAGGATTTATTCTGTTGGTGTTGTTTCTCAAATCATGAGGATGCTGCGACTCCCTGATGGCAGGGTAAAGGTTCTGATGCAAGGATTGAAAAAGGCAAGAATTGTCGAATATGTGCAGGAGACGCCAACCTTTCTTGTCCGAATTCAGCCTATCGAAGAGCCCATCATCACTGAAATAACCTTGGAAATTGAAGCACTTATGCGTTACGTGAAAGAGGAGATGGAAAAGGTAGTTTCCATGGGCAGGATGGTTCCACCTGATATTCTCATGGTTCTCGATACCATAGATGAACCCGGAAAGCTTGCCGATGTGGCTGCCGCAAACCTCGGATTGGCAGTCGACAAGGCCCAGGAGGTCCTGGAGATTGTTGACCCTATCGAACGATTGAAAAAGCTCTCCGAGATTCTGGGGAAAGAGATAGAACTCCTCAACATGCAGGCTAAGATTCTCTCCCAGGCCAAGGAGGAGATGTCTAAGAGTCAGAGGGAGTATTTTCTGAGAGAGCAAATGAAGGCGATACGGACAGAGCTCGGAGAGGGCGATGAACGGTCAGAGGATGTGGAAGACCTCCGAAAACGGATCAAGAAAGCCAAGATGCCGAAAGACATTGAGAAAGAGGTCAAGAAACAGCTTGAGCGCCTTGATATGATGCACCCTGATGCTGTGGAGTCGACCATGCTCAGGACCTATATAGAATGGCTTATCGAGCTTCCGTGGAGCAAATCGACGAAAGACAGGCTGGATATAAAAAAGGCGAAAAAGATCCTCGATGAAGACCACTACGACCTCGACAAGGTAAAGGAACGTATTCTGGAATTCTTAAGTGTGATGAAGTTAAAAGGTGAGATGAAAGGCCCCATTCTTTGTTTTGTAGGTCCTCCCGGTGTGGGGAAAACATCGCTGGGCAAATCCATCGCGCGATCATTAGGACGAAAATTCCTGAGAATCTCCCTTGGGGGCATGAAGGATGAGGCAGAAATAAGAGGCCACAGAAGGACCTATGTGGGTTCCATGCCTGGCAGGATTATCCAGGGCATAAAGACTGCCGCGACCAACAATCCTGTGTTCATGATGGATGAGATTGACAAGATTGGCACAGATTTTCGGGGAGACCCGTCAAGTGCGCTTCTTGAGGTTCTTGACCCTGAGCAGAACAATGCCTTCAGCGACCACTATCTTAATGTACCTTTCGATCTATCTAAGGTCATGTTCATTACAACGGCAAACAGGGTTGACACAATTCCATCTGCATTGAAGGACAGAATGGAAACAATCTATATATCAGGTTACACAGACCAAGAGAAACTTGCTATCGCAAAGAAGTATCTTGTCCCGAAGCAATTGGTTGAAAATGGTCTCAAAGAGACTATGATAGAATTTGCAGATGGCGCTCTAACCAAAATCATACGGGATTTTACACAAGAGGCCGGCTTAAGAAACCTTGAGCGTGAAATCGCGTCCATCAGCAGAAAAGTAGCAAAGAAAATAGCCGAGGGTCAGAAAGGTAAAACCATAGTAACCCTTAAGAATCTCCATTCCTTCCTGGGACCGTCCAAGTACCTTCCCGAGGCAGGGATAGAAGTGGATACAGTGGGGATTGCCAGCGGTCTCGCTTGGACCGAATTCGGCGGTGATGTCCTGTATATCGAGGCATCATGCAGAAAAGGCAAAAAGGAGCTTATGCTCACCGGTAACATGGGGGATGTAATGAAAGAGTCGGCCCAGGCTGCCCTTACCTATATCAAGTCGAAGGCTGACACGCTTGGCATCGAGCCGGATATCTTCGATACCCTTGAAATGCACGTCCATATCCCACAGGGCGCCATCCCCAAGGATGGTCCTTCTGCGGGCATCACCATGGCGGTGGCTATGATTAGCGCTATTACAAAAAAACCCCTGAGCAGGAAGATAGCCATGACCGGAGAAATTACCCTGAGAGGCAGGGTGCTCCCCATCGGCGGATTAAAGGAGAAAACTCTTGCTGCCCTCAGGGCGCGGGTTGAAAAGATCATAATCCCTGAAGAGAACATGAGAGAGCTTGTTGAGATTCCCTCATATGTGAAGAGAAAAATAAAATTCCTTCCTATAAAGACCATGGATGATGTTGTGAAGATCATGTTTGTAAATAAGAATGTAGAATGATTATATTAAGGTTTTGACCGGGAAGATGACGTGAAAGAAGCCCTTTTCTACGAAAAACTGGAAGATCAGAAGGTTCATTGTTTCCTGTGTCGCCACCACTGTAAGATCAATGAGGGGAAAAGGGGTTTATGCGGGGTGCGGGAGAATAAAGACGGTACGCTCTATACCCTTGTCTATGGATTTCCCTGTTCCTACCATGTTGATCCAATAGAAAAAAAACCACTCTTTCATTTTTATCCCGGCTCCAAGGCATTCTCCATAGCAACGGCAGGCTGTAATTTCCGGTGTCATCACTGCCAGAACCATGAGATTTCCCAGATGCCGAGGGATGAAGGCCACATTTACGGTCAGAAGATGGAACCGCCTGAGGTGGTTGATTTGGCGGCAAAATCAGGTTGCAAGAGTATTTCCTATACCTACACCGAGCCGACTATTTTTTTCGAGTATGCCCTTGACAGCGCAAAACTTGCCAAGGAAAGGGGTATCTCCAACAACTTTGTTACCAACGGTTACATTGAAGAAGAGCCGCTGAAGGCCATCAGACCTTACCTTGATGCAGCAAACATAGATCTCAAGAGCTTCAAAGACGATTTCTATAAGAAAGTCTGCGGAGCGGAATTGCAGAATGTCCTGTCTACTATCAGGGCATACAAGAACCTCGGTATCTGGGTCGAATTGACTACCCTTGTCATACCCGGTTACAACGACAGCGAGGAAGAATTAAAGGCAATCGCCCAATTTATTAAAAATGATCTCGGCGCTGAGACTCCCTGGCATGTAAGCGCCTTTTATCCTACGTACAAACTTACCGATGCACCCCGCACGCCGGCAAAGACCCTTCAGAGGGCCCGCGAGATCGGAATTGAAGAGGGCCTCCGGTATGTCTACATGGGGAACATCCCCGGCTCCGATGGCGAGAGCACATATTGCTGGAGCTGCAAGAAGCTCGTCATCGGCCGCTACGGTTACACAATCTCCGAGTATAATATCAAGAACGGCGCCTGCACCTTCTGCGGCGCCATCATCGACGGGGTAGGGATGTAAAGAAGGCAACGTTTGCCGTTAAGCGTTCCCGTCTGCACCGGGACAGGTAGGCGTTCGACAAAAGATTCTCCTATCCGAAATTGCCCAAAGCTTCACAGCATAGCTTTAACCCAGATCTTCCATAGGGATGAGCATCCGTGTCGGGCTATTCCCCGCAAACACGCTCATTCGCTCCAGCGGCTCCACTCGCTCGCGTTCAGCTTCGGAACTTTTGCTTATGCAAAAGACCAAGCTTCCTTGCTTCTCGACGGTTTGCTCAGGAATACCCGACACCATGCTCTAATTTTCCGGCGAAGCAGTTCATTTGGGTTTATAAAAACGCTCAATTCACGAAAAGCTCTTCAGGGCCAAGAGAACAACCATTGACTTGGTCGATAAAAAACCGCGTTATTCTTGACACTTCTTTGTCCTTTTGATACCATTTCGAAAAGTGGGGGAGAATGCAATTCGCAAGAATCTGCGATTTTGTCGAAAGCAGGCCAGAGACTATTGGCTTTTTAGGATGCATGTGAAGGTGGTAGAGCGTTTTGTACGATATGATGCTCGTCGCCACATCCACGATATACCCCTCGGCTATAGCCTCTGCCTCGCTGTATGTGTCAAAGGGCTCGCCAAAGAGGGTGAGAGTGGCCGGTGCAGGCGTGGCGGTAAAGGCGACGAAGAGTTGGTTCAGATCATGCTCGCGGATGATCCTTGCAATCTGCTCCTCCTCGTCTTCCTCACGCTCATCCATGGTCGTGGCCAACAAGTTCCTGGCCGGCTTTGACCAGCCTTTGCTGGCAGGGATGTTCCTTGACAAGCCCGTAGTGGACCGAAACGCCGTACAGACTGTTTCAAGACTCAATCGATGTCACGACGGCAAAGAGGACGTTGTGGTTGTTGACTTCACCAACAACGCCAAGGCGATTCTCAAGGCCTTTGCCAAGTATCGAAAGGGCACTCCTTTTGAGCCGGAAGAGCCGGACAAGGAACAGTGCATGAACCTGTACATGAAGATTCTGTCGGCTGGAGTTTTCACGCAGGCGGATGCGCAAAACCTCGTGAAGCTGTTGGCCAATGGCCCTGACGCCCAGGTACAATTCACCGTCGGTGCGTTACGTTCTCGCTTTCAGACCAGGATTGCCGATCTTGACGATCGTAAAGCCCTTGTCTACCTACTTGCACATTTCGTGAAAAGCTACCACTTTTTGACGTGCTTCTTTACCTACCCCGATGAGATAAAAGAATTTGCTGCCTTCGCCGAGTACGTCGGCCCCCAGCTTATCAAGCAGGGGAGCGTTTCTGACTTGATGAAACTGGTTCGAAAAACGGAAGTCGTAAAAGCCGCAGTCCAATACCAGGGCGAGGTTCAAAGCGGAGGCACAGTAAAGCTCAAGTCGGGCAAAGGCGCGAAAGGCTCGGGGCAGCCCATAAAGAAAATGTCCGTCCAGGACATGATAGCGACGATTCGGGATAAATTCTAGATTACTGATGAGGAAACTCTCTACATAAAAGAAGTAACCGAAGAGAAAGAGGCGGATCCCGTGATTCACACCACGGTTCGTACCCATCGAGAGGATTGGCCCTATTTGGATGGGGCCTACCGCGTGCAGGTAAATGGCCAGATTCAGGACGCTTACAGCGAGCGGGGGCGGTATGATGAACTGGCTGATTTGAAGTACACCGATACTGGAGGTATTTTCGACATTATGGCTGTGACAGTGATTCAACATCATTTGGTACTTACTGTATGATTCTATGAAAAAATTAATGAGCGAAATACCTGAACACGAGCGCCCGCGCGAGAAGCTGCTGGCAAAAGGAGCGCAGGCGCTGAGCGATCAAGAATTGATTGCTGTTTTGCTGGGGAAAGGCACGCGTCAAATGGGCGTAATGACCCTTGCGGAGAAGATTAGCAAAGTTGTTGACGAGAAAGGCCTTGATTTGACGGCAGTTGATCTGATGAGCTTTAGAGGGGTGGGGGAGGCCAAAGCCGTGTTGATTCTGGCCGCTATTGAGTTTGTGCGGAGGCGCATCAAACCGGATGGTTTAAAGATAGAAATACCTGCCGATGTTCTGCCCCTTATCCGGCATTTCGCTGACCGCAAACAGGAGCATTTTCTTTCCATAAGCATCAATGGGGCCAATGAGGTGATAAACGTCCGGGTAGTTTCCATCGGTTTGATTGACCGCAGCCATGCCCACCCTCGTGAGGTCTTCGCCGATGTTTTATCAGACCGTGCTTCCGGAATTATTCTGGCCCATAACCATCCAGCCGGCAGCCTTGAGCCCTCTCCCGCGGATGTGCAAATCACTCAGCAGATCAAGCAAGCGGGCGAAATAATCGGTATTCCGCTTCTCGACCATATCATTTTCAACCGGACAGGGTATTATAGCTTTCAGGAAGAGGGATTGATATGGAGTAAAGAATAAGCCATGCAACACGAATAGCTTTAAGATACGCTATGGAATACAAAGATATAAAAGAGCTTTATTATCTCATATCAACAACATACCATCCATAATCACTGACGGTATACTTTCACACAAAAGGGCTTCCAAACATCAACATATATCCGTTGCACTCGAAGAGGTCCAAACCCGTCGAGCCCGGAAAAGAATACCCGGTGGTCGACCTCTCCATGAGTATGTTAATCTGTACTTTGATGCGAGGAATCCCATGCTATTCCTCCTACGACCTAGTCATGCCAGTCTCTGTATTCTGAGGATAGATAGGGAAGTAATAAAGCTGCCGGGAGTTGTTCTTACAGATCGGAATGCATCGAGCGATTATGTAAGGTTTTCCAAATACCCTGATGGGCTTGAGTTGATCGATAATGATGTCCTTTTTGCTCAATACTGGACACACCCGGATGACCCAATAGGTGAAATGGAGCATAAATCGATCAAGTGTGCCGAAGTATTAGTGCCGGATATGATAGATGCTTTGGGGGCCTACGCATCGTGCGCTGAGGGCTGTAATTCTTTTCAGAAGAAAAACAATACGATATCTGTTAAAATTAATGAGTATTTGTTTTTCCTGTAAACAGGAGATGCCATGAAAGTCTTAATTGGAGATATCCTTAAGTCGAAGGCGCAGACGCTAATTAATACTGTTAACTGTGTCGGTATTATGGGAAAAGGCATAGCTGCCGAATTTAAGAAGCTTTTTCCAGAGATGTTTGAGGACTATGTCAAGCGTTGTGAGCGACACGAAGTAAAATCTGGTGTTCCTTATCTGTATGAAGCATCATTGTTGCCTCCGCAAATTATCAATTTTCCGACAAAGAGCCACTGGCGCGCAGCCTCACGTGTTGAAGATATTGAAAAAGGGCTAGAGATATTGGTTGCGAAGTATAAGGAATGGGGCGTGAAATCAATTGCTGTACCTCCTCTGGGATGCGGCAACGGTCAACTACTCTGGGAAACAGTTGGACCTTTGATTTTTAACTATCTCTCAAAGTTGGATATTCCGGTGGAACTATATGCTCCTTACGGAACACCGCCAGCCCAGTTGACTGAAAAATTTCTTTCCCGCGACGTTAACCTCAGGGATTCGGGCTCAGGAGAGCCAATCCTGCAAAGGGTTAATTCGGCATGGGCAGCACTGATTGAAATAGTCTATCGTATAGAAAAGCAAGCTTATCATATGCCCGTAGGCAGAACGATTTTCCAGAAAATAGCCTATGTAGCCACAGCACTGGGCATCCCTACAGGATTGGAGCATGTACGCGGATCCTATGGCCCGTATTGTCGTGCCCTTGATGATGTCAAAAAGAGGCTATCAAACACAGGGTTATTGCAGGAAGAAAAATTTGGGTCAATGTTGCGGATTATCCCTGGTCTTGCCTATGAGAAGGGCCGGGTGAAATATAGTGATGATTTTAGTAAATGGAATGCTTTAATCGACAAGACGGTCGATCTCTTTCTACGATTAAACACGGACAAAGCAGAGGTTGTTGCAACAGTGCTTTTTACAGAAAAGTCAATGAACAAAGGGGACATGTCTGAAAAAGATGTTTTACAGGCAGTAATGAAGTGGAAAAAGAAGCGCCGTCCCCCGATCAATGAAGTAGAGGTAGCAGAAACTGTTCGAAACCTGGGGATGCTCAAATGGTTTCATCTGATTCCATCCGCAGACATGCCCATTCAAGATGAATTAGTTCAATAGCAAAGCAAGCATAGTAGCATACTGTATTCCAACACCTTGAGATTGGGATCAATCTTTACTCCAGACTTCAAACAGTATTGGGCCCGATTCAAAGCAACATAATTTTCGAATGAAAGAATTCCGCCCTTTCTTTCGTTAAACGGCAGTCTGAGGAGCACGGCGATGTCTGCGTCGTCTTCTTCTTCGTTTTTTTGCAGGAGGGATTTTATTGGTTTCTGGTGCTGAAGATTTTATAGAAGGGGTCTTCAAAAGGAAGGCATCCCACCATTCGGGAGTGGTTCGATTTTCCTTTCTTGTCTCTGCTGTAAGACGGAGATATGCCAAGGCGTCTGGAAATTCAGGCCTCCTGATGAGGGAATAGGGACGTCGTGGTGGCATTCTGTGCAGGGAGGGTTGAAGAGCGAGAAGAGCGCGCAGTTGGTTATTGATCCGGCCAGGAATGCATGCGGTCTTAGAGAGATCTTCCATGAAGATGGCACACGTGGTGTCCAGCGCCTGCCGGTGAGGAATGCCGTCACGGTGACAAGCTAGCGCGGCCTCCTCCAGGCTAGGGCCGAAGAGTGCTGCCAGGAAAAGCGCGGGCGATGGGGGCGATCCGTCTCGAAATAGTTGATCAAAGCGTTCAAGGTTTGTGTGTACCTGTGTGGCGCGGTGGCTGTTTCCATAGATCCACTGGCTGAGTCCGGGGAAAAGGGCGGCAAGGAGCCCGCTCTTGTCCAGGAGATTGAAACTTGGTCGAGCAGATCCGGGAAGGAAGAGCTTCTGTATCTCTTCGTAGAGCCTTGACGTTGGAATGCGGGAGATGGTGGAAGACAGCTCACAAAGGACCTCCCAGGAAGCAGATTCTATGACGAGGTCATGGGATGCGGAAAAACGAACAGCACGGAGCATGCGCACCGGGTCTTCAGTAAATCGGACATAAGGGTCTCCGATGGGACGAATAAGCCGCTGTTCAAGGTCGCTCAGTCCAGTGCTGTAGTCAATGACCGAAAAATCTGCAATATTATAGGCAAGGGCGTTGATGGTGAAGTCACGGCAGAGCGCATCCTCTTCCGGAGTTCCAAAGAGGTTGTCCCGGAGAACCATTCCGTCCTCGTCCTTGATGTGCCACAAGGGGCGGTTATTGCGGCCTGTCTCTTTCGCTGCCGCGTTGTCGGAAGGGAGGGCAGCCCGGCGGAACGTGGATACTTCCAGGATTTCATCCTGAAAATGGAGATGGGCCAACCTGAAACGGCGACCTATGAGAAAGCAATTGCGAAAAAGCCGCTTGATCTGGGTAGGTCTGGCGTTTGTGGCTATGTCGAAGTCCTTGGGGGTTCTGCCCAGGAGCAGATCGCGGACACATCCACCAACAAGGTAGGCAATAAAACCGTGGTTATGGAGCCGGTAGAGCGTGCGCAGTGCATTTGGGCTTACCAGTTTTCTTGATATACGGTGTTCCTTGCGGGGAATGATTCGTGGCTCCATTGTCTTTACCATAGCACACTCATTCGAAAAAGCAAACTCTTGTTGCCGGTGCCTGGCAACGGGATCTATCCGCCAGATGGGAAGACCGGTATCGGCTAAGGCAGCATTCATCGAATATTTGTGAACACGAAGACCTGTAAATATGGTACACTTATCAAGGCAGCACCTTTAACAGCGAGCTGTCCATTTCCATTCATCACGTCAACCCACTCATAAATGAGCGAAGTATGGCGGTAAACATCCGGTCCCGAAGCGGCAGGGGCACGGACTGTTATCAAAAAATGTCGCAAAGAAAAAGGAGTCAAATGAGTTTTAATTCGTTCAAGTTTCATCCGCATATAGCGGCAAGTTTCCCCGCACTCGGCTATACAACCCCGACGCCTATTCAGTCCAAAGCGATCCCACCTGTCCTTGATGGCCATGATGTCATGGGCCTTGCCCAGACAGGGACCGGCAAAACCGCAGCTTTCGTGTTGCCCATACTGGAGCGTCTTCTTCCGGGCCCCCGTGGCAAGGTCAGGAGCCTGATCATTGCGCCCACCCGTGAACTGGCAGAACAGATCCATGTATCAATTGGAGAGATGGGCGCCAGAACACACCTGAGAAGTTGCACAGTCTATGGCGGGGTGAACGTCAACCCGCAGATTCAGAAACTACGCGCAGGTGTTGATATCGTCGTGGCCTGTCCCGGTCGGTTGCTCGATCACATGGTCCAGAAGACGATCAACCTTGCCGGCCTGGAAGTCCTGGTGCTGGACGAGGCCGACCGGATGTTCGATATGGGTTTTCTCCCCGATATCCGGCGTATCATCAAACAGCTGCCCGCGAAGCGTCAGACCCTGATGTTTTCCGCCACCATGGCCGAAGATATCCGCAAGCTGGCGAACGAGGTACTGCAGAACCCGGTCACCGTGCAAATCGGCCATTCAGCGCCCGTGAGCTCTGTGTCTCATGTCCTCTACCCTGTAGAACAGCATCTGAAAACAGCGCTTCTCATGGAACTGTTGAAACAGACCGATACGGAGTCAATCCTGATCTTTACGCGCACCAAACACCGGGCCAAGCGTATCGGGGAACAGCTTGCGAAGGCAGGGTACAGAGCAGCCTCGCTCCAGGGGAATCTGTCGCAGAACAAGCGCCAGGATGCGCTCAACGGCTTCCGCAACGGCTCGTACCAGATCCTTGTGGCAACCGACATCGCGGCCCGAGGCATCGATGTCTCAAGCATATCCCACGTTATCAACTACGATGTCCCGGATACAACTGATGCCTATACGCATCGCATCGGCCGGACAGGCCGGGCGGCAAAGACCGGAGATGCCTTCACCTTCGTTGGCGCTGAGAACGACCCTTTTATCAGGAGTATTGAACGAGTCCTTGGCGAGAAAATAGAGCGTCGCCTGCTGAAGGGCTTTGACTACAAAAAATCAGCACCTGCCCGTAACGTGGAATTTGCGCGACCAACCCGTGAACCCCGCCGTCGGACCCAGCCGAAAACAGATCATGCGCCTGCACGTACGGGTTCCTTTATACGCCCAAAGAAGCATTAGGCGCCTGCATTACCCGTAATAGCAGATATACGATACATCGCCTGTCGCTTCAACATCAAAGGAGGCGTTTGCACCCACGATGAATTCCTGATTGGGGCCGACAATTTTCCTTTCTCCCTGAGACAGCGTGACGTTCAATGTCCCCGATGTCACCACCATTCTTTCTTGTGTGGATGTTGAGAATGTATATTTTCCGGGTGTAATAACGCCGACTGTTGCCCGTCCCTGGTCTGCCTCCAGGGTAAGACTCTGAACTTTCCCTTCAAAATAGACATTGTGCTCCATATAACCTACCTCCATTGTTTTTTTCTCAACTTGATTTTTTTCAGCACCTCATCATACAACAAATCACGGCGAAATAATTAGAAATGGTGATGCTGACTGCTGATCGCTGAAGGCTGATACGTTTATTGAACGCCCAATGTGTAAGGTTTATATTTGGCATGAGTGAGGAATTGTGCATGCTGGAGGATGATGCCCAAAAGCAAACCGCAGGAGCAAAATTTAATTGTGAATTTTTTCATAAGTTGATTGACATTACCTGAAAAAAAGTTTTAGAATAAGGGTGAATTCACCAACTAAGTGAAAATAGGCAACAAATTTTGGGCACAAGGTATTTTAGTGTACAAAAAAATTTGTAAGGAGGTTACAGATGAGTTTCATCAGAAGGTTTAATCCGGTGTCAATGTTGTTCTCGCTCGGCATTATGTTTCTCTTGTTTGTCTCAAGGGCAATCGCAGGGGAAGCGGATATTATCCTCCCGGATCTATCGAAGATCACGTTTAACATCCTGGGAGGAGTTGTGAGCGGTGACTCACTCATGTATTTTGGTTTATTTGTCTGCATCGTCGGTTTGCTATTTGCAATAATTCAGTACAAGCAGACAAATAAAATGCCAGCCCACAAGTCCATGCTCGATGTTGCAAACGTCATCTGGGAAACCTGCAAGTCCTATCTTGCCCAGCAGGGTAAGTTTCTCCTCCTCCTCTGGGTGCTGATTGCTGCCTGCATGGTCTATTACTTTGCAGGACTTTCTCATATGCCCTTCTTCAGCGTGGTCGTAATTCTCCTTGCCTCCGTTCTCGGTATTCTCGGTTCATACGGGGTGGCCTGGTTCGGCATGAGGATCAACACGAAAGCTAATGCCCGGACGGCCTTTGCATCCCTTACGGGACGCCCGGTAAGCGTGGTCAGCATCCCCATGAAATCAGGCATGAGCGTCGGCCTTCTCCTGGTGAGCGTCGAGCTTTTCTTCATGATCTGTATCCTTGTATTTCTTCCGAAGGAACTTGTTGGTCCGAGCTTCATCGGCTTTGCTATTGGTGAGTCACTCGGTGCGAGTGTATTGAGGATTGCAGGTGGAATATTCACGAAAATAGCCGACATCGGTTCCGACCTTATGAAGATCGTCTTCAAGCTCCCTGAAGATGACCCCAAGAACCCTGGTGTTATCGCTGACTGTACCGGTGACAACGCTGGCGATAGCGTGGGTCCCACGGCAGACGGTTTCGAGACCTATGGTGTTACCGGCGTGGCCCTCGTTGTGTTTCTTGCCCTTGCCCTCGCAGCGACCCCTGTTATGTCGGGAACCCTGATAATCTGGATCTTCTTTATGCGTGTCCTGATGATCCTTACCTCCCTGACCTCTTACTTTATCAACTCAGGCATAACCACTTCGCTGTTTGGAAACAAGAAAAAATTCAATTTTGAGCAACCCCTTACGAACCTAGTGTGGCTAACATCGATTATTTCGATCCTTGTTACCTTCTGGGCAAGCTACATGCTTCTCGGAGACGTGAGCGTTCAGTATCCCGGTCTCTGGTGGGCGCTTGCCATCATCATCTCCTGCGGTACCATCGCGGGTGCCCTGATTCCTGAATTCACCAAGGTGTTTACGAGCACCAAGTCGCGCCACGTGCAGGAAGTTGTGAGCGCAGCCCGTCATGGTGGGGCCTCCCTTGCCATCCTTTCCGGTTTCGTTGCCGGTAATTTTTCTGCATTCTGGGAAGGTCTTGTGATCCTCTTCCTGATGTTCATTGCATATCTCGCGTCCATGCATGCCTCGATCATAGCAATCATGCCTCCGGAATTTGCCTTTGCGGCACCTGTTTTTGCCTTCGGTCTTGTTGCCTTTGGTTTCCTCAGTATGGGACCTGTAACGATCTGTGTTGATAGCTTCGGCCCTGTCTCGGACAATGCCCAGTCAGTCTATGAGCTTTCCAGGATCGAGAGCCTTCCAAATATCAAGGCGGAGATCAAGGGAGAGTTCGGGTTCGAGCCTGATTTCGAGAATGGCAAGGATTACCTTGAGGAAGCTGATGGAGCAGGCAACACCTTCAAGGCAACGGCAAAGCCGGTGCTTATCGGTACGGCAGTTGTCGGTGCCACAACCATGGTTTTTGGTATCATCATACTTCTCGAAAATATGTTTGGAAACGTTATCGCCAGCTTGAGCCTTGTGCGGGCCGAGATTATCCTGGGCCTTCTTATGGGCGGAGCCGTAATTTACTGGTTTACCGGCGCAGCAACACAGGCAGTTACAACAGGCGCCTACAGGGCCGTGGTCTTCATCAAGAAAAACATCAATCTCGACAAAGAAGAGGCATCCATCGAGGATAGCAAGGAAGTCGTTAAGATCTGCACCCAGTATGCGCAGAAAGGTATGCTTAACATCTTCATCGCCATCTTCTTTCTCGCTCTGGCCCTCTCTTTTTTCAATCCCTACTTCTTTATAGGTTATTTGATAGCTATCGCCTTCTTCGGACTTTTCCAGGCTATCTTTATGGCGAATGCCGGTGGTGCCTGGGATAATGCCAAAAAGATCGTGGAAGTTGACCTGAAAGAAAAGGGTACGGCACTCCATGAGGCCACAGTTGTTGGCGACACGGTTGGCGACCCCTTCAAAGACACTTCTTCTGTCTCCCTAAACCCGGTTATTAAGTTCACGACTCTCTTCGGCCTCCTTGCTACGGAGATTGCGGTGACTATGCCATCCCAGAGCCTGAAAACAGGACTCGGTATTGCGTTTCTCCTGGTTGCCCTGATCTTCATCTATCGTTCATTCTATGGCATGAGGATCGGTGATGAGAAACTTGAGTAGTAAGGTATTCTGACAGAATTAAAAGGCGCCTCAGAACGAGGCGCCTTTTTTATCGCTTCATGATGATCTCCCCTGGGGGCTATGAGCTTTATTAAATCCGGTAACTACCGGTAATCAGGGTACTCAGCAGCCTGTCAGGGCAAGGGTGATCAGGATAAGCGCAACGATAATTTTTACCAAGGAAAGCCTCCCATAATCATTAGTCTTCCCAAAAACCGAGCCTCAAGGTATAGGCATCCGGCAAGGATTCCTTTTCAATAGCAAAACCCATTTTTTCAAAGAGGTGCATCATGGCTCTGTTTTCTTTCAGCACTTCAGCGGAAAAGCCAAGCAACCCCTGTTTTCTGGCGATGAATGTGAGATGTGTAAGAAGTTCAGTGCCGATGCCCTTGTTCTGGTATTCATCATCGACCATTACAGCAACCTCTGCCGTATGACTTTCCGCACGTCCCCTGTACTGACCCACGCCGGTGATAATCTCCCTTTCCTTCCGTCTCAGAACGGCAAGAATTACCATTTCTTTTGTGTAATCAATAACGACAAAGAACTGCTGCAGCTTCTCGTGGGGCATATCCTTGCGCGCTGACATGAATCTTTTGTAGACAGTCGAATCAGATAGGGAGTAATAAAAGTTTTTTAAAAGGGGTTCATCACTTATCTTAACCGGTCGGAGAAGAATTTTCAGGCCTGATCTTGTGATCTTTGGAATTTCAAGCCCTTCAGGATACTCACCGCCCTTTCCTCCGATGAATGCCTGATCTTTAAAAATGAGGGATTGCTTTTTTGCCTCTTCGATGAGCCAGGGTTGAAATTTTGGATTGGCAATAGCAATGAGTGCCATAGCGCGTTCTCTAATATTCTTGCCATGGAGGTATGCAATTCCGAATTCAGTGACAACATAGTGGATGTCACCTCTGGTGAGCGTAACTCCTGCGCCTTCTTTAAGAAAAGGTACAATCCTCGATACGGTTCCGTCCTGGGCCGTGGATTGCAGCACAAGAATGCTCTTGCCATTTGGAGTGAGAACTGCGCCACGCATAAAATCGGCCTGGCCGCCAATTCCGCTGTAAAAGCTCTTGCCGATAGATTCTGCTGTTGCCTGCCCTGTAAGGTCTATTTCAAGGGCACTGTTGATAGCTGTTATATTCCCGAGTCCGGCGATAACTGCAGGGTTATTTGTATAATCTATGGTCCTGAATTCAATTGCAGGGTTGTCATCAATAAACGCATAGGTCTCTTTATTACCCATACAGAAGGCTGCTACCGTCTTGTCGTGGTCAAGGCGTTTTTTGCTGTTTGTTACAACTCCTTTGCTCATGAGCTCAGCTATGCCTTCAGTAAAAAGCTCAGTGTGGACCCCAAGGTCTCGTTTGTTTGCCAGCGCTGCGATTATGGCGTTTGGTGTAGAGCCATACCCCACTTGTATCGTGTCGCCATCCTCCACGATACTTGCAACGTGTTTCCCAATCCGTTCGGCGATATCACCCGGTACGGTTGTTTCATACTCCAAAAGGGGCTCGTCGTGAGGAATGATAAAATTGACATCTTTGATATGAAGGAAGGTGTCCCCATGTACGCGGGGCATATGGCTATTGACCTGGGCAATCACGAGGGATGCCTTTCCAACGGCAGCCTTAACAATATCAACGCTAACACCGAGGCTCATGTATCCGTGTCCGTCAGGAGGTGAGGTCTGGATGAGTGCAACGTTGATGGGAATCATACTTCTCCGAATAAGCCTTGGTACTTGAGAAAGAAATACGGGAGAATAATCGCCTTCTCCCCGGTTAAACGTTTCTCGTGCATAATCACCGATGAAAAAAGCGTTCTGGCGAAAATTTCGCTTAAACCTGGCGTCCGTGTATGGCGCTACGCCGAGGCTCCAGATGTGGATAACCTCTGCATCGAGAAGTGCCTTGGGGTAAGACTCCACATAACGAATGAGGGCTTTTGAGAGATACTGCGGCTCACCGCATGCAGTTCCAATGAAAATCCGGTCACCGGCGTGGATGTGGCCGAAAATAATCTTCTCAGTGACAAATTTTTCCGGGTATTGTTTCTTAAATCTCTCTACTAAGTTTGTTGCAGAGCCAATCATGTGCGTCTATGTTTATTCTACCCAATTAATATAGGTTTTGCAACGGGTTAACAGAGGAGTTGCAGGTTTGCAATAGTTCAGATAAAAGACGCAGCCTCAACCATCAGGGCAAGTTTCAAAGTGGTACAAGGCTGCTGGTTGGATAAAAACAATTTCTCGTAAAGAAAAATACGCGTTTGTGTTATAGCTTTCGTGCTGATGCGACCTTGATCCTTGCTATGGCGCGGAGAAGGGCCAATTCATACTTACGGTACTCAACAGTTTCAATTGTCATTTCCTTGAGCCGTTCCTGTGCTTCGTCCATGGCGACCTGTGCCCTTGTCACATCAATGTCTTCTGCCAACTCTCCGGTATCAAGAAGAAGGGTTATCTTATCGTTAACAACTTCAGCAACCCCCCCGCTCGTGGCAAGAGCAGTGGTTTTTCCGCCTTTCGTGTACCGTACCTCGCCGATTTCAAGGGTAGTGAGCAACTCTGTATGACCGGGGAGAATACCGAATTCACCGAGTGTACCGTTTGCTTCAACCATATCGACATCTTCTTTGACAAGCACCTTCTCAGGTGTAATAATTTCCAGGCTGAGCATTGCCATGATTACTGTTCTCCCATGAGTTCCTTGCCTTTTTCCACTGCCTCTTCAATGGTGCCAACCATGTAGAATGCCTGCTCGGGCAGTTCGTCATGGAGCCCGTCACAAATTTCTTTAAAGCCCTTAATTGAATCTTTGAGGGTTACATACCTGCCTTGCTGGCCTGTAAATGCCTCTGCAACGAAGAATGGCTGTGAGAGGTACCTTTGAATTTTTCTTGCCCGCGCTACGACCAGTTTATCCTCTTCTGATAGCTCATCCATACCAAGGATAGCGATGATATCCTGAAGGTCTTTGTATTTCTGAAGTATCCTCTGCACTTCACGCGCACATTCATAATGATCCTGCCCCACGATGGTGGGGTCGAGTATTCTGCTTGTTGAGTCGAGGGGGTCAACAGCGGGATAGATGCCGAGCTCTGCGATCTGCCGTGAAAGAACCGTTGTAGCGTCGAGATGGGCAAATGTTGTTGCAGGAGCAGGGTCTGTAAGGTCGTCTGCAGGAACGTAGATTGCCTGAACTGATGTAATGGAGCCTTTTAAGGTTGAAGTGATTCTCTCTTCAAGCTCTCCAAGGTCTGTTGCAAGGGTCGGCTGGTAACCGACTGCGGAGGGCATCCTGCCGAGGAGGGCGGACACCTCTGAGTTTGCCTGGGTAAAACGGAAGATATTGTCGATGAAGAGAAGCACGTCCTGACCTTCCTCATCACGGAAATACTCGGCAGCAGTAAGGGCGGTAAGTCCTATTCTTGCCCGTGCGCCAGGCACCTCGGTCATCTGTCCGTAAACGAGGGCAGTTTTATCAATAACCCCTGAGCCTTTCATTTCCAGCCATAGGTCATTTCCTTCACGGGTTCTTTCTCCAACACCGCCAAAAACAGAAATACCGCCATGGTGCATAGCGATATTGTGGATCATCTCCATGATAATAACTGTCTTGCCAACGCCTGCACCACCGAAGAGCCCTACCTTTCCACCTTTTGAATATGGTTCGAGGAGGTCAATAACTTTAACACCGGTTTCAAGGAGTTCTACCTTCGTGTTCTGTTCCACAAGGGTCGGAGCGGGTCGGTGGATAGGGTACAATTTGTCCATTGAAAGAGGAGGTCCGCCATCAACTGGGTTACCGATAACATTCAACACCCTCCCAAGGATTTGATTGCCGACGGGGATGCTGATCTGTGCACCTTTGTACGTAGCCTCCTGACCGCGACGTAAGCCGTCAGTTGTTTCCATAGCGATACACCGGACCGTGCTGTCACCAATATGCTGGGCAACTTCAAGGATGAGGTTGTCAGCCTTATCGTTTATTGTTGGATTCGTAACATATATTGCTCCAAAAATCGGAGGGAGGTTATCAGATGGGAATCTAATATCAGCTACCGTTCCAATTACCTGGACAATCTTTCCTTTTACATCCGTGCTCATCTATTCTCCTCCTTAATTATGTGCCTCTCAAGGCTTCAGCACCACCAACAATGTCCATCATTTCGTTGGTTATGCTTTCCTGTCTGCGCTTGTTATATACAAGGGTGAGATATCTTACCATCTCCCCGCAGTTGCTCGTTGCATTTTCCATGGCACTCATCCTGGCAGCATGTTCAGAGGTTTGGGATTCTGTAAGCGCATAGTAGATCTTTGTGCTCAGATACTTGGGAAGCAATGTCTCAACAATTGCATTCCTATCAGGCTCATAGAGATACTCAAAGGTTTCTCCTTCAGCCCCCTCTTTTTGTATAGGCAGCAATTCTTCAAAGACTGCTATCTGCTTAACAGGTGAGCGAAAATGGGTATAGCTGAGATAAACCTTGTCAAATTCTCCATCCACATAGAGCTGGACGAGTTCAGAAGCAATTTCCTCAACAAGCCCCTGGTCAACCTTCCTGATATCCAACCATTCCTTGAAAATGTCGACCTTCCTCCGTGCAAGATAATCCTTTGCTTTTCTCCCGAAAACATACACACCAATACGATCATACTGATTTCTATTCTGCATGGTAAAGTTTTCTGCCTGGAGTCCAATATTAATGTTAAAGGCACCGCAAAGGCCTCTATCAGAAGCGATTGATAAAATGAGTACTTTTTTAACCTCTTCCCTCGCAGTCATAAGAGGGTGGGCATTGGCAGGCAACATCTTGGTAACCCTTTCCACGAGTTCTTCCATCTTGAGTGCGTAAGCCTTTATCTTCTCAAGCTCATCCTGGGCTTTTCGCAGCTTTGCGGCAGAGACCATCTTCATTGTTCTCGTAATGGTCTGGGTGCTGTTGATACTGCTGATCTTCCGTTTAATATCACGTAAGGTAGCCATTGTGTATCCTTAATAAACGAATTGATCTTTAAAGTTGTTTAGGGCTGTGGTGAGCTTATCCTCGATCTGGCTGTCCAGCTGTTTCTTTTCCTTGATGTCAGATAAAATATCAGAGTGGTTGTTCTCCACATAACTGAGCATTTCCTGTTCGTATTTTTTCAGGGCGTTTTCCGGGTAGTTATCGATATAACCGTTCGCGCCGGCATACATGAGAACCACCTGTTTTTCAACAGGGATTGGAACATACTGGCCCTGCTTCAGAAGTTCGGTCAGTCTTGACCCGCGGGCAAGGAGTTGCTGAGTTGCCCTATCAAGGTCACTTCCGAATTTTGCAAATGCAGCCATTTCACGATACTGCGCAAGTTCGAGTCGTAGTCTACCGGCGACCTGCTTCATTGCCTTTATCTGTGCGTTACCACCCACCCTTGATACGGAGAGACCTACGTTGATTGCAGGTCTTACACCTGCGTAGAAGAGTTCCGGCTCAAGGTATATCTGCCCGTCAGTAATAGAGATAACATTTGTAGGAATATATGCCGATACGTCGCCTGCCTGTGTCTCAATGATGGGAAGGGAAGTCAGAGAGCCCCCACCATGGGCATCATCCCATTTTGCAGACCTTTCCAGCAGTCTTGAATGGAGGAAAAAGATGTCGCCAGGATAGGCTTCCCTTGCAGGTGGACGTCGGAGCAGGAGTGATAACTGTCGGTAAGCAACAGCATGTTTTGACAGATCATCATAGATAATGAGTGCGTGCCTTCCTGTATCCCTGAAGTACTCACCCATGGAGGTTCCTGCAAAAGGAGCAAGGTATTGGAGGGGCGCCGGATCACTGGCTGTTGCAGCGACAACAGTTGTATATTCCATGGCGCCATAGGTGGTAAGAAGATCAACAAGGCGAGCAACTGATGAGCGTTTCTGGCCGATTGCTACGTATATGCAAAAGACATCAGTTTCCTTCTGGTTGATTATTGTGTCTATGGCAATGACTGATTTGCCGGTACCTCTGTCGCCGATGATCAACTCCCTCTGGCCTCTTCCGATGGGGATCATGGCGTCAATTGCCTTTATTCCGGTCTGTATAGGTTCTTTCACGGGCTGACGGACAACAACGCCTGGGGCTGTCTGTTCAACATTCCTGAACTCTTTCGCCTCGATGGGGCCTTTGCCGTCAATGGGGTTTCCAAGGGCATCTACAACCCTGCCGATAAGGGCTTCACCAACGGGAACCTGTGCGATTCTCGAGGTTCTTTTGACGATGTCTCCTTCCTTGATCTTGTAATCTTCGCCGAAAATAACGGCGCCTATGTTATCTTCTTCAAGGTTGAGCACCATACCGGTAATGTTGTGAGGAAACTCAAGTAATTCTCCGGCCATCGCGTTTTCAAGACCATAAATCCTTGCGATACCGTCACCAATGGAGATGACGATGCCTGTTTCCTGAAGGTTGATTTCCCTTTCAAAGCCTGAAATCTTTTGTTCTATAATCCTGCTTATCTCGTCTGCCTTAATCTCCATACACGTTACTCCTTCAAAATATTTTCCTTCAAAGTCTCAAGCTGCTTTTTTACACTACCGTCAATTATGGTCCCTTTCACTGCTACTTTAACCCCGCCAATGAGGCTTTTGTCCTCAATTGCAGAGAGTATAATTTCCTTCTTGTTCAACCTCTCTTTGAGCGCCTCCTCGATCCGTTTGAGCAGGGTCGAATCAAGGGGAAAGGCTGTCCAGACGGTACCTCGCGCCCTGTCCTCTTTGTCATCAACAAGATCACTATATACATCTCTGATAATTGGGAGGTAGCTCATCCGGTTTCTCTCCAGGAGCATGGTGAGCATATTCGCCAAAGGAAGGGATGTGCCGGACAGCCGCATGGTATCGCTCAGGAGCTCCTTTCTCTTTTGCACCTCAAGGAGGGGAAGCATGAGCGCCTTTTTTAGCCGCTGTTCCTTCTCAAAAAGCCCGAGAATGTTTTCCAGTTCTGCTAAGTAAACTTTATACTGACCGTCTTTCTCTCCAACGGCGAATAGGCCTTTCGCGTATCTTTTCGCGATGGACTGTCGTATCAATTTAGACTCCTTAGTTTTTCTATGAACTCATCTACTATCTGCTCGTGGTCCTTACTGTTATATTTCTCCACGATGAGTTTCTCGGCACGCACCATGGTAAGTTTTGCAATCTCTTCCTTAATTTTGCTTGTCATTTCGCGTAGTTCCTGCTGATAGGTGATATTCGCCTGTTCTTTGATTCTATTTGCAAACTCAGTCGCTTCTGTAAGAATTTTATTCTTTTCCTTCTCTGTATCTGCCTGGACTGTTTTCTTAAAGGCCTCAATCTCGGCGTCTAGCTTCGATAGCCGGGCCTGATATTCGTTTTTCAGGTCCTCTGCTTCCTTGAACAACTTATCGGCCTCATCCAGTTTTGACTGCACACCTGTGCTCCTGGACCGGAGAAAGTTCATTAACGGCTTACCGGCAAATTTTACTAATATCGCAACAAGGACTGCAAAATTAAAAATCTTAAATGCCCAATCTAACCAGGACTCGGAACCTGCAGTCATTAGAGACTCCTTTTCAATATCTTTTCTGCAACTTCAGTGGAGAGCTTTTCTACTTCGCCCTTTAATGCATCCGAGATGCTTTTGCTCTCTCTTTCTATCTCGGCCTTTACTTTTGCCAGTTCATCGGAGAGCTCTGCCCTTGCTGTTTCAATGAGACTCATAGATGTCTTACGGGCCTCCATGAGAGCAGATTCTTTTCCATCCAGGATTGGTTTCTTGCGCTCCGTTGTTCCGTCGACGTAGGCGTGTTCTAACTTGACGGCTTCCTGCTTCGTGTCATCTACTTTATCGAAAAGCGAACCCAGGGTTTTTTCACGCTTATTAATTGCTTTTAAAACAGGTTTGAATAGCAAAAAATTAAGGAGGAACAAAAGTACAAGAAGATTAAGAAACTGGATGAGGAGCGTAATATTGAATTCTATCATTCGCTACTCCTTTTTTTCCAAAAGAATTATTTCACATAGTTTTCTAACACAGCTCAAAAAAATTTGCAAACCTTTTTATTCGTCTTTTTCAGAAAAGATTGAGACGATTCTTTCAAGATCATCCTTTGAGTAAAACTCTATAATAATCTTACCTTTATTTTTTCGGTACGTAATGTTCACCTTCGTTTTCAGGGTATCCCGGAGTGTCTCCTCCACATATGCAAATGAAGCATTCCGTTGTGCTTTTTTCTTCTTGACTTCTCTTTCCAGTTCCCGAACAGAGATTCCTTCATTGAGGACCCTGTCTACAAACCTTTTCTGCTCCCTTTCGCTTTTGAGAGATGTGAGCACCCTTCCATGGCCCTGGGTCAGCTTTCCGTCGCGCATCAGATCTTTAATCCATTCAGGAAGCTTCAAGAGTCTGATAAAATTGGAAATGGAGCTCCTGTCTATACCAATTTTTTTTGCAAGGTCCTCCTGGGTGTAATCAAATTCTTTCAGAAATTTTTCATACACCATAGCGACTTCGACAGGGTTTAGATCCTCCCTCTGAAGGTTCTCAGTAAGGGCAAGTTCCAGTGCTTCTTTATCGTCTACATCCTTAATAATGGCGGGAACTTCTTTGAGGCCTGCCTTGAGGGAAGCACGATAGCGTCTTTCACCTGCGATGATCTCGTATTTGCCGTCTTTTCTGCGCAGTAAAATCGGCTGGAGCAAGCCTTTTTCCTGGATTGATGTTGCAAGCTCCAGAATGGTTTCCTCCCGCATTGAAATCCTTGGTTGCTCCGGATTTGGAACGATCTGCTCAATAGGAATAAGTCTTGAGGCGCCTCTTTCTTCAACATCCTGCAATATGGCTGAAAGGCCTCTCCCTAACGGGTCCTTCTTTAACATTTATCCTCGTTTTTCCAGTATTTCTGATGCGAGCTCAAGGTAACTTTCTGCTCCCCTTGAACTTATATCATATAATATGGCTGGTTTTCCATAGCTTGGTGACTCACTGAGCTTTACATTCCTTGGAATAACCGTTTTAAAGACGCCGTCAACAAAACATTTATTGACCTCTTCCCATACACGAAAAGAGAGGTTGTTTCTTCTATCAAACATGGTGAGGAGGATGCCCAGGGTATCCAATTTTGGATTCAGTCGTTTCTTGATGATGGAGATTGTTCGCTGGAGAAGGGCGAGCCCTTCAAGGGCAAAATATTCGCATTGAAGGGGTATAATGACATGATCAGAGGCGGCCAGCGCGTTGATAGTCAGGAGGCCCAGCGATGGGGGGCAATCAATGAAGATAAAGTCGTAATCAGCGATTATTTCTTCGAGCGCCTTTCGTAATATAAATTCCCGCTCTTCAGCTTCGAGGAGCTCAATTTCGGACCCTATGAGGTCCGGATGAGATGGAATAATATCGAGAAAGGGAATCATGGTTTTTCTTATGACATCCCTGACGCTTTTTTCACCAATGAGAATATGGTATAGGCTTGCATCAAGCCTGTTGTAAGAAATACCAAAACCAGATGTCGCATTGCATTGGGGATCAATATCGATCAGCAGGGTCCTGCGTTCTGCGACGGCAATCGATGCAGACAGGTTGACTGCTGTCGTTGTTTTGCCAACGCCACCTTTCTGGTTTGAAATGGAGATGACCATGATATTCACTAGATTACCATAAAAATATCTGCATTGTAAAAGGTTAGATGCATGAGATAATTGAAATTATATAGATGGTCTGATAGAATTAGTTTTTCGGCAAGATCCGTTGAAGGAGGTATATCATTGAAGATGGAGATCACGAAGACTGACAAAAGCAGATTACGGGATGTGGATTTTGACAAACTGCAGTTCGGCGAGATTCTTTCAGACCACATGGTGCTCATGGATTACGAAAACGAAAAGTGGTTGAACCCAACGATTGTTCCTTACGGGGCGATGGAGATATACCCTGCTTTATGTACATTTCATTATGGACAGGCCATATTTGAAGGGCTTAAGGCATTCTATGGAATAGATGGCAAAATTAAGGTTTTTCGTCCTGATAGGTATCATGCAAGGATGCTCAAGTCGTCGGATCGTCTTTGTATCCCCGCTATAGATTTTGAAACCTTCATAGGAAGCCTCAAAGAGCTTCTTCTCCTTGACAAAGGATGGGTGCCCCGGAAAAAAGGCTACTCACTCTACATCCGGCCTTTCATCATTGCCATGGACAATTTTCTTGGTGTAAGGGTTTCAGAGAAGTATCGTTTTATGATTATTACATCCCCTGTTGGTGCATATTACAAGGAGGGTATCAATCCTGTTAAGCTTATCACTTCGGGAGAGTTCGTTCGTGCTGTCCGGGGAGGGCTGGGAATGGCCAAGACGCCGGCGAACTACGCAGCAAGCCTCTATCCAGGAGAAGAGGCAAAACACAAAGGGTTCACCCAGGTGTTGTGGCTCGACGGCATTGAAAGGCAATACATAGAAGAAGTGGGCACCATGAACATATGCTTTGTCATTGGCGATGAACTGGTCACGCCTCCTCTCGAAGGAAGTGTCCTTGACGGCATAACACGTCAGACAGTCATTCATCTCTGGAAGGATCAGGGGAAGAAGGTGTCTGAACGACGTATATCCATCGATGAGGTTATTGAGACGGCAAAGTCAGGGGCAATGAAGGAGTGCTTTGGGACAGGTACGGCTGCAGTCATTTCTCCGGTGGGAGAGATCCAGCATGGCGATGCCAAGGTCGTTATTAATGGCGGTAAAATAGGTCCTGCTGCCCAGGGTCTGTATGATGAAATCACGGGAATCCAATACGGCGAGCGACCGGACAGGTTTGGGTGGTGCTATACGATATAATGGCGGGCAATAGGCAAGAGGCTATGGGCAATAGGGAAAAAGCTCATAGCTCAAAGCTGTAAGCTCACAGCAACCCCGTAACCGCAGCCCACCGATTGCTGAAAACCGTAAACCTCTATCCAGTATTCAAAGCATAACATATTACTATATACAAGTTACTATATATAAGCTATATATGGGGCTGGTCTGCGTATCGCATACCCACTGACCCGAAACCACTAGCAAATCACGCGGATGATTGACTTTTGTCCCCATTAACCTTATAATACAAGTGATATTTTTCACTTTTTCTAAGGAGGCTTACAATTATGACACAGTCCGGACAAGGCTACAGGGGTAGTGACGACTACATTGCTTCAAAGCCCCTGATGGAGATAGTCAATGTTTCAATCGCCCTGGGAAAACCTCTTGTTATTAAGGGCGAACCAGGAACCGGCAAGACGCTTCTGGCCCACAGCATTGCAGGGGCGCTCAATAAGAAACTTCTCATATGGAACGTCAAGTCAACCACAAAGGCAAAGGATGGCCTTTATGTATATGACACGGTGCAGAGATTAAATGATGCACGTTTTAAGGACAAAGACATCTCCGACATCAGTCAGTACATCAAGCTCGGAAAGTTGGGGCAGGCATTTAAGAATGATGAAAAGTTAGTGCTCCTTATCGATGAAATAGACAAGGCAGATGTGGAGTTTCCCAACGATCTGCTCAATGAACTTGATGAGATGACATTTCATATCCCAGAACTTGATGAGGAAGTTGCTGCAATCCATAGACCCATCGTGATCATAACCAGTAACTCTGAAAAGGAACTTCCGGACGCCTTCCTGAGGCGCTGTATATTCCATTACATTGAGTTCCCCGATGAAGAGATGATGGAACGGATCGTAAAGGTCCATTACCCGGATATAGAGATGAAGCTTGTGAGAGAAGCAATAAAGAGATTCTACTGGATTCGCGAGGTTGACGGACTTCGCAAGAAACCCTCAACCAGTGAGCTTCTCGACTGGATAAAAGCGCTGGCTTTGGGCGGTCTCAACGTGGACAAAATTACCTCAGAAATTCCATTTTTGGGAACACTTCTGAAAAACGAACTGGATACAAGCAGGTTTGTCAGGCTCTCCAATGCTCAGGGCGGCGGGGTTTTCAGGAGAAGGTAACAGATGTTCACAGATTTTTTCTACACACTGAGAAAAAAGGGAGTGCCCGTCACGGTAACGGAGTGGGTCTCCTTTATGGAAGCATTACATGGCGGCTATTTCCAGTCAAGCCTCAACCATCTTTACTATATCGGCAGGGCATTTCTCGTGAAGAGCGAGGCATATTACGACATGTTTGACCTTGCGTTCCAGGAGTATTTCGGCGGCATCGCATCAAACCCGGCGGTGCTCGATAAAGTTATGGAATGGCTTGAGAATCCCCTTCACCGGTTGCCAAAGCTTTCCCCTGAAGAGATGGCGGAGTTCCAGAAAAAACTCGAAGAATTCAAAAAAGACCATGACATGGAAGAGCTGATGCGCCAGTTCAGGGAGCGCCTGAAGGAGCAAAAAGAACGCCATGATGGTGGCGGCAAGTGGATCGGAACAGGAGGAACATCACCTTTTGGCGCTTATGGATACCATCCAGGCGGCATAAGGGTTGGTGGTGAATCGTGGAGCCAATCTGCTGCAAAGGTTGCTGAAGAGCGAAGGTTCAGGAATTACCGGAACGATATCATCCTCGACGTGCGTCAGACAAAGATGGCCCTTAAAAAGCTCAGGGAATTAAAAAGGGAAGGGTCCCAGGAAGAGCTTGATATTCCTGAAACCATCGATAAGACTGCGAAAGAAGGCGGTGAAATCGAGCTTGTCTTTAACAGGTCCCGCGAGAATTCTATTCGACTCATTCTGCTTATGGATACGGGCGGGTCAATGCTTCCCTATACCCAACTCTGTGAGAGGTTATTCTCGGCTGCCACCCAGGCGAACCACTTTAAGGAATTAAAGTATTACTTTTTCCACAACTGCATATACCAGGATGTTTACGAAGACATTGCCAACTATAAGAAGGTGCCTACGGAGAAGCTCTTCTCTCAGTTCCATAAAGGGTACAAGGTAGTTCTTGTTGGCGATGCCCGGATGGCCTATTCAGAGCTGTTCGACATCAACGGCTGTATCGACTATTTTTCCTATAACGATACCCCGGGCGTTGAGTGGCTTCTGAAGATCAAGAACCACTTTTCCCATTCTGTGTGGCTCAACCCGACCCACAGGAATTTCTGGGGCCATTACACGGTGGATACCATCGGCAAGGTTTTCCCCATGTTCGAGCTCACCGTAGATGGCCTCAAAGACGCAATCAAGTCCCTCACTGGACGGGCAAAGCCAATACAGTTCCAAAACTAGAACGGTAGTTGAGGGCATGAATCGTTGGTCAATAGAGGTTGGAGCCCTCTTCTAGCCCTGCTTGGTGTCAGCCTTTCCCCCCAAACACGCTCATTTCGTTCCAGCGACTTCATTCGCTCGCGTTCAGCTTCGGAACATATTACAGGGGCTCACGTCGCCCCCTCTCGCAGCCAAGCTGTGAGAGACTTCCCCTCTCGCCCACTGTGTGGGCTGATTTAGGAGCTTTGCTTACGCAAAAGACCAAGCTCCCTTGCCTCTCGACGGTTTGCTTAGGAAAAACCGATAGGCCACTATCACGCTGTATGGTGAATTTGATGGTGATGAAATGAAGACATTTGACTGACAAAAACTGGAAGAGCTTTTCGTGAGGCGTGCTCCGGGCACTTTTGTTGCTACCGGACGCAATGCTCATCCTAATAATTATTGCCAAGGTTATTGTAGGCCATTGCCTTGTTAGGCTGTATCTGTGCGGCCTGCCTGAAAGGCTCTATGGCCTCTCTTAATACATGCCCGATTCTCGATAGGCAGGACCAAGGTTAAAATGAGAGGCGCAAAAAATGCTTGTCAGCTTCCTCTTGACATCAGTTTTCTGAGTACATATATACCCATTAAAATCAAGGTGGTACCAAAAACCTATAAGATAACAAAAGGAGGAGACATGGCTGAAAGAAAGACATCAAAAAAGGTTAGCAAAAAGACCGTGAAGAAAGGCGATGCTTATCAGTGCGGCGTTTGTGGGCTGGCAGTAACAGTTGACGAAGAGTGCGACTGCGTCGATGCGTGTGATATTATTTGCTGTGGGGAGGAGATGAAAACCAAGAAATAAGGTGGGTAGCCAGGCAATACGAACAATGGAAATAAGGAGGATGCCTCACCTACAAAAGGAATTCCTGATGGGAAGAGCAATCTGGAAAGGATACATACATTTCGGAGATGTTGATGTGCCGGTGAAATTGCATAGTGCGGTCAAGGAGAATCGCATCCAGTTTCACCTGCTTCACGAACCTGATCGCGTGAGACTGAAACAACAGATGGTATGTGCCTATGAGAAGGTGCCGGTACCCGCGGAGGAACAGACAAGAGGATTTGAACTGGAGGAAGGGAAATATATCCTCATAGATGTCGCGGAATTAGAACAGACCGAGCCGGAGAACAGCCGCATCATAGAAGTCCAGGAGTTTGTGAAGGCAGATCAGATCGATTCCCTGTTCCTCGATCGAGCCTACTATCTGGAACAGGATATGCCTTCGGGCTGGTACAATGCCCTCGTTCAGGTCCTAAGGGAGATGGGCCTATTAGGTGTATGCACATGGACAATGAGAAAGCGTTCATATGTTGGGGTGCTTGGAGTTAGCGACAAGATTCTCCGCCTCACCAGTCTGCGCTATGCTGACGAGGTGATTCCCATGAAGTCTATTTCGCACCAAAGTATTCCCTTGACCGCAAAGGAGATAAAGATTGGCAGCGATTTGATCGAACAGCTTACGGGCTCTTTTGAACCCGAGAAATTCGAAAACGAACATCAGAAAAGGCTCCAAAATTTGATCGACATGAAAATCCGTGGAGAAAAGATTACAATCCTTCGTCCCAAGCTGATGAAACCCACGGCGCCGGACAAGCTACTTGAGGTTCTTGAGGCAAGTCTGAAAAAAACAGCGTAGATGAAAAAAGGCACTGACAATAGTGAAAAGGGCGGGGCAGGCGAGGACAACCGATGAAAAATAGCGTTCTAGGATCCAGGACCTGAGGGTTCAATGACAAAAACCGGAGGGAGGTAATAAAGTGCCTGGGCAGAGTATATGGAGCGGGACGATCAGTTTCATCCTGGTGGCTATCCCCGTGCAGCTGGTGAAGGCCACAGAGCCGGGCAAGGTCTCTTTTCGCATGCTGCACAACAGAGACTTCTCCCCCCTCCTCAGGAAAATGTTTTGTCCGGAAGAAAATGTGATTGTTCCACCCGAAGAGATTGTAAGGGGATACGAAATAGGACCTGATAAATACGTCATTGTGACAGAAGAGGAACTGGAATCTGTGTCACCCGAACGGAGTCGTACAATCGAAATCGTCCAGTTTATTAATGTAGAAGATGTGGACCCCATCTACTACGACAACCCCTACTACCTTGTCCCTTCCAAAGGTGGCGAAAAGGCTTTCAGACTCTTGGTCGAGGTCATGCGCCGGACAGGCAAGGCCGGCCTGGCAAGATTGGTTCTGTCGGAGAGGGAATATCTTGTGGTGATCAGAAGCGTGAATGATGTGTTGTTGCTGGTTACACTTCACTATAGCGATGAGATACTCCCCTACGAAGACATACTGCCAAAAGCCACAGACTCAAATTCAAACGAAGAAAGCCGTATAAAGAAAATCATTAAGGCAATGACTGCCGAGTTCAATCCAGATAAGTATGCCAATGAACACCGGAAGAAGGTTGCGGCCCTTCTGGAGAAAAAAGCGAAAGAAAAAGCCCAGGTGGAGGCGCCTGAAGTCCCTGAAGAAGAGGAGGAAGGTGTTGTCGATCTCGTCGCGGCCTTAGAAGAAAGCATGCGCAAGGCAAAAGAGAACAGATGAGCAAAAAGGTCGTAGATGTCAATGGAAAAAGACTTGTATTATCTAATCTGGAAAAGGACCTCTATCCCTCCGCTGGCTTCACCAAAGCCCATGTCCTGGAGTACTACAGCCGTATTTCGAGGTTCATTTTGCCCCACCTGAAAGATCGCGCCCTCACGCTGAAGCGCTTCCCCGAAGGAGTAGAAAAAGAATTCTTTTTTGAGAAGAGGTGTCCGTCTTATCGCCCATCCTGGGTCAAAACCGCGGACACTTTCTATGGTGAAAAGGAGCGTATGACTGTTTGCCTGGTCAATGATCTAGATACCCTGGTATGGGTGGCAAACCTTGCCTCCCTTGAATTGCACGTGCCCCTGGCCAGAGTTAAGTTCCGTGAAACGCCTGATTCTATGGTCTTTGACCTTGATCCGGGAGATGAAGCTGATATTGTGGATTGCGCACATGTGGCCCTCATCCTGCGTGACTTGCTCTCAAGCTTGAAACTCGCCTGCTATGTAAAAACCTCCGGCAAGAAGGGGCTCCATGTATATGTGCCATTGAACCTCAAGGATGCTATCTTTGAAGACACCAAGAAATTTTCAAAGGCCGTGGCAGAAGTAATGCAGCGGAACTACCCGGACCTGGTAACTGCGAAGATGTCGAAGGAGCAGCGGAGAGGAAGAGTCTTCATTAATTGGTCCCAGAACGATTCCTCTAAGACGATGATCTGTGTATATTCCTTACGTGCCCGTACGGAGCCGATCATTTCCTTCCCGCTTACATGGAATGAAGTGGAGAGTCTGGAGTCCGAGGGCGATCCGAAAAAATTTGAAATCACCCATTCTGAGGCCGTGGGAAGAGCAGAAAAGGTGGGGGATCTCTTTGGAGACATGATCCTCAAAGAACAGAAACTTCCTTATCTATGACATGGGATTAAAAGACTACGAATCAAAGCGAAAATTCGAAAGAACGCCCGAGCCTAGACCAGGTCATAGTGATAAAGGGAAATATCTGGTGTATGTTGTTCATAAGCACTTAGCCAGAACCCTCCACTATGATCTTAGGCTTGAGATGGAAGGAGTTCTGAAAAGCTGGGCCGTACCAAAGGGGCCATCGCTGAATCCATCCCTAAAACGCCTTGCTGTTATGGTCGAGGATCACCCAATCGAGTACAAGGATTTTGAGGGAGTCATCCCCGAGCACAATTACGGGGCTGGAAGCGTCATTATCTGGGACAAGGGTATTTATCATCATCCAGCCACCAGAAATGGTGAGGAAAGTGAGGGGCTTCTGAGGGGTGGCCTGGAAAAGGGAAATTTAAAGTTTGTCCTTCATGGAGAGAAGCTTCAGGGGGAATTCGCGCTTGTAAAGGTGCGCAGTGATGATAAGGCTTGGTTGCTTTTGAAAAAGAAGGATCAATATGCAACCACCGAGGACATTCTTAAGGACAGGGCGTCCGTGGTATCTCAGAGGACCCTCGAGAATATTTCAGAGGCCAGCCCGAAGACAGCCTCCCGAAAGGAAAGAATAAATAGAATCCGTCTTGTTGAGGTGCTGGAGGGTGAAGACCTCAAAGACGCACCGCTCAAGCCCATGCCACACCACGTAAAACCGATGCTTGCCACCCTGGTGAAAGATCCCTTTGATGATCCGGATTGGCTTTTTGAGGTGAAATGGGACGGGTATCGTGCTATTGCGGAAGTCAGGAACACGGACATCGTTCTCTATTCCCGAAACCTGATTTCATTGAACCAGAGATTTTCTCACATTGTGGATTCTTTGAGAAAATTCAGATTTGATGCCCTTTTGGACGGCGAGATTGTGGTGGTGGATGACCTCGGCCAACCCGATTTTCAAATGCTGCAAGGCTATCAAAAATCCAGAAAAGGCCATTTGATCTACTACGTTTTTGACCTTCTGCACTGCGAGGGGCATGATTTGACCGGTCTGCCTTTAGTTCGGAGAAAGGAGCTTCTTCAGAGAATCCTCCCTTCTGTCCCGAAAATAAAATTCAGCAATCATGTGTGGAACGATGGCACCCTGTTTTTTAGGATCGTCAGAGAAAAAGGTCTTGAGGGTATCATCGCCAAGCATTCTCAGGGTGTCTATCAAATGGGCAGAAGGAGTCGGCAATGGCTCAAGGTGAAGGAGCAGCTTACCCAGGAAGGTGTGATAGCAGGATTCACACAACCGAGGGGGGCTAGAAAGGGGTTCGGTACACTCGTCCTAGGTGTGTTCGAAAAAGGTGAGTTGATCTTTATCGGCCATGCCGGAGGTGGATTCACCGTCAAGACCATCAAGGAAATTCGTGAAAAACTAGATCCGCTAATCCAACAACAGTGTCCTTTTCGCGTTAAGCCGGAAACGAACGCGCCTGTAACTTGGGTCAAACCGGAGTTGGTGTGCGAGGTCAGTTTCCGCGGGTGGACAGACGAAAGCATGCTGAGACAGCCTGTCTTTTTGAGACTACGAGAGGATAAATTTGCCCACGAAGTGGTTAGGGAACGCCCCGAGGGAAGATGATTTAAGGGCGATTTGAACGTATTTCATAAAGGTAGAGATGGAGGCCATCCATGAGGATTTATGTGGGCGCAAGCGGATATGGCTACAAGGAGTGGAAAGGAGTGTTCTACCCTCCAAAGATTTCACCCAAGGAGATGCTTCGATTCTATTCGGAACGATTCAGTGCAGTGGAGATCAACAATACGTTCTATCACATGCCCACTGAGAAGGTACTCATGTCTTGGGCTGATCAGGTCCCTGATGATTTCATATTCGCTGTCAAGGCACCCCAGGTATTAACCCATGTAAAGCGGTTGAAAAATGTGGAACCCGAGACAAAGTATCTGTTCAAGACGCTGTCGGTTCTGAGCGGCAAGCTCGGACCGGTCTTATTTCAGTTTTCCAAGAGTTTTCACGCTGATGCCCCGGCCCTCAAAGATTTCCTCATCCTCGTCCCACGCACGATACCCTGTGCGTTCGAGTTCCGCAGCCCATCCTGGTTCAACTCTGAGATCCTTAATATTCTCGGGCAGAAAGGGTGTAGTCTGTGCATCGCCGATTCAGCCGAAAACCCCGTGAATGAGATTATAAGCACAGCACCATGGGGATATATACGCCTGCGCCGTTCTGATTATAAGGATTCTGAACTGTTGCAGTGGAAGAAGAGAATTCTTTCGCAAAAATGGGAGAAGGCCTTTGTCTTTTTCAAGCACGAGGAAGAGACCGAGGGACCCGTCATGGCTACTCGATTCCATGACCTTACCATCAGTTCATCTACACCCGGATAAGAAATAATTGCCGCGTTATCGGGCTTGCACGCTCCGGGTGACATAAGAAAGGAGGCGTAAGATGACTCCCAGGCTCTGTAGTCTGCAACATTTCACTACTTTTTAGGATAAGCCCTAAATCTGAGAACCTTATGGTTATAGAAATGGGGCAGATGCTCAGAGTTGACAGCATGACCCATGTTCCTCAAATATGTTTGTGTATTTGGCCTTATTTGCCTTATAATAGTCAATGCCAATAAAACGTCTTCTGTATTATTCTTATGGGAAACTCCTGGAGCGGGAGGTCCGGAAAGGAAAGCTCCCTGTCCATATCGGCCTTATCCTTGACGGTAATCGGCGTTATGCCAAAGAAATGGGATTTGACGACGTGACCATGGGACACAAGGAAGGGGCACGCAAGCTTGATGACATGCTCAAATGGTGTGTTGAATTTGACATCAAGATCATAACCATATGGGTTCTTTCCACGGAAAATGTGCAAAGAGATGAAGACGAGGTGACGGCGCTTCTCAAAGTCATTGAGGAAAAAATTATTGAACTTTCAAAAAACCCCATCATCAAGAAAAATGGCATCCAGATCAAGGCCCTCGGCAACCTGAACTCACTTCCTGACGCATTGAAAGAGGCGATCCGGAAGTCAGAGATATCGACAAAGGATCACACCAACCACATCCTTAACATAGCAGTTGGGTATGGAGGTAGAGAAGAAATTGTCGATGCGGTAAAAAAGGTTATCAGGGAGAAAAAATCATGCTCTCCCGAAGAGTTGGCAGATAATATTTGTGTTGACGACATTACAAGCCATCTTTACACCTACGGAATCCCTGATCCTGACCTTATTATCCGAACAAGCGGCGAAATACGCCTGAGTGGGTTTCTCCTCTGGCAGAGCGCATACAGTGAATTCTACTTCTGCGATGCACTGTGGCCCGTTTTCAGGAAGATAGATTTCTTGAGGGCCATCAGAAGCTTCCAGCATCGCAACAGGAGATTCGGTCGGTGAGCGATTACGCCGATAAGGTCTCCTGCCTTAAAACTATTGCACTTTTCAAAGACCTCCAGGACGACGAACTACACAAGATCGCAGACAAGTTGACGGAGAAGGTTTATCCACCCAACTCGATAATCCTTAAGGAAGGGGCTTCCGGTGACACTATGTTTTTTATCGTTGAAGGCATGGTGGAAGTAAAAAGAAAGGAGCCTTCCATGGGGATTAATCTGACAGTTACTATCCTTGGTGAGGGTGAGTGTTTTGGCGAGATGGCTCTCCTGAACGATACGCCGAGATCGGCGACGGTGCTCGTAGCTGCCCAGCCAACAGTGCTTCTTTGTTTGCACAAGAGTGTTTTTCATGAACTCTTGATACAATACCCATCCATAGCCATTAGTATGAATAGAACTCTTGCAGGGCGCATTGAAGAGATGAATGCCCAGATGGGTCTTAGTTTCGTCTCCCTCTTAAGGCTTAAGTTAGACCCGGATATCCTCTCCCTTGTCCCAGAACAGATAATCATTAATCTAAAAGTGCTTCCCATCGCATATTCACGCAACACCCTCACTCTTGCCATGGTGAATCCCAATAATCTCCTGGCAATTGACGAAGTAAGAAAGTTTGTGCGAGGGGTAGCTATTGAGCCGGTTGCAGTAGCCGAGGAAGATCTCGGAAGATTCATGGAGAATGAATATCCAAGAATTGTCGGGAATGGAGCAAACGATAAACCGTTCAGCAAACAATCTCTCTTCAACAGTATTGATTCTCTTCAAGCAGATATCCTGAAAGAGATAGAGCTCCAAGGGGGTACTGGGGAAGATGTTGGTGTGACTGACCTTGAGCAAGAGGCGCAGGGTGCCCCGATGATCAAACTTGCCAACACAATCGTAGCAATGGCTATCAAAAAAGGGGCGAGTGACATCCACATAGAACCCATGGAAAAGGAAGTGAAAATTCGTTTTAGGGTGGATGGGATGCTCCGGGAAGAGATGGTTTTTCCAAAAAAGATACAACTCCCCCTTGTGAGCAGGATTAAGATCATGTCCAAGCTTGATATTACGGAGCGCAGACTTCCTCAGGATGGTCGAACCACGTTGAAGGTGAGTGACAAGCCCATCGATTTTCGGGTCTCCTCGATCCCGACAAAGTTTGGGGAGAAGATTGTCACGCGTATTCTCGACAAGACGAATACTATACTTGGTCTGGACAAGTTGATAATAGACCAGGCAACATTAATGCTTGTACGTGAGATGATTAAAAAGCCTTACGGTATTATATATGTAACTGGCCCGACAGGATCGGGGAAGAGTACAACCCTCTATAGCGCCCTTTCAGAACTCAACAGTCCGGATGTTAATATATCGACTGTTGAGGACCCTATTGAATATGACATTGCAGGCATTAACCAGGTCCAGGTGAACTCCGATATAGGGCTTGATTTTGCAAGAGTTTTGAGAGCATTCCTCAGACAAGATCCCGATATTATCCTTGTTGGCGAAACCAGAGATACAGAGACTGCTAAGATAGCAGTTGAGGCAGCTCTTACAGGGCACCTTGTCTTTACAACCCTTCATGCAAATGATGCTTCTTCAGCATTCATGCGTCTTATGGAGATGGGGATCGAGCCGTTTCTTATCTCGACTTCTGTGATTGGCATCATTGCGCAGAGACTGGTAAGAAGAATATGCACTGTGTGCAGTGAAGCCCATAAGCCCGATGTGATGTATGCTCGTTATCTCGGTCTTCCGGAAGAGACTGAGTTTTACCGGGGCGGTGGTTGTGAAGCCTGTGATTTCACAGGGTATAGGGGCAGGATTGGAGTATATGAAGTTTTGAATGTTAACGATAAGGTTAGACACCTTGTGGCAGGAGGAAGTGATACGCAGTTGATTCAGGAGGAGGCAATAACCAACGGGATGAAGACCCTGAAGGATTACTGCGTCTTCCTCCTCCGGGAGGGTTTAACTACAGTCGATGAAGTTCTTAGGACTGTGGCAATTCAACCTTGAATCGAAATTCAATTGTCAAATCACGATTTTTGTCTATATGCCTTCGGGTTTTGCTCTATGTTTTCGCCCTTCTTCTCATTTTAGAGATTTTCCATCTTTACCACGATGGCGGTTGGCGGGAACTCATTTATTATTACCGTTATTTCCTGAATCCAAAAAAATTGGGAGAGTTCATCGCATCTTTTGGCCCTCTAGCCGCTTTTATCTTTGTCATAATCCAAATCCTTCAGGTTGTAGCAGCTCCAATTCCTGGCGAAATGACCGGTTTTGTTGGTGGTTTTCTTTTCGGCAAGGTATGGGGGGCAATTCTTTCAACAATAGGGCTTACCCTCGGCTCTATGGTCGCTTTCTGGGTAGCACGAAAGTTCGGGATGCGATTTGTTGAGAAGGTAGTGAAAAAAAAGTATATCGAAAAGTTCAATTTCTTTGTTACCCACAAAGGTTTATACATCACCTTTGTGATGTTCCTTTTGCCTGGATTTCCCAAAGATGCACTCTGCTATTTCCTCGGTCTTACGAGGTTGAGACTTCTGGATTTTATCCTCATGAATCTCTTCGGGAGATTTCCTGGAACTATAATCCTGACCATGCAAGGAAGCGCAGTAAGGACTGAGCACTGGTGGGAGTTGTTCTGGCTTCTGATAATAACTGTTGTTATGATTGTGACTCTTTACTTCTCGAGAAACTATGTTATTGAATTTGTCAGGAAAATTACCCGTTCTTTTATCCGTTCAGTAATTCGAAGAAAGAAGAAGAAACGCAGCAAGACAAAATCTGCAATAGGCAAGGATATGGAGTGAGCTAGGGTTATGGTCAGGAGAGTTCGCCGGGAAGAAACCTGAAGCCTATTTCAAGGGAATCGGTATTCAGCGACGAAGGGATTGGCGGCAGAGGGTCTACAGAACGGAGCACCCGCAGGATTGACTCATCGTATACCCTGTTACCCGATCGTTTTTCGATGTTGATGTCGACAATGCGCCCGTCTTTCCGTATCCTGATGGTGACCACTGTCTCAAGATTTTTACTATATTTGCTCATGCCGGGAAGACCCCAGGCATTCTTGATTTTCTCCCAAACTCCGAGCATGTATTGCTGGGATGCTGGATCAAGAGGCCTACCTCCTCCTTCTCCTGAACCAGGAAGGCCACCGCCACTTCCTCCTGATCCGCCCCCGCCGCCCCATCGTTCATGTCCCGGCGCTGACCTACCCTGAGAGACGTCAAGGTATTCTGTCTTTTTCTTCATGTCACGAAGCCTGGCTTCAAGATGGCTCAACTCTTCCTTTGAGGGGGATGCCTTTGCGGGAGGAGCCTTCTGTTTTGACAGAGAAACTGCATCCTGTTCGCTTTTCATGGGCACAGGTTTATGCTTTGCTGCTAGCTGTTTTTTTTCCTTCGGGATTGGTGCAGGTTTTTCCGGGGCTGCCTTCGGTTCAGGTATCGGTTTTGACTGAGGAAGTCCAACGCCTTTGCCTCCACCACTTCCGCGGATATCACCTACAAGGCCTACTGAATAGGCCGAAGAGAGGTCAAACTTTTTATAGGGTTTTTTGACGGATATACTGAATGCAGCCATGAGAATGACATGAAGAATTGTCGATATGACGAGAAATTTATACCAGCTCTCTTCCTTCATTATTCTTCACGGGGCCTCGTTACGATGTTGATTTTTTCGACCCCTGCCTCACGAATCAGGCCCATACAAGTGACGACAAACCCATAGGGAACTTCCTTATCTGCCCTAAGGTAAATCTCCTTTGTGGACTTATTTGAGAATAATAGCTGAATAGCAGCCTTAAGATCTTTTACGGCCAGTTTCTTCTCATTCAGCACGAGCCTCTGGTCTTTGGTAATGTTCAGAATTTGCGGCTCATCTTTTGTAGGTAAAGGCTTTGTTGTGACTTTCGGGATATCGATATTCATCCCATGCTGCATCATCGGTGCAGTAATCATAAAGATTATGAGGAGAACAAGCATGACGTCGACAAGGGGAATAATATTTATTTCGGAGAGAGGGCCTTTAGAATCCCTGTTTAATTTCATTTCTCAAGGATGTTGATGATGTACATGGATGCATTTTCCATTTTGGAGATGATTCTTTTCAGTCTGCTAATAAAATAGTTATAAGCAAGAACAGCCGGAATAGCGGTTGCGAGACCCAGAGCAGTGGCAATGAGCGCCTCGCTGATACCAGGAGCAACGACAGCAAGACTTGTAGTACCCCTCAAGCCAATTTCCCTGAACGAATCCATAATACCCCACACCGTGCCAAAGAGGCCTATGAATGGAGCGGTATTTGCTGTGGTGGCAAGGAAGGAAAGCCGACGCTCCATTTTTTCCGTTTCTTCGGTTATGACTATTCTAAGTGTGTTTTCCACGACAGGCGTCATATCGGCTTGCGGGCCGGGATTTTCCTTGTGCCGTGACGCGATTTCTTTGTAGGAAGAGACAATAAGGCGATAAAAGGCATTATCTGGATTTTCCCGGTATGAAGTGATGACCTTTTTGAATGAATCAGCATCCTTGACTATCTTGATGAAGCGCTCACCATCTTTCTCTGTCTTGCTGAATTGCCTCCACTTCACAAGGATGATCGTCCATGAAATGATGGAGAAGAGGAAAAGAATAAATACCACAAATTTAGCAACAGGCCCTGCCGATGAGAGTAGTCCAAGTATTCCGCCAGTATATAGGTCAACGTTCGACATAATTTATCTTCAGGATTATACAATAGTACCTCTCTGAATTCAATGAAAAACCCAAGATAGCTCATAGCTCATAGCTGTAAGCTGACAGTAACACAGGATTCAGGATTAACCAGCCCATTCTTGGGCGATAGGAGAAATCCGAGGGACGTAGCACGACCGTCCTGAATAAGTTCAGGACTAGGACGAGGGACGAATCAATACTGAACTGCCTTTGCGTCCTAGCGAGTCGCGGTGGGGCAACGATCAAACGTCCTAGCTAAGCGATCGTCCTTCGGATATACGGAAAGAAAAGAGGGGACGACGTGAGTCCCAGCGAAAACAGGTGATGCGTTAACGCGTAGACGGGTGGATGGGATAAGACAAGATTCAGACGCAAAGCTAATCGAGACCTAGCTAGCCCATTCTTGGGCGAGAAGGGGAGGCTCGGTCCCGCTTGGCGGGATGGAGGGGACGACGTGAGTCCCTCTGCATAATAGAAAACCCCCTGGGGGGGACCCAGGGGGAAGGGGGGTTATTATGAGAAGCTTATGGAGGTGATTTTCAGTTTTTAATCCTGAGAAGCTTGTGAATTATCTAACATTCACACCAACTCCCAGACATTTTGTTAAATCTCACAATTTATTTGAGTTTCAAAAGCCATGAATCTTAGTTGATTTGGCCCCCAATATTGTGAATTATTTAACATAGTGAATAATAATACTTTGACAAATGTTTGTCAAGAAAAAAATGTTTACTGTACCCTAAGAAAATCTTAATTATTTATTTTCTGTACCATCCCATGAAGAACCTCAACAGATCTCTGAGCAAATTGTGTATCATTGAGATGAATATTCATCTCTTCAAAAGGGATTTTTGGATTCAAAAGCACGGGTCTCTCGTCTCCCTCCGGCGGGGAGGCTCTTCGTCGTCAAAGAGCAATGGCACAAGAGGCTTTCTCATGTGCCACTCCACAGTAGGCCAGCATGCAGAGGAACATGTGGACCTTCACGTGGTCGGACGTGCGCCATATAGGGCGCACAAGTTTACTGTGGCAACAAGGAGATGGGTTGAAAAGCCGACGCTACGGGCTTAACATATGTGAAAGATGAAAAAAACAATTTCACTGAAGAATAGCTGGTTGATATGGATTGTGGGTCTCATTGCCGTCAGCGTGGCCACAGGCTGGTTTTTATCGCAATACATGAGGAACATAGCAAAAAAGGAAATTATTGAGGAGAATAATGTCTCCATAAACATTCTTTCTACGCTTCTGAAAACCGAGTTCAGAAAGATAGAGGGGGCTGTGAAAACCTTCGCCGGTTCCCCGTGGATCGCTCCTGCATTGACTACAAAAGCTAGAGGAGATATTGAACGCGCCGACTCGGCACTGGTACGATATAATGCGTCGGTGGATGCTACGGTGAGTTATCTTATGGACAGCGCGGGGATAATCATTGCATCATCAAACCGCAACGACCAGGATGACTTCGTCGGTCATTCCTGTGCATTCCGGCCTTATTTCAAGGAGGCTGTCCGGGGCAATGCCTTCAGTTATCTTGCTACTGGAATTATATCCCAAAAAAACGGTTTCTATGCAAGCGCACCGGTTATGGATGGCCACAAGAACATCCTTGGCGTTCTCGTGATGAAAAAAGAGCTCCACGACATTGAGGCTTACATGAGAAAATACCACTACTGTTTTCTCATTGATCCAAATGGGATCGTCTTTCTTTCCAGCAAACCCGATATGGTCTTGAAGAGCTTGTGGCAAGTAAAGAGGGAGATTGAAAAAAAGCTTCTTGCTTCAAGACAGTTCGGAGAAAGACCCTTTAACGCTGTCATGGGCCGGGAGATAGCTGATGGCATGTATGCAACCATTGCCGGAAAGGGCGTTGTTGTGTCACGAAAACAAATCGACATTGAAGGATGGTCCATTGTCCTGATGGAGCCTAAAGATAGAATCAACATATACCGTCTGGCGGGCTTTTTGATCGCAGGGTTTATTTTTGTTCTGGTTGCCATCCCTCTCATCATCAACTACAAAACAAATAGATTAATGGAAATCGTTCGTCAAAGCGAAGAAAGCAAAAGCCTGTTACTTCATGCATCTGGAGAAGGTATGTTCGGGGTGGATACCACAGGGCAGCTGACCTTCATCAATTCCACCGCCCTGCTCATGCTTGGATTTACCGAGGGAGAGATGGTAGGCCAACAAGCTCATGGCCTCATCCACCATTCCAACAAGGATGGCTCCAACTATCCGGCGGAAGATTGCTCTCTGTGTGCCTCCTACGCCAACGCTACCGAGATCTATTCGAAGGAGGAGATATTCTGGCGAAAGGATGGCAGCAGTTTCCCTGTGGAGTATTCCAGCATGCCGATCATTAGGGATGGCCAGGCCATAGGTGCGGTGGTGACCTTTAACGACATCACAAACCGCAAGCAAGCTGAACAAACGCTGCGCGATAGTGAAGAGAAATTCCGAAAAATAACTACCTCAGCATGGGATGCGATTATCATGATGAACGATGATGGAATTATTACCTACTGGAATGAGGCGGCTGAAAAGATATTTGGCTACACCCATGATGAAACTGTTGGGAAAGAACTGCATACACTCATTGCACCTCAAAAATACTACCAGTCCTCCACAAAAGGGCTTGACCATTTTAAGAAAACAGGGCAAGGGAATCTTATTGGAAAAACCCTGGAACTTTCGGGCCTTAGAAAAGATGGAACAGAATTCCCCATTGAACTATCCCTCTCTTCAGTATACATACAGGGCAAGTGGTCTGCAATAGGTATTATACGGGATATCACCGATCGCAAGGAGGCCGATGTGCTTTTTCGTGAATCGGCAGAACGCTTCCGAGTGGCGATTGAGCAAGCAAATGATGGGGTGACGATTACTGAGGGAGACCGCGAGGTATATGTTAACCAGAAATTCTTAGATATCTTTGGATATGAAAGACGGGAGGACATTGTAGGAAAACCTGTTACCATGATAGTCCACCCCGATGACCGTGAAATGATTCTGGAGAATATCCGAAAAAGGCGTGCTGGTGATCCGGTTCCCTCAAAATATGAATTCAAGGGGATTAGAAAAAACGGAGCCGTTCTCTTCATTGAAGTCTCTGTGGCAAAGATTAATTATCGTGGGAAAACAGCTTCTCTTGCATACCTTAGAGACATGACAGAAAGAAGACACATGGAGGAGCAACTCCGTGATATATCCCTAACGGACGAACTCACAGGTTTATACAACAGACGCGGATTTATCATCCTTGCCCAGCAGCAGATAAAGATAACTGAAAGGACAAAGAAGGGCATGCTCCTCTTCTTTGCAGATCTGGATAAGTTTAAGCAGATTAATGACACCCTGGGTCATCAGGAAGGAGACAGAGTGCTTATTGAAGTTGCAACCATCCTCAAAGAGGTATTCAGGAAATCAGATATCATAGGCCGTATGGGTGGGGATGAGTTCGCAATCCTTGCAATAGATGCGACTGCTGAAACCGGGGACGCCCTTTTGAAGCGTCTATATAATTACCTTGATAATTGCAGCAGACTTGAAGGGAGAAACTACGCGCTCTCCCTGAGCATGGGCATGGCACAGTATGATCCTGAAAATCCCTGTTCCCTGGACAAACTTATGGCTCAGGCAGACACCTTGATGTATGAGGAGAAGAGCAAGAAACAGCAATAGCCTATTCCGTATCCATCTCATAAGACTCCCCCAATGTACCAAAAATATACGCCTCCGTCGCCTCCTCCTCAGCGCCCGGGTACCTGCTTGCGGCTGCTATTTTTGAATCCAAATTGGTGTTACTACTTCTTTATTATCGTTGTTTCCTTATGGGATCTTGTATAGGCGTTCACATTTTTCTGTGCGATCTTGCCAAATCTGTTCTGTATTGGTTCACCAAGGGATTCAATGCTAACGATGCCGGTTGCCTTGATGAGAGAGCCGAGCATGGTGGTATTCGTTATGGGGACTCCCATCTCTTCCTTGGCAATTGTTGAAGCGTCCACGGTGGCAATATTATGATCTGGAAAGAGTTTTTTCAGTTCCTCAGGCGACTTGTGAGAATTGATAATGACATAACCATCCGGCTTTAAACCATCAGCGCAATTAACCGTGCCGAGTAATGTGGGATCAAGGATAATTACGTGGTCAGGTTGGTAAATCTTTGATCTCAGCCGTATTGGTTTATCCGATACCCGTAAGAATGCCTGAACTGGCGCTCCTCTCCTCTCTGGCCCGAAACTCGGGAATGCCTGGGCATACATGCCTTGTTTGATGGCAGCCTGTGCGATGAGTTCTGCTGATGTTACGGCCCCCTGGCCTCCTCTACCATGAAATCTGACCTCTATCATTAGCCTTCTCCTTTTATTATTATATGTTTTATCCGCCATTCAGTGCCCTTGGGAGAGTCCTGCAGAAGTATGCCCATACCGGAAAGGGCATTTCGTATCTCGTCTCCGGTTTTATAATCCTTGTTTTTCCTTGCCTGTGCCCTTTCTATAATCATCTTTTCGAGCGCATCCTGGGTAAGTCCAATGCGTATAAGGTGGCGCATCTTTTCTGTTGAAGTAAAACTTGCAAGGTCGTCAAGTAACAATCCGATAGTATTTGCAAGAGAGAGAAAAAGCCGGTTTGTAAACAGCGCGAATGGAGTATTGACTTTCGGATCGTCATCGAGCAACTTGTTAATCATCTTGGAAAGCTCGAAGACGTAAGACAGAGCAAGGGCGGTGTTGAAATCGTCGTCCATGGCCTCGTAGTATCTCTTTTCAAGTTCTTCTGCTTCCCCGTATGCCTTTGGCTCTATTGGGCCATACTTTTTCAATTCATCAACCCTTTCGAGGGTATAATAAAGCCGGTAAAGGGCATTGTTTGTGTCTTCAATCGATTTCTGGTTGTAATCAATCGGATTCCGATAGTGGGTAGACAGGAAGAAAAGTCTGAGAACCTCAGGATGATACTCCTTGATAAAGTCTTTAATGAGCATGATGTTCCCGATAGATTTGGACATCTTTTCTTTTTCGATGTTGACGAACCCGTTGTGAAGCCAGTAATTGGCAAATCGTTCACCAGTGGCAGATTCTGTCTGTGCACGCTCATTCTCGTGGTGGGGGAAGACGAGGTCTTTTCCGCCTCCATGTATGTCGAAAGGAAGCCCCAGATACTTTGCGCTCATGGCAGAGCACTCAATGTGCCAGCCAGGCCTTCCCTCTCCAAAAGGAGTGGGCCATTTTGGTTCGCCCTCCTTGGAAGATTTCCAGAGGGCAAAGTCAAGAGGGTTTTTCTTTTTTTCGTCAATCTCTATCCGTGCACCTGCCATCATCTCATCCAGGTTTCTTCCTGACAGCTCGCCATATCCCTTATAGCTCTCCACGGAGAAATAGACATCCCCGTTCACTTTGTACGCGACTCCCTTGTTGATGAGGGTATCAATGAGGGCTATCATATCTTCAATATGCTCGGTTGCCTTTGGCTCATGGGTTGGCCGGAGGATGTGGAGGGCATCCATATCTTCATAAAAGGATGAAATGTATTTTGCAGCCAGATCCTTCCAGTTGATGCCTTCAATCTGAGACTTCTTGATAATCTTGTCATCTATGTCGGTAAAGTTTTTTACAAAGACAACCTCATAACCCTTGGCGAGGAAATACCGATACATAACATCAAAGACGATAGCGCTGCGTGCATGTCCGATATGGCAGTGATCATATACCGTGACTCCACATACGTAGAGCTTTACCTTGCCTTCTTGAACTGGCTTGAATTCTTCTTTTTTACCGGAAAAAGTGTTATAGACCCTAATACCCATAAGTCTGTATATTTATCATATGGGTCATGGGGTTGTCAAAGATTACTTGGCTAACTACTAGGATAGGAGGATGAATTTACGGACGACCCTTTGAGACCCATTCCAACCATTCCTTATCAATAAGGATAACCTTCTTGAAGACGCCAAACGTGACAATGGAAAGCCTCTGTTTGTCTTTTGTTGCCGAAGCCACATAGAGGTTTATAAAATCCAGATTTCCCTGAATCTTTACTGCAACATTACCTTCAGAGGACATTTTTTCAGGAGCTTGAGAACTTAAAAAATTTATGTGGTCCTCAATGGGAGGATTATAATAGTAGCAAATCCCTGCAATGATCAAGAGAAGTAAGAGTATCTTTTTCATGGGCCCTCCTGCTTATATAGCTTATATAGCTGACATTTTAGTGCATTGCAAGGAAAATTAACGCTCTATACTTTCCCCCGAAGTTGAATACTTCAACACATAAGACCTCTTCATCCCACATAAGCAGGAATAACCTCATTCTGTGAGCAGTTTATATGCCAGCTTAATGACGGGAGGCAGTGGATTTGATGAATTATATGCGTAGTCAAATACCGTTTAGGGTCCCTTTGAGTTACAAAAAAGGCACAGACTTAAGGCGTCCAACAAATAAGGATAGTTATAAAGCTGCAAGGTTTTTAAATGGTTTAAACTATGCATTACGTTTCTTAAGCCGAAACTCGCAACGTGAAAAGAGAAACAGCGTCCCACAGCCTTGGACCCTACACCATAAGATATTTCTTCTTGACTTCCTCGTTTGCCTCGAGCTCGGCCACGGTACCTTCGAAGCGAATGCGGCCGTTATCGATGACATAGGCCCTGGAGATCATCTTGAGGGCTGACCTGACGTTTTGTTCAGAGAGGAGGATACTGATTCCGGCATCTTTAAGCTTCAGTATTTGCTCTTCAAGGTCCCGCACGATGAGTGGTGCCAGGCCCTCGGTAGGCTCATCGAGTAAAAGAAGCTCGGGGCTCCCCATGAGCGCCCTGGCAATGGTGAGCATCTGCTGCTCTCCACCACTTAAGTGGCCAGCCTTCCTCGCTTTTATTTCTGCCAGTGCAGGAAACAATTCATAAACTCGTCCCTTATTCCAGGAAGGGTCCCGTTGATGGACAATTTCCAGGTTGTCATCGACAGAGAGATCAGCAAAGACACGTCGGTCATCAGGAACATAGCCGATACCTTTCCGGAACAACTGGAAGGATTTCACGCCTGTTACATCCTCTCCCTTAAATGTTACCTTACCTTCCTTGGGTGGAGTCAAACCCATTATACTTCTCATAGTGGTGCTTTTGCCGGCCCCGTTCCTGCCAAGGAGGCCTACAACCTCTCCCTTGGGTACGGTTATTGATACATCAAACAGAATATGGCTCAGTCCATAAAATGTGTGGATGGATTTTACATCAAGCATACGTCACTCCCGCCCAGATATGCATCCTGAACTGCCTCATTGCACCTGACTTCTTCACACGTGCCCTGCACGATCGTTGCTCCCCGCACCATTACCATAATCCGGCTCGCAATACCGAAAACGATTTCCATGTCGTGTTCACAGAAGAGGATGGTGAGTCCAAACTTCTCCCTTAAGCCCTGGATAAGATTGATACAGCGGGTAGTTTCCTCGGGAGACATCCCTGCAGTCGGTTCGTCAAGGATAAGAAATTCCGGATTGCCGCCCAAAGCCATGGCAATCTCAAGGACCTTTCGGTCACCGTGTGAAAGAGAACCGCTTACACTGTCTTTCTTTTCATAGAGGCCAACGTTTTTCAGGAGTTCATTCGTTTCATCGACTGCCAGCGTTGAGGAAGGCGTAAAGAGGTTCCATGTGTGGCGTTCCCTTGAGAGGATTGAAATCTGGGTATTCTCAAAAATTGTAAGTCTGTTGAAGACATTGACGACCTGGAAGGAACGAGATATCCGTTTTCTGCATACCTCGTGGGGCGAAAGGCCAGTGATATCTTCACCCTTGAAGAGTACCTGACCTGAGTCTGGTTTGAGGATTCCCGAAATGAGGTTAAAGAGGGTAGTCTTCCCGGCGCCGTTCGGCCCGATGACTGCTATAATCTCTCCCTTCTGAACGTCGAGATTGGCATTATTGACTGCTTTAAAACCATCAAATGATTTCATTAAGGCCTTTACTTGTAACACCGGTCACTCCTTAGCTTCTACGAGTTTCGTCTTACCCTTAAAGAGGGTCTCTATCCAGCCTAACACACCATTTGGCAGGAAGAAGATAACAAGCATGAAGATAATACCAAGAACTAGAGCCCAATAAACCGTATAGGTGCTCACGAAGGTTCTTATGAGCACAATCAGCGCGGCCCCCAGCATGGGTCCAAGGAAGGTAAGCCATCCCCCGAGTAGGCACATGATTACTGCCTCCATGGAAAGGGTCCAGAACATCATGTCAGGGAACACGGTATTATCAACAACGACGAACAAGGTGCCTGCTACCCCTGCGAAAAAACCAGCAATGATGAGGGCTAGCAGCTGGTGCCGTTTCACATTGACTCCGATCATCGCGCTTCTTACTGGATTGTCCCTGATCCCCTGGAGGGTGCTGCCATAAGGTGATTTCAGGATCCTATAAAGGATAAAAAGGGAAACAGCGGTAACAACGAGTGTGAAATAGTAGGCCCCCTGATATGAGGATATAATATCAGGCACGGAGATGCCGTGAATGCCGTCGTCCCCCCCAGTGAATGAGTACCAACGGTAAACCACAGCCCACACCAGAGATCCAAGGGAGATCTGGAGCATACCGAAGTAGAGCTTTGAAAGCCTGATACAGATTAAGCCCATGACAAGACTCAACGCTGCTGCCACGAGAGGCCCCACAAGGAAGGCGAGCCACGGAGAGAGGCCAGATTTTGTTATGACGAGGGCGGTTCCGTAAGCGCCAACGCCATAAAAGACAGCATGGTGAAGTTGATATATTCCCCCAAAACCGAGGGGAAAGTTATTGCTCATGGCAAAAAGCCCGTACAGCAAAATAATTGATAACAGATAGACATAGAATCGTGGCAGTGCAAAAGGAACCAGGCAGAGGGCAACAAGCGCCACGATCAACCAGATTCTGCCTTTTCCGTTTAAGATTCCTGTTGCCATATCATGCTCCTCTTTACCACGTGGATTTCAGCAGCCCGGTAGGTCTGAAAATTAGGACTACTACAACCGCCAGATAGGGGAAGATGATCCCGAACTGAGGCCATATAAGGATTCCCATTGATTGGGAAAGACCAAAGATGAGTGCCCCTAAGAGGGCGCCCCATATATTTCCGAGACCACCCATGATGACGATCAGGAATGCTTCAATGATGAGAGTGTGGTCCATACCAAGGGTAACGCTCACCGTGGGCGCCACGAGGACCCCGCCGAGGCCAGCGAGCAGACAGCCGATGACGAAAACGATGGCGAAGACCCAGCTCACGTTAATACCGACAGCCCCCACCATTTCCCTGTCTACTGCGGCCGCCCTCGCAATCTTCCCGATCTTTGTCTTGTTCACGAGAAGCCAGAGAAGTATGGCTATGATAGGGCCGCACACAAGAAGAAAGACATTGTAAAGGGGGAAGGGTAGACCCCCGAAGAGCGGTACAAACCCCTGGAACATATAAGGGACGGGTACGGACTTATATTCCCCACCCCACACGATTTTAACAAGATCTCCAAAGACCAGGGAAAATGCGAAAGTCAGAAGTATGAGCATCAGGTGCTCCCGTTCATAGAGGTACTGGAAAATACCTCGCTCTGCGGCGAGACTTATGAGAGCAACTGCACAGGGGGCGCCGATGAGTGCCATCCAGAACCCCAGGTCGCCCCCGCCAAAAAGCTTGGAGAAAGTAAAAGCCATGAAGGCCCCGATCATATAGAGAGAGCCATGTGCCACATTCGGAATCCGCAGTACCCCAAGGATGAGACTCAATCCCGAGGAGACGATAAAGAGGATTACCGTTCGGCTTAAGCCAACAAAAATCTGATTCAGTATCCCGATTGCATCCACAGACTGGTCTCCTTAATTAAAGCTACTTACGGTTTTTTAAAACCTCCTGGCATGTTGGCATATAGTCTTTGGGAGCGATTACCTGGATATCGCCTGATATTAGAAAATCATATTTTGCATCCTTCTTTGTTACCCCCCAGTACGTGGGTAGTTCAAGCTGATGGTCACATGCCCGAATCGCGAGAGGTCCCACAGGACTGTCAAGTGACATACCTTCAAGGGCTTTTATAAAGGCCTCGTTGTCCACTTTACCTGCCTTCTTGTAACCCTCGGCGATGAACTGGGCAGTCATATATCCAACGAGGGCACTTGCCTTTGGATATCTATTGTAGGCCTTTCTGAAATCATCTGCAAAGGCCTTGTTGGCCGGGGTTTCTGGATAGTAGAAGAAGTAGTTGGAGGTCCCCCACACACCTTCAGGGGCATCTTTACCCTGGGGCAGAAGGGTCCCGAGCTCGTTTCCTGTGTGCTGATAAAAGGGGATCTTCTGGACAAGGCCAGTGGCCTTGGCTGCCTTCTGGAAATTCACCATGCCTGAGCCACCGGTGGCAACGATGATAAAATCGGGCTTGGCCGCCATAATCTGGGTAATGTAAGGAGTGAAGTCAGCTTCGCCGACCTTCCACCAGGACTGACCAAGGAGCTGAACGCCAGGCTTCGCTTTTTTCAGGTTATTCCATACTGCGTCAGCAATAGCGTGTCCGTATTCGTAATCATCGCCGGCAATCCAGTATTTTACAAAGGGTTTCTTGGCAAGGGCAAACGCTGCGGCCCTTCCGGCCATTTCCGTGTTCTCGTTCATATTAAATACGTACTTGTGTCCTTTCTCTCCAATAATCTTCTCGCTCTTTGAATAAAAAACGAAGAAGGGCATCTTTTCTTTCTTGGCAAAGTCAGAAACAGCGAGAGCCGTGCCGCTGTTGATGGTGCCTGCCAGGATGTCCACCTTCTCTTTGAGGACAAGCTCCTTTGCCATGGCAAGACCGATATCAGGCTTGAACTTCTCGTCCCGTGTAGTGTACTCCAATTTCTTTCCAAGAACTCCACCTTTGGCGTTGATCTTTTCAACTGCCAGCTTAAACCCGTCGAGCGCGTCCTGGGTAAATGAAGTCGCCGGACCGGTGTACGTATCAACAATACCTACTTTAATCGTGTCCGCCGCGTGACCTGTCTGGGAACAAATACCAAGCCCGAAAACAAATGCCACAAAGGCTACAAACAAAATCGATTTTTTCATCCCTGTACCTCCTTCTAGTTTTTGGGGAATAAAATTGTAATTCACGACCCCCATGAATATTACTACTTATCTTGAAATGCTGTCAATCAAAGAAATCTGAATTTCTATCATTAACGTTCTTCACGAAAGACATACTGAAGAATATCCTCTTTTGATTGTTGGAGGTGGTGTTGAAGCACTTCAATTGCCATTGCTTCATTCCTCTGCTCAATGGCATCCACAATGCGCCGGTGTCCTTCCACGGATCGGATTGCCGTATCAATTGCATAGACCACATGGGTTCTATAGCGCAACATATGTCGTCGGAGTGTCTGAACCAATTCAAGAAGCCGATCGCTGCCACTCAGCTTTGCGATAATGTCATGAAATTGAGCATCAAGCTCAATATATTCCTGTAATTTTTTTTTACTCAGGGCTTTTTCCTGCTTTGCAATGTTTTTCGCAAGATCTATTGCGAGTTTTTTATGAGACTTCTCAATTGCCCACCTTGCCGCGAGTGCTTCGATGACTGATCTGATTTCGCAGATTTGTTCCAACTCCTGCACATTCATACCTTCCACAACATAACCGACCCTGGGTATGGACTTGATAAGCTTTTCAAGCTCAAGACTATGCAATGCTTCACGAACAGGGGTTCTCGATGTTCCAATATCCTGAGCCAGCCGTGTTTCTATGAGGCGTTCCCCAGGAGTGATCTCTCCGTTTAAGATTTTTTCCCTGATATGGTGATAGACTTTTTTTCGAATTGTTTCGTTATCTTTGATGGTGAATCTAGCCATTTATTGTGTACAGTACCCCAGTTAACTGATTGATGTCAATAGATTTTGTTGTATATTCTATAACCTGATAGGGGGCACAGGGATTTTTTATTTGACAAGGCAGGTTTTTTGTATAAGAATTCTTTTTGAAATATCTTCACTATACCACTATCAACCAAGGGGGTCATCATGACTAAGAGAATGCTTTGTGTAGTTTTCGTTTTATCGGCTTTTATTGCTTTAACTTCTGGCATTGCAGATGCCAAAATGATTGTGAAGTATGGCCACGTTGGCCCGCCTATTCACCCTCAGCACCATGCTGCTGTTGCTTTCGCGAAGTATGTAACTGAAAAAACAAACGGAGAGATTGAGGTCCAGGTCTTTCCCCTTGGACAGCTTGGCGGTGAGAGGTCCATGACTGAACAGGTCCAGGGAGGAACACTCCAGATGACTTCCGTCACCGCAGGTGTTCTCGCAAACTTTGTCCCGGAGATAGGCATCATCGAATTGCCCTTTGTCTATCCGAACAGGGATGTCGCATACAATGTTTTGGACGATAAGGATGTCAGAGATCGTTTTGCAAAATATTGCGACGCCAAGGGTTTTGTGTTCATTGGCTACACGGAGAATGAGTTCAGGGATTTGACGAACTCAAAGCGGCCCATAAAAATGCCAGATGACCTGAAAGGATTGAAAATAAGGGTTGTTGAGGCTCCCATGATGATAGACACCTTTAGAGCTCTTGGCGCCAACCCGACACCTCTGCCTTTCCCCGAGATTTACAATGCATTGCAGCAGAAGGTCATCGATGGTCAGGATAACCCTATCTATACCTCGATTCTTATGAAGTTTACCGAAGTAAACAAGTTTGCCACCATTACGAACCATATCCTCACTGAATGCCCGACGGTTGTGAACAAGGCCTTCTGGAATTCCCTCAAACCTGAACAACAGAAAATCTTCAGGGAGGCTGCCGAGGTACAGGCCAAGGTTAACAGGGAAGGAAATGCCAAGAACAGGGTTGAGGCTCTCGACAAAGCGAAGGCACAGAAGGTGGATGTTCACATCCTTACTGGTCAGGAGAGGGATGCTTTTAAGAAGGCTGTCCAGCCTGTGCACGACAAGTATCGTGCGCAGTATGGGGCTGAATGGTATGATTTTTATTTGAAAAAGATAGATTTCTACGCAAAGAAGAAATAGAACATAATGATTTTAGGTTGATTAGGTTGATTAGGGTGCATTGTTGTACCTGTTTAACCTAATCAACCTAATCAACCAATAAACTGCTTTACACATGGAAAACCTGATTAAAAAACTGAATAAGGTCGAGGAGGGTATTGTCGGCATGGCCCTCCTTGGTCTTGCAATTCTCACATTCGTCGAGACCGGCCTCAGGTACACGATATCCTACACCTTTACCTGGTTTGGGGAGTTTGCAAATTACGCCATGATTTTCTGCACGTATTTAGGTGCTGCAATTGGCGTAAAATACGGTACCCATTTTTCCATGGAGGCCCTGACAGAGTTTTGCCCTGACAGGGTGAGTCATCTCCTGAAAACAACCGCTTACTTTATCTCCGCCATTGTTTGTATGCTCTTTATTTATTATGGTGTTGTCCACATTTTCAAGCTACAGTCATTCGGCGCAAAGAGTCCTGCCATGCAGTTGCGAATGTTCATTCCCTATATTCCTATCCCTCTCTTCTCCATTATTATGGCCTTCAGGTTCTCTGTGCTTTCTTATAAGCATTTTATGGGATTTCTCAGGCGAGAACCTTTCGAACGGGTAAGGAAGAAATAGCGAATGACGCTGACAATTGTTCTCACCTGTTTTTTTATTCTTCTTGCACTGAGCATGCCTATCGCCTTGCTTCTTGCGGCAACAACGGCCATATATCTGATATTTATTGCCCACATACCGGTTACATCCCTGATCCAGCAACTCTTCAATGGCCTCGATAATTTTGTGCTCCTGGGGGTGCCCTTTTTCATCCTTGCAGGCAACATTATGGCTGAGGGTGCCATATCTGATAGATTGGTGGGGGTCATGAAGCTCTTTGTGGGAAGGTTTACAGGAGGCCTTGCCATGGCATCTATCATGGCCTGTATGTTTTTTGCAGCCATCTCCGGTTCTTCCCCGGCAACCGTTATCGCCATTGGAAGCATCATGATGCCTGCCCTGATCAAAGAGGGATATGGCGACCGTTTTTCTGTAGGGCTTCTAACGTCGTCAGGTTCCCTTGGCATTCTGATTCCCCCAAGCATTCCCATGATCCTCTACGCCCTTGTCATGAATGTCTCCGTGGCAGAGATCTTTATGGCAGGATTTCTCCCAGGCATATTTATCGGGTGCAGTCTTATGGGTTACTCATATTTCATGTCGCGAAAGCATGGGTGGCGTTCAGAGGTACGCTATACCTTTAAGCAAGGGATGAAAATCATCAAAGATGGCATGTGGGCTCTTTTTCTCCCTATACTCGTGCTTGGCGGGATATATGGCGGCATCTTTACACCCACAGAGGCCGCAGCGGTGTCTGTTATATACGCCCTGTTTGTAGAGCTTTTCATTTATAAAGAGTTGAAAATAGGTAAGCTTTTCACCATATGCAGAGATTCTGCAATTCTCTCGGGGTGTCTACTCTTTATCCTTTCCTGTGCCATGAGCTTCATCTGGCTTCTTACTGTAGAGCAGATACCGGTCAAGCTTGCCGAGGCCATCGTCTCGAACATTGAAAGCAAGTGGCTATTTCTTCTTGCCATCAACGGGGTTCTTCTCATAATAGGTGGCCTGATGGACATCGTGACGGCCATAATCATCATATCGCCCATCCTTGTAGAGACGATTAGTAGATATGACATCGACTTTATTCATTATGGCATCATCATGATTGTGAATATCGAGTGCGGCTTCCTGACCCCTCCTTTCGGGCTTAACCTTTTCGTCTCCATGGCTATTATGAAAAGGTCCCTCGTGGAGATAGGCAAGTCAATCCTCCCCTTCATCCTCCTGTTCCTGGGATGCCTCCTGGTAATTACGTATGTTCCGCAACTCTCAACCCTCCTCCCCAAACTGCTTCTAAGGTAGGACAATTAGAGCCAAATCCAAGTAAGTATCTCTGTAATGTTGGTGCTACCCTTGCACACATGGCTGCCCTAATACTTATCACTCTTTCCTTTTAACTCAAGCAAGCCATTGGAGCGTGGTGTCGGGTTTTCCCAAGCAAACCGTCGTGAAGCAAGGAAGCTTGGTCTTTTGCATAAGCAGGAGTTTTGAAGCCAGCCCACACAGTGGGCGAGAAGGGGAGTCTCTGACGGTTTTGCTGGCAGAGGGGGCGACGTGAGCCCCTGTAATATGTTCCGAAGCTGAACGCGAGCGATTTGAGCCGCTGGAGCGAATGAGCGTATTTGGGGGGAAAAGCCCGACACAGATGCTTATTCTAATGGAAAAGCTGGCTTAATCCTGCTTGACCTTCGTTCTACTCTTTCTTCGAAAGGTTTGGAAAGTAATGATGGCTAACAGAAAGAGGAATGAGATAAGAATGAAGTAATCTCCGTGGCTTACGTAGAAGGTTACGTTGTCTCGGAGGCCGAAGTTTCCTTTCAGGACCCGTTCTTCAAATATGGGTGTCTTGGCTGTAATGTTCCCCCTTGGATCGATGATGGCGCTTATACCGGTATTGGCTGCACGTAGAACGTACCTGTCAGTTTCCACAGCCCTGAAGACATAGAAGGCAAGATGTTGATAAGCAGCCGATGTCCTCTCGTACCAAGCGTCATTTGTCAGGTTTACGAGAAATTGCGCCCCCCTTGCCACCGTTGCATTGGTGATATAGGGGAAGACGCCCTCATAACAGATGAGGATGCCTACTTTGCCCAGGGAAGTGATTATAGGGTCATGACCTTCGCCAGATGCAAAGCCCGCCCCCTGGGCAGTAATTTTTTGAAGAAATGGCAGGTAACGTACCAAAGGGGTGTACTCTCCGAATGGAACAAGGTGAGTTTTATTGTAAATACCGTTCACGTCACCGTTCTTTCCAATGACATAAGAGGAATTGTATAATTTACCGTTCCGATCTTTCCAGATTGTTCCGAAAAGAAGATGAGAGTTGACCATAGGAGGCAATGCCTTGATATGCTGGTTGATATATACCTCTTCATTAAAGACAAGGGGTAACGCGGTTTCCGGCCATACAACAAAATCTACATTGCCGCCGTTTTTGAGCGTGTTTTGGTAATAGACCTGTATAGTCTTAAGCTTGAAGTTGTTATCCCACTTCACGTCCTGCCGGATATTTCCCTGGACAATAGCTGTTGTCAGCTTTCCTTCCTGTAATGCCTGAAGCCTTACCAACCCATAGATAACAGAAGCTGCCGCCATGATGAGAATTACTATTATATAGACCTTTGAAATCGTTTTCTTAAGCAACACGAAAAAAACAATGCAGTTTATGGCTGCAATGAGAAAAGATATGAAGTAAGTTCCGGTAATAGATGCAACCTGAATAAAAGCAAGAAAGTTGTGCTGGGAGTGAGCAAGAAAGCTCCAGGGAAATCCGGTAAGGGCAACACCTCTGAGATATTCCAGAAGTGCCCATACAATGGGTGCAGAAAGATAAATCGGAATAGACATCCTCTTTTCCATTGCAGAAATTGTCGCTGTATAGCAGCCAATGTAAAGGGAAAGGTAGAGTACAAAGAGCAAAAGTATAAGGGTGCTGGTAAAGATATCAATGCCACCATAGGTGTTCATGGCAACCACAACCCAATAAATAAGACCAACAAATGCAACAATGCCGGTAATAAAGCCAGGGATAAAGGGATGACGGTAAGAATATGTTTTCATGGCATAGAGAAGGGGGATCAGAGCAACGAAGGCAAGAGGAAAAAGGGAGACGGGGGGCTGGCAAAGGATGAGGAGGATTCCTGAGGCGATTGGAAGGACAATCGCCAGTTTTGAGTTTTGAGTTCTAAATTTTAAGCCAGTAGAGACAGAACCTTTCAAACAAACTCCTTTATGAGTTTAACGTAAAGTGGATGAGTGGTGACGAAGATGAGAAGCCTCTTTTCCCGGTACCGCATTCTCCGTGCATCATTTTTGTCATTTACATGGTCGAAGCCAAGGATGTGGAGGACTGCGTGTATAATGAGGGCAAAGAGTCGCTCATGGAAAGGGATTGATAAAGATTTCGCTTCTTCACGGGCCCTTTCAATAGAGATAACAATGTCTCCCATTACTTCAGATGACAGGCCGTCCATATAGGAAAAGGATATGACATTTGTGGGATAGTCCTTATGAAAAAACCGCTTGTTTAGTTCCGTGATTTGTTTGTTGTTGACGAAAAGGATGCTGAGATCTCTATCCTGTAGCTTTAAAGATGTTAGTAAATCTTCGGTGATCCTTTTGACCATTTTTTTGTCCGTTCCCAGCGATTTTGGTGATTCCTTTATCAGTACCGTCATGGATGGTCCTTTCCGGATATTCGATCCTGTGATGGAATATGCCAATAAGAATTGCGATAAAACTTTTCTGTATGGCTTGGAGGTCCTTGAGGGTGAGTTCACACTCATCGAGCTGTCCATCGAGAAATATTTTCTCAATAACTTCCTGGACGTGAGTTTCAATCCTTTTTGGTGTGGGATCATCAAGAATTCGTGAAGACGCCTCAACAGAATCTGCCAGCATGATAATACCCGCTTCTTTCGTCTGTGGTTTAGGCCCGGCATATCTGAAATCCTTTTCTTCAATTACATGTAGCTTTGGGTCCTCAAGTTCTTTTGCACGGTTATAAAAATACGCCACAAGGCTTGTACCATGGTGTTGGCCGATCATATCGGTTATTTTTTTTCCGAGCTTGAATTGACGGGCCATTTCAATCCCTTCCTTCACGTGGGAAAGGATAATAAGGGCGCTCATGTTAGGTGTTAATCCCTTGTGAGCATCATCGTTACCCGTTCTGTTCTCGATAAAATAGTGAGGCATTTTCAGTTTCCCAATGTCATGGTAGTACGCTGAAACTCTTGCCAGGAGAGGATGGGCGCCAATACTTTCCGCTGCTGCTTTTGCAAGATTCCCAATAACTATGCTGTGATGATGTGTTCCCGGAGCATTTACCATCATCTCCTCAAGAAGCGGATGCTCAAGATTTGCCAACTCAAGAAGTTTGATGTCTGTGGTGTAATTGAAAATGTGTTCAATAACAGGGAGAAGGCCAAGGGCTATAAAGCTGCTGCCCACGCCGTTGAAGACGATAAATACGACCTTCAGAGGGACGTTTGAGAGTGAATTTCCTTGGAGCGCATCAAAGAGAATAACGATAATAGACATAATTAAGGCTGTGTAAAGGCCAGCTTTAAGGACAGTGTTCCTGTTTTCACATTTGCCGGAATAGTAGGATGCAAGGATATTGCCCAGAAGTGTATACAGAAAAATAGGAAGGCTGTTCTCAAAAAGAAAGCCCATGAAGGTAGCGAAGACTATGGAGAATATGAGTGCTGCTTCAGAAAAGAGGACTATCCTCAGGATGATGCCATAACAGAATATGGGAACAATATATAGCAAATATGGGGCAGAACTCGGAGCGAAATGATCAAAAATCAATGTGGAAGCCTTCACGAGGAGGGCCATGAATACGGTGAAAACAGCAGCAAAGTTGGAGTCTTTTTCTGTAAGGGTGAATTTCTTGATATTTCTGTCTGCATATTCATATATGAGCGTGAGGGTGAAGAAAAGCAGGAGAAAGATCAGCATCAGGTTCTTCACAGAAAAGGCTGCAGTACTCTCCCTGACTTCTACCCTGGAGAGTTTTCGAAGGTGTTCATCCGTAATCCTGTCTCCTTCTCTGACTATAATCTCACCTTTTTTCATGGTGACGTCTTTGTCTGGCAGGTAAATATCGGCAGGTGATTTAATGCTTTTTCTGGCTATATCTCCATAGTGATATTCTGACAATTTAAAGGGATCTTTCGTGCTGGCAATGAGGGAGAGAATGAGCGAGAGCAAAAGAATGACAAGAAGCCTGCGATAATTCAGGTACGAGGGAGGTTTAGCCTTTTCGCTCTGCATTTTTTATATCCTCCAGGGCAACCTTCCGAGATTCATATGCCCTGATGATCTTCTGAACAAGTGGATGTCTTACCACATCTCTATCTGAAAAGTAAATAAAGCGGATGCCCTTGATTCCTTTCAAGACTGATTGAACCTCAACGAGACCGCTTGTTTTTTTGTCGGGTAGGTCAATCTGAGTGATGTCACCGGTTATAACGGTCTTTGAAGAGAAACCAAGCCGCGTGAGAAACATTTTCATCTGTTCAGAGGCAGTGTTTTGTGCTTCATCAAGGATTACAAAAGCGTCATTGAGAGTGCGGCCCCGCATAAAAGCCAGGGGGGCAATTTCAATTACACCTTTTTCCATGAGCCGGGACGCCCTGTCCATGTCTACCATGTCAAAGAGAGCGTCATGAAGCGGCCGTAAATAGGGATTTACTTTCTCATACATAGTGCCTGGAAGGTACCCAAGTTTTTCTCCGGCCTCTATCGCTGGTCTTGTAAGGATAATCCGTGAGACCTCCTTCCTGAAATAGGATGAAAGGGCCATGGCCATGGCAAGGTAGGTCTTGCCCGTACCGGCAGGGCCGATGCCAATTACCATATCATGTTTCTTGATTGCATCAAGATAGAGTTTCTGGTTTTTCGATTTCGGTGTAATGACCTTCCTTGAGGGCATTATGTAAATCTGATCTTTGTGGAGTTCCTCCATGTCGCCCTGGGTATGAGACAGGTATCTCACGGCGTGGTCAATATCAGCGGGATTAATGGCAAGGCCCTTGCGCACAATCCCCTGGAGTTCGTTGATCACCCGGTTTGTATTCTCGATATCCTTCTTGTTGCCAATTATGGTAAGATGGTTCCCGCGAATGCTGGCTCTGATGTTAAAATATTTTTTGAGGTATTTTATGTTCTCGTCGCGCGGGCCGAAAAGGTTTCGAGCTACGTTAGTATCATCAAAGGATAACTTTAAGTAACCTTCTTCAACTTTTTCTTCCAATTAGGGTGTTGTTGACCTCCATGTCTGTTATGTTGAGAGAATATAGTATAGCATAAAAAAGATATTTGCAATATAACGACGATGGTTCAGATGAAAAAGCAGGATTATGGATTAAAGGGGTAAGGATTAACCAGCCCATTCTTGGGCGCGAAGGGGTGGCTCGGTCCCGCTTGGCGGGACGGAGGGGGCGACGTGAGCCCCGGAAAAATTTGTAAATTACTATGCTTTCAGGTAGAATATCCATCATGAACAAGGTTCTTATTATCGATGACGAGAAGCAAATCCTTGATAGCCTGTCATCTATCCTACGGGATGACGGGTTTCAGGTTTTCACGGCTAAGGAAGGCAAGGAGGGGCTCGAACTCTTCGATGCAGTCAAGCCTGAAATTGTTATCCTTGATATATGGATGCCGGAACTCGATGGCCTCCAGGTACTTAATATGATAAAAGAGAAAGACAAGGATGCCATCGTCATTGTCATATCAGGTCACGGAACAATTTCAACCGCTGTCGAGGCAGTTAAGGTGGGCGCATACGATTTTCTGGAGAAGCCCCTGTCAATCGATAAGGTGCTGGAAGTGATTTCCCGTGGGCTGGCCGGCGAAGAGAAAAAAACAGGGATCGCAGCAGATGTCAAAGTTGGCATTTCAAAAGGCCCCGGCGTTTACATGCAGAAAACCATCGGAAAGAGTATTGTTGTGTATGGGGTTGGCCTCCATTCCGGGGTAAAGACCGGGATGATCCTCCTTCCTATGCCTGAAGGCACAGGTATTGTGTTTGAGCACATACCAGATGGTGAGAGAATCCCTGCACACATCGACTATGTTTTTTCTATGGGATATGCGTCAACTGTGAAAGGAAAGAACTGCCAGGTTCGAACCATCGAGCATCTGATGGCCACATGCCACATGTATGGCATTACCAATCTCCTGGTAAAGGTAAGCGAAGAGGTGCCCATCTTCGACGGCTCAGCGCGTGAGATGTGCAACAATATTGAAGAGGCAGGGATTGTTGAACAAAAAGAAGGGGTAGGGCCGCTTATAATCGATGCAAAAATCAATCTTGCCAATCTGGGTAATGGTCGTTATCTGTCTATTGAGCCTTCAGAAAAGTTTGAAGTTGAATATGTTCTGGAACACCCCAAGCCGATTGGACACCAATCGTATCACTTTGCAGGCGACAAGGATGATTTTTTACAGAACATCGCACCCGCAAGAACCTTCGGATTCATCAGAGATTTTGAGCGCCTTGCAAAGATGGGTCTTGGCTCAGGCGGACGGGTTAATAATGTAATTCTTCTGAATGAGGAAGAAGTCGTTAATACGACATTGCGGTTTCCCGATGAGTTTGTCAGACACAAAGTGCTTGACCTTATCGGTGATATTTACCTGCTGAATAGACCTATTATCGGAAAAGTCTCTGCAAAGCAAACAGGGCATCTTGAGAATATATCCCTGGTCAAAGAGCTTCAGAAGGTTTCCGCCAGATAAAACGGCTGATGATAAACTCAGCAATGTCTTGAACATCGTTTCGTGAAAAAATAGGGAGTGATGTTGCCACAATTTCATCGGTAATAATGGCAATAAGATTTATATCGCCTGCACACACCGGCAAGTCTGTGCCTTCCTTCCCCTGAAAGACTTCAATTTTGGGAATCTTAGCTTTCTTAAAACCCTCGATAAGCAAAAGGTCTACATCATGAACATACCGGGTAATGATTTCCTCCAGGGCGAGTTCTTTCTCTGTGTCCTCAACAACCGCTACTTTACCAGGTGAGGCAAGAATACTCATTGTGGCGCCGGCCTGCTTGTAACGGTACGTGTCTTTGCCCGGTATATCGATGTCAAAATCATGGGGATGATGTTTGATAACCGCTACCTTAAGTCCTCTTAGACAAAGGATAGGGATGAGCCGTTCAATGACAGTCGTCTTCCCTGTCTTTGATCTACCAACGAAGGAAAGGTAAGGAATGCCCTCTTTTGTCATCGAGCTTACAGTTGTGATCGTTTAGCGAAGAAGAAATGGAAGGCGATGATAACAAGGGCATGATTTATGCTCCCGTCAGCGATTAAGTCGGAAACTTCTGCAAGAGGCTTGAGGACTACCTCGATGTCTTCATTGTCGTCGAGGTTTATATCGGACACCTTCTTTACGTTTTCCACGAGAAATGTATGACAGAGGTTGCTAAAAATGGCAGGGTTTGGATTCGTTGCACCCAGGTATGTGACACCATCCCCCCGGTAGCCTGTTTCTTCAAGGAGTTCCCGCAATGCTGCCTTCTCTGCGCTTTCATCATCAACAAGTCCGCCTGGTATCTCAAGGGTAACCTTCTTTGATCCATGCCTGTATTGTTTGATCATTACCACCTGTCCATCTTCCGTGATGGGTATGATATTGACCCAGTCATTGGTGTCAATGACGTAGAACTGCCCAGCCTTGTTTGTTCTCGGCGAGAGAGAGGTATCGACCTTAATTTTGAATACCCTGTAATCCCGGTCTACCTTTGAATCGATGAGCGCCCAATCTTTTATCATAGAATTAACGTTAACAATACCACAGTAAATTGAAATATTGCAAACCCTTAACGGGGCGTCTTTTGTTGGGAACGGGAAAGCACTTTTTGAGTATTTCCTCAGAGTGTGTCAGCTGGGTTGCTTCACAGTACCGTTATAAAAAACCTCGCATTTGCCCCCTTGAACAAACTTTTTGGCTTTCCTGTAAAGATGTAAGATCGGGTCGGCAAGGGACTTGACCGCACTTACGGTACCGACTTGAGGAGCGCCGAAGGAACCGCTGATGTTTTGTTTGAGTTGCGCACATCCCTTGTCATCGAGAAGCGCCACTATTACATTTTCATATCGCTCGCTGACAAGATTGAGCTTGCCCTTCAGTGCAACCCGATGTCGCTTCGTCGCAAGGGCGCAGTCCGAGGCCTCTGCCACACCGTCTTTTATCTTCCAGTAGGAGGTGAGTTGTGTTATGGTGCCCCGCCCTCCCTGGGTCTGATAATAAATATCTCCGTAGCGGTACCCTTTGAGCGCTGCAGACCCGAGAGGGCCAGCTATTAAAAATGCGCCAACATCAACAAGATTGAACGTCTGACTGGCTTCGTAGCTTGAGAGGGCCTTGTCGAGATCTACGGTATAAGTAATGAGATTATCGCCCCGGAGAGACAAAGTACCGTTCATGCCCTTTATCAGGCTGCTGCCTTCTTTTTCTTGTACCGTTAGAGAGGCAGCAATGTCACCTTTTCCGCCAACCAGCCTTTCTATGGCGAAAGACTCCTGAAGTTTTTCGAAATCCAGTTTCGAAACATTTAGATTGATTCTATACTGAGTATAGCCTTCCAACTTGTTTACTGTGACATCTCCTTCCCCTTTTGCGCCAAATATATCCATGGTAAGTGGTTTGAGGGTGAATACTCCCTTATCCGCTTTTATGCCACTCTTGATATTGTCTATTTTGAGGTCTTTTTTCTGCAGTTCGACACAGTCCATAGTTCCCGTGAATGAGATGTTCTTTGTAATGTCTCCAGAGGTATCCCCTATCGAAAGATCTTTGGTTGTAAGATTGATTTCTTTCAACTCTGTTTTTTCACCCGTCGTTTTGTCAAGATAGACAAGTGTCCCCTTGGACACCTTGAGGTCATTAAAACTCAAAGCGGATGCCGACCACCCTTTCGTTGATTTCTTTGCAGTATTCTCGAAATTGTATTTGCCATCAGCGTCCTTCA
>Ga0351899_1006_pt1 | contig 82929 bp, 81 predicted proteins | sample BONcelHT113001C6_FD_206833 | JGI IMG/M metagenome (GOLD analysis project Ga0351899, IMG submission 206833) | Enriched cells from coal bed in the Powder River Basin, Montana, United States - BONCAT cells T11 rep1 HSBNCT.T11.300.1.C6 ... | reverse complement strand
CGGTCTTTACATCTGCGGCGAGATTGGCCGAAGCAAGAATCTCAAGGGCTTTAGCCGATAGTGCATCTGCGATAAGTATCTTCATAACGCTCTCCTTTTTATAGTTTTACAGCTCTGGTACTATCTCGAAGCAATTGATAATAATTCCAACAGGATTTATCCGCATGACCTCTTGCGAAAAAAGTAGATTCCCACCGCAAGCCCAAGGCGCTAAAAATATTGGAATCTATACAGCGAATACAATGAGCATGCAGGGGAGGCTCTGCCAGCCGGGGCACCCACCCAGGGAGTGGGTCGCGCGGAGGGGGCGACTCAAGCCCCGGTCCTAGGAAGGATATCGCAGTATGTTTCACGGCCAAGGGATACAGTTTCCGCATAGCCATCTCCTCGTAATGTTCCATACGATTGGTGAATTTTGTATTGTGCAAAATGTGATCATGGAAGTCAAGGAAAATCATGCAATTATTGCATTCAATCTATCATCTTCAGCAATCTTGCCTCTTTATTATGAATAAGGTAGGATCAATGAGGAGGCGACGGAGGCGTACATTTTAGTACGATGAGTAAATGACGACGAAGGCAACAATAAATGAAGGCGAATTGGTATAACATGTTGTGTTGACAATTGTTAGGCAATCCGCAGTATGATATATACACGGGCTCATTAAAATCCGTGAGTTAATGTGGGGGGATATGAAATGCACATACGAAAAATAACACTTTTCCCTGAAAAATATCCATCCGGAGATTGTTACCCCTTCAATCTCCCCAACCTGAATACCACCGGGACAATACCATTCGATCATCCCATTACTTTCTTCGTTGGAGAGAATGGTACAGGAAAATCAACCCTGCTTAGGGCCATTGCCCACCGATGTGGCATTCATATCTGGGAACCAGAGGAAGGTCGCCGGGTCCAGTTCAATAAATATGAGCATGAGCTTTACAAATACATCCGCGTGGAGTGGACAGATGGCGTAGTGCCGGGATCATTCTTCAGCTCAGCAATTTTCGAGTATTTTGCAACCATCCTTGATGAATGGGCATTCGTCTCACCGAAAACCCTCGATTATTTTGGTGGTAAATCCCTGATGAACCAATCTCACGGACAATGTCATATGTCGTATTTTGAGAGCCGATACAAGCTGAAGGGGCTCTATCTCTTAGACGAACCGGAAAATGCCCTTTCGCCAAAAACACAGTTGCAGTTCTTTAGTCTCCTGAAAGCAATGACGGAAAAAGGTCATGCCCAGTTTATTATCGCTACCCACTCACCTCTTCTGCTCGCAGCAAAAAATTCCAGTATTTATAGCTTTGATTATTCCCCAGTTCAACAAATCGGCTACGAGGACACAAGCCATTATCAGGTTTATAGAGAATTTCTGAACAACCGTGACAAATTCCTTTAACCAGGATTTTCCATTAGGACAAGTATCTGTGTCGGGCTATTCCCCGCAAACACGCTCATGCGCTCCAGCGGCTTCTATTATTGGGGCTCACGTCGCCCCCTCCACCAGCAAAGCAGGTAGAGCCTTCCCTTCTCGCCCACGGTGTGGGCTACTTCGTGCTCGCGTGAACCTTCGGAACTTTTGCGTATGCAAAAGACCAAGCTTCCTTGTCTCTCGACGGTTTGCTCAGGAAAACGCGACACCATGATCTCACTACTTATCTGGTTTTAAAGGTTGCGAACCATGCGGGCCATACCTGGACAGCCAATCTCTTTCTCAAAATAGGGGTCTCGCCATTCATCGAGCAGCCGGAATCCCTTTTTTTCATATGCACGCTGTGCAGGAATATTTCCAATGTAGATTGAGATTTGTGCAAACCGGAAACCCTTTTTCCGCCCCATAGCCATTACGTTATCGAGCAGCATCTCTGCAATTCCTCTTCGGCGAAAATCAGTAAGTGTCGCTACGCTGTCAACTATCCAAGCTCCCTCCAGAGCCGGAGGAATGCACGTGGTTATCTTCGGAACTCTTCCTGATTTCATTTCTTCCGGTGGAGCATTGCCCGCCTTTCTTAAGACCTCGGGTAATGCTTGTTGCAGAGCAGGATAGCCCAGGGTGTTGGGATCATAGCCTCCGAGCCCAGCAACTGCCTTACCTTCTGTCTCTGCTATCAAATAGCATGAATAATGAAACAGGTGAGGCGTATTAGTCTCAGCCAGCAGCTTGAGAAAGCCGAGGCACTCATCCTCTGGCAGATTTAGGATTACCTCCCATATGCCTCGTTTTACATGCGCCCTACCGGCAGTCAGCATGAGCCACGCAAGAAATTCAGCGTCCTCCGGTTCGGCTTTGCGTATTCTCAATTCCATGACTGATATCAATTCACTTTCAATATTCTATTCTAAGAAAACCATTTTAATAATTGATAATTAACTGCAAATTGGTATGATTTCACCGCAAATCCTCAGAACTAATATCTAATATAAGGATACCACAGAATGGAGACGTTGCAATGGGATGTTAGAATTAAGGATTAAGGAGTAGGGATTCGGAAATTAAAGGATTAGAGAAGAGAAAAGAGGCCAGGGCTTACCCATGGCCTCAACCTCTATAATTTCTGGACTTAACAGCTACAGGTACCGCAACAGTTGTCGGTTTTCCCTTTGTTATTAAGGGCAGATGTTACCGAAAAACCGCTGCCTTTCGGTGTCTCGACGAATTCAACGTTGATTGGTTTTACTGAATCCAGAAGGTCTTTGTTAACAAGAAATGTTAAACCGTTTTCGTTAAAAACCTCATCATTTTCTTTTGGCTCATCCAGAGCCATGCCCAAAGAGGGCCCTGCTCACCCACCCTCTGACATCATGATCCTTATAGATTGCGGATCCTTAGCATCTTTGAGGTATTCTTTAATAACTTCTACTGCCTTTTGAGAAACCTGAAACATTATAAACTCCTTACTGATAGATTTGTCATTGTCAAGCGCCAACAACAGTGTTTATAATCATATGCATTATTCGCAGATTGTCAACTATTTTCGTCAGCTTTATATCTAAGCATTGCAACAAGCCACAACCTTTACGTTTTACAACTTGTCCCGACACAGACAGGATCACGTATCAGGGGTTTTCCGCTCTTAGCTTACAGCTTACAGCTATGAGCTTTCTTTTCTGTTTATCCGCTGAAGTGCTCTTTGAAAGGTGCCTGCCATGCATCCAGAAGCTTGCCCATAGGAAGGTCGATTATGATGTTCCCTAAAAGCCCTTTTACTCTGAATCGCTTGTCCTTCGTTGTCTTGCCAAGGATACCAAAGGGGATCGACCGAAAGAGCATTGAGAAGGCCTTTAGATCTTTCTGCCTGATGGATACGACGAACCTGCTCTGCGTCTCAGAGAAAAGGAGAAAATCATCCCTGAAGATACCCGACGCAGGAACAGCATTCAGGTCGATCTCAACGCCAAGGTCACCGGCAAATGCACTTTCTGCCAAAGCGCAGCCTAATCCTCCGTCAGACGCATCATGGCATGACTTAAGAAGATTTTGACGAATTGCCTTTTCAATTGTTTTGAAGGTCCTTTTTGCTAAAGACATGCGCACCCTAGGCGGAATATTCCCCATGAGACCGTGGTTTGCAAAATACTCAGATCCACCCATTTCAGGATATGTCTTTCCCACAGCAATGACAAGATTACCTTCTTCTTTGAAATCCATGGTCATGACTCGCCTGGCATCATCGATGACAGACAGGGCAGATATGAGGACGGTCTGAGGCACGGAGATCTTGATATTGTTATACATATAATCATTTTTCATGCTGTCCTTCCCTGATATGCACGGTGTACCAAAGAATGTGGTACTGTCATAGAGCGCCTTATTTGCTCGCACGAGCTGGGCAAGCTTATAAGACCCTTCGGGATTTTTCTCAGAGAAAATAGGATCAGACCAGCAGAAATTGTCGAGAAGGGCCATTCTATTGAGAGAACCTCCGGTAGCAATGTTGTTCCGGATTGCCTCATCAATAGCACAGGCCATCATGTGATACGTGTCGAAAGCACTGTATTTTGGGCATATCCCATGGCTTATCACAATTCCTTCTTCTCCACTCAGGTCTGGTCTTACCACGCCTGCGTTGCTCGGGCCGTTGTTCTGCGAACCGGTAAGGGGCTTTACAACGCTTCCGCCCTGCACCTCGTGGTCATACTGGCGCACCACATACTCTTTGCTGCAGACATTCCAACGCCCTAATACTCTGAGCAGGGCCTCGCCGTAATCTGCAGGCTCGTTAAAGGGTTTTTCATCCCTGATTTTTCTTTCCCACTTCGCTGCAAGCCTCATTTTCGGGAGTCCCTCATGAAGAAAATCCATGTCAAGATATGCCACTGTCTTCCCCTGATAGAGGACATGGAACTTTCCTGAATCGGTGAACTCTCCCAGAACGGTTGAGATGACATTCATCTTCTCGGAGAGCTCCAGAAATTCATCCAGGCGTTCAGGGCTCACTGAAACATTCATCCTTTCCTGGGCTTCTGAAAGAAGTATCTCCCATGGGGCAAGGCCATGGTATTTGAGGGGAGCCCTGTCTATATGAAGAATGCATCCATTTGTATCCTCTGCCATCTCACCGACGGACGATGAAAGACCACCGGCTCCATTGTCTGTGATGGAAGTGTACAGGCCCCGGTCTCGTGCAATAAGGAGAAAATCCGTCATCCTCTTCTGGGTGATGGGGTCGCCAATCTGGACTGCACTTGTTGGAGAGGCCTCTGAAAGCTCTTCAGATGAAAAGGTGGCGCCATGGATTCCATCTTTTCCTATTTTGCCGCCCACCATGACAATCGCATCCCCCTTGAGGGCCTTTTTTTCATAACTCGGCTTACCCAGTATCTCCCGGGGCATGATGCCGCAGGTGCCACAAAAGACAAGGGGTTTGCCCAGGTAATTCTCGTCAAAGACAAGAGAACCGTTCACCGTGGGAATACCGCTTTTGTTGCCCCCATGCTCAACCCCCTCTCGTACGCCTTCCAATACCCTTTTCGGATGGAGGAGACGTGGCGGTATTGTTCCTTTGTAATCAGGGGGAGCGAAGCAGAAGACATCGGTGTTAAAGATCAGTTTCGCTCCCATACCCGTACCGAAGGGGTCTCTGTTTACCCCCACGATCCCCGTTAACGCTCCACCATATGGATCAAGGGCAGATGGGGTGTTATGGGTCTCTACCTTGAAGGCCAGATTATATCTCTTGTTGAACCTGATGACGCCGGCGTTATCTTTGAACACGGAGAGGCAGAAATCCTTCCTTCCCTTCTTTCGTCGTATGGCATCTGTCGAACCTATAATGTATGTCTGAAAAAGGCTTTCAATGGTTTCTTTCCTTCCGTCCGCCTTGTAATCGATAATTGCATTGAAAATCTTATGCTTGCAGTGTTCTGACCAGGTCTGGGCGATAGCCTCCATCTCCACGTCTGTGGGCGATTCAGTAAGGCCTACCTTCTTGCGGGCATTGATAACGCTTTTCCTGAGATAGTATTTCCGGATCTCTTTCAGTTCATCTGCAGAAAGGGCCCACGTCCTCTCCCTGTTAATCCTCATCATCTCTTCAAGACTTGTTGTTATGGGAAATATTGCTACTGTTGCCTCATGCCCGATACTTACCTTCGGTGCAAAGACCATCATACCCCCATCACGCTTGTACTGAGTTGCGTTCTTGTAAACATAGCGGTTGATAAGCGTGTTGGCAAGCATGCCCTCTGCTATTGCAGTTATATTGGACTCGGTGAGCTTTCCGGACAAGAAATAGATATGGGAGGTGTAGACGCCCTCGCCTTCCCCAAAGCGGTGACCGGATAGGGACTCAATAACCTCTTTTGCCGTTCTTCCCACGTTGTCAGTAACGCCGGGCTTGAAACTCACCTCGATTGCCCAATCGCCTGCCATTGGAACTGGTTTATTTACGTATCCTTCCTGGATAACCGGGTCAACAAAAGCATCGGTCCTCAGGATTTCAAGGATGTTCGTGCTGAGGTCTGCATCGACAATATAGGCCTCTACAACCTTCGCTTCCACATCGAGCCCCATATCCCTCTTGATTCGTTTTTTCAACTTCTCTCCCGGGACATCCCGGGTGCCTGCTTTGTATGCAATTTCTATCCTGTGGGCCATTATGATAAAAACTCCTTCAAACGTTTTATGCTATCAACTACAGTCGCCTCTGAGTGAGGCTCAACGGTGAAAATAATCTGTTTCATCTCTATCTGCCCAAGAAAGTTCTTGAGCTCACGAAAAGGAAAAGACCCTGAACCAATGGGAAGATGGTCGTCAAAGGTACCATTGTTATCGTGGAGGTGCATTTCCCTGATCCTTTTTTTGAGTGGAACCAACCAGTCGTCAAGGGAAACCTTTGAAAAAAGATTGAAATGACCTGAGTCAAAACAGAACCAGAGATTCTGTTCCTTGAAATTATCAAGGAGGGCAATGAGGGTTGCAGGTGTTTCTTCAAAGATATTTTCAACGATGATGGGAAGGTTCTTGTCCGCTACACCAAGCACCTCTGTCCAGGTCTCGATGCTTCCATCAAGCCAGAGCTGATCATTTCCATCGAAGCGCCATTTGTCATAACCGGGATGGCAAACGCAGGCCCGTGCTTCTAAGATGTTCCCCACCTCTGCAGATTTCTTCAGTTTATCCCCTGTGATTTTGCGTATTGACCTGTCATAGCCACCAGGGCTCAGGTCCATGAAGGGCGCATGCACCGTGCAGGGGATCTTGAAATCACGCAGCTTTTTGCTGAACTCCTTCACATGGCCCATGTCAATCTCCTCAATAAGATGATTGTCGAGATAGATTTCAAGGCCAATAGAGAGGCCTGCAGCCTTCTCCAGGTTCTTTTCCACCATTCTGTATGGCACGTTGACAAAAAGGGACATTTTCAGTGTTTGCCAGTACTGTAAATGTACTGTGGATAAAGACAATAAATCAACAGAAAAACCGGAACAAGTTTATAGCAGGAAACCAGTGAAAAGTAAGAAGCAAGAAGTTAAGAGTGGTAAATCAAGAAGAGCAACGGAAGAAATTCCCTTTATCTATAAGCCCTGCCTTGAAGGCACCCAACGGACACCCTGGCTTTAACATGTCACTTCTCACTTTTCACTTCTAACTTCCTTTCCCGCTCGTCTCACTTTTCCCGCCACTTCTCCTTTCCCATCACCTATAGCCCATTGCCATTCTTTGTGTCATTTGAATTAGAGCAGGTACTCTGGTAAAATATAACCGCGCCACAGGTCTGCGAGAACAGTTCTGAGTATTTAGTTCGGAGTAAACAAGAGCGTGAGGAGATGCCTGGTCCCGCTGTACGGGATACAAGGGACAAATCCCGGATATAGGAGCATAATGGACAAAATCATTGTAAAAGGTGCAAGGGAGCACAACCTCAAAAACATTGATGTTGAGCTTCCCAGGAACAAGATGGTGGTCGTTACCGGGCCGAGCGGCTCCGGAAAATCGACCCTTGCTTTCGATACAATTTACGCTGAAGGACAAAGGCGCTATGTTGAGTCCCTATCGTCTTACGCCCGGCAGTTCCTGGAGCTCATGGAAAAGCCTGATGTTGACTATATCGAGGGGCTTTCCCCCGCTATCAGTATAGAACAGAAGGCGATCAGCAAGAACCCGCGCAGTACCGTGGGAACTGTAACAGAGATTTACGATTACCTAAGGCTCCTCTTTGCCCGCATCGGTCACGTGTATTGCTATGGGTGTGGCAAAGAGATTACCAGCCAGCATGCCCCTCAGATTGTTGATACCATTCAGGTTATGGGAGCAGGCACCAAACTTTCCATCCTCGCACCCATCGTACGGGGAAGAAAAGGGGAGTACCGGAAAGAGATCGACGAGCTCAGAAAGCAGGGCTTCACGAAGATCCGGCTGAATGGCGCTGTTGTTGACCTGGCAGAGGAGATCACCCTCGATAAGAACAAGAAACACGAGATTGATGTTGTCATTGACAGAATCACCCTCAGGGATGGGATAGAGCGGAGGCTCTTCGAAGCGGTGGAACTCGCGCTGCATAAAGCAAACGGCATCATCAAGGTGGAGACCGACACAGAAACCCTCGTTTTCAGCGAAAAGTTTGCCTGTCCTGATTGCGGGATCAGCTACCCTGAAATTGCGCCAAGGATGTTCTCTTTCAACAACCCTTACGGGGCATGCCCCACATGTTATGGCCTCGGCGTTAAGGAGTACTTTGATCCCACCCTCATCGTTCCGAATCAGGATCTCTCACTGCGGGACGGGGCAGTCCTCCCGTGGAGCGAAAAAAACCCGGTCCACTTCATGCCCTTTCTCGAGGCTCTCGTAAATCATTACAAGATAGATATCCGAAAACCTTTCAAAAACCTGCCGAAAACGGTGCAGGATGCCATACTTTTCGGTTCCAACGGGGAGGAGATAACCTTTCACTATGACAGGGGCCCTCGGAGAGATTTCGTTCAGAGGGAATTCCCCGGTGTAATCAAGGAACTCCAGGATGAATGGGAGAACGCACCCCCCTGGGAAAAGGAAAAATTTGAAAGGTTCATCAACCTCATCCCCTGCCCCACCTGTAACGGGGCCCGGCTCAAGAAAGAGATGCTCTGGGTAAAGATCAACAACCTGAACATCGACCAGGTTGCTCGGATGACCCTCTCCCGATGTCTCCAGTACTTCAAAGGCATCGACCTTACTGATAAAGAGAAGGAGATCGCCAGGACAATCCTCAAGGAAATTAGAGCTCGGCTGCAATTTCTCATCGACGTGGGCCTCGACTATATAACACTTTCCAGGAATTCAGCAACCCTTTCGTCCGGCGAATCACAGAGGATAAGGCTTGCAACCCAGATAGGTTCCGGTCTCACCGGCGTTCTCTACGTCCTGGATGAGCCCAGCATAGGACTTCATCAGAGGGACAACGAGCGGCTCCTTGCCACACTCCGTCGTTTAAGAGACCTGGATAACACCGTTATCGTTGTAGAGCATGACCACGATGCCATTGTTTCCTCGGACTATGTGATTGACCTCGGGCCTGGCGCAGGGGAGAACGGGGGCTACCTTGTCTTTCAGGGCACTCCTGAGGATTTGTGTAAGCACGCTGACTCAGTAACCGGCATGTACATATCCGACCGTCTGAGGATAGAGATACCGCATGAGCGCCGTAAACCCAAGGGCTTTATTAAAATCAAAGGAGCACGGGCCAACAATCTCAAGGGCATAAACGTTGACATACCCCTCGGTGTTTTTACCTGTATTACCGGAGTTTCCGGTTCCGGCAAGAGCACCCTCATTGTAGATACCCTCTACCCGCTTCTCAAGCAAAAGCTGTACAAGTCGAAAGACCGTGCAGGAGAAACCGATGGGATAACAGGGTTTGAGGCAGTTGACAGGGTAATTGACATCGACCAGTCGCCCATCGGGAGAACACCCCGGTCAAACCCGGCAACCTACACGGGTGTTTTTACCTATATCCGCGAACTCTTTGCAAAACTTCCCGAATCCAGGATACGGGGATATAAAGATGGAAGGTTCAGCTTCAACGTGAAAGGCGGTCGGTGCGAAACGTGCTCCGGTGAAGGTTTTGTGAAGATTGAGATGCAGTTCCTTCCTGATATCTATATTGTGTGCGATGTTTGCAAGGGAAAAAGGTACAACAGAGACACGCTGGATGTAAGGTACAAGGGGAAAAACATAGCCGACATCCTTGATATGACAGTAACCCAGTCGATGGAATTCTTCGATGCCCTCCCCCACATTAAGAACAAATTGAAGGTCCTCAACGAAGTCGGCTTGGGATATATTCGACTCGGTCAGGCAGCAACTACGCTCTCCGGAGGAGAAGCCCAGAGGATAAAGCTCTCGCGGGAACTCTCCAAGAGGGACACAGGCAAAACATTTTATATCCTTGATGAGCCCACAACAGGTCTCCATTTTGCTGATATCGACAAGCTCCTCATTGTGCTCTTTGAACTGGTAAATAAGGGAAACACAGTTGTGGTTATCGAACACAACATGGATGTGATAAAATGTGCTGATTACATCCTTGACCTGGGCCCGGAAGGGGGAGAAAAAGGTGGAACACTGATAGCAAAAGGAAAACCGGAGAACCTCTCCCGTGTCAAAGGGAGTTATACCGGGTCATTCCTCAAACGATATCTGAACGGAAGCAGAAAATGAAGAAAATCATTGTCATACCGGCCCGCTATGCTTCCACCCGGTTGCCGGGAAAGCCCCTCATTGATATTGGGGGAAAACCCCTTCTCCAGTGGGCATACGAGGGGGCGTGCAGATCAAAGTTAGCCGATGGCGTCCTTATTGCCACCGATGACGAACGGATCAAAAATGCTGCCCTCACCTTCGGTGCTGAGGCGATCATGACAGACCCTGATCTCCCAAGCGGCACTGACAGGGTCTTCGCTGCAATTCAAGGAAGGGAAGCTGATCTTATCATAAATCTCCAGGGAGATGAGCCGTTTATCGAACCATCCATCATTGACCAACTCTTCTCAACCATGGAAAAAGAGGGCGTTGAGATGGCAACCCTCTGTTGTCCATTAACAGAGGAACGCGAGTATCGAGACCCCAACACTGTTAAGGTAGCCCTCGACAGTTCCGGTTTTGCCCTCTATTTCTCCCGTTCCCCAATCCCCTACTTACGAACTCCGAACCTTGGCGACCCGCAAGCGGGTACCCCGACTCCGAATTTGCTTTACAAACATATCGGCATCTATGCATTCACAAGGTCATTTCTCCAGCAATTTGTATCCATGCCGAAAAGCCCCCTTGAAGAGACAGAATCCCTTGAACAGCTCCGGGTGCTCGAAAATGGTTACAGGATTAAAGTGATAGTCGCAGATTACAATGGATTTGGAATAGACACCCCCGAGGACCTGGAACGGGCACGTAAATTGCTGGCGAAGTGAAACGTTGATTTGTTGAACGGTTGATTCGTGTAAAGATAGAACAATAAAACAGTATCTTCCGTAAGAATATCAGATTAGACCTGGCAATTTTGTGAGCGATTATTCTTGTCTCAATCAAAATCATTTGTTACGGTTGTAAGACACCTTCTGTACGTGGGGCTACATATACATTTGCTATCCTGAAAATAGACATTAACAACAGATTATCGCATATCCTTATAAATAATCATAACAGCATACCTACGAGGCCGTTCAATGTCGAAGAACAACTATCTATCTGGGACTATCCGGGATATCCCCCCCCAATGCGATCCGTCAAATGACATGGGATGGGAATATCCTTATTGTACGGGACACAAATAAGGATATTGCTAGGTGCGAAGGATATGGGTGTATGGATAGAGCTGTGCAAGGAACAATACACTTTCTAAAGATTGCCCTTGACATACATACTTTTTCATGTATAATAGTAGTAAGTATACATGGAGGTGTAATAATGTTGTTAGATACCAGCAAGATGATTTCCATAACCAAATTGCAGAGAGAGCTTACACAAAAGATGCGCGACGTGTCTGAGACGAAAGAACCGCTTTATGTCCTGAGAAACAACGAAGTGGAAGCTGTCATAGTATCTTCTGACGAGTATGCTGCCCTAAAGGAGATGGAAGAAGTCCTTGAGCATTTTGAGATATACGAGATGATTCAGAAGTGTATGAAACACTATGATCCTTCTCGTAATGTCAGCCTTGACGAAATAAGGAATCGCTATGGCCTATAATGTCATATTCACAGAAGATGCAGAAAAGGACCTGGAGAAACTCGACAAATCAATCAGAACTCAAGTAATCAAGAAAGCCATTGTCTTGCAGGATAATCCTTTTCTGGGAGACGCTCTCGGTAATAAACTTGGCCTTGATCTATCCGGATATTATAAACTCTATGTAGCAAAAAAGGCTTACAGGATTGTCTATCGACTGATCGGGGAAGAAATAGAAGTTGTGGAGATCGTCGGCATAGGCAAGCGTGATAAAGAAGAAATATACCGGCTTGTGGTAAAAAGATTAAAACGTATTATGAAGAAATAAATGCTTCCTTTTTGTCATTTACTGATAACCGATTACCATTTACCGATTACCGGTTTTTAATGGTGCCGAAGGGGGGGCTTGAACCCCCATGCCCACAAGGGGCACCGGATTTTGAGTCCGGCGCGTCTTCCAGTTCCACCACTCCGGCCATTATTTTTTTCACACAGAGCATAACAAAACCAATGTGACCTGTCAATAACTGAAGAAAGCCAGGAACGGTTATCTGAATAGAAAGCCATAATTATACGCCAATAAAAAAGGGAGGCCGAAGCCTCCCCTGTGTTGCGTGCTGTGCTGTTTTTAGAAGAAATACCACGCACCGATTCTGACTGTGTTCATAGTTCCTTTCTTGTTACCATTGATATAGAAGTCGGGAGCGGCAACTGTACCAGCATTAGCCCAACTATAGTTTCCGTAATTCGTACGGATGTGAGCGTACTCAACGCCGAGCCTCATAGCAGGGTTTACATCATAAGATACGTTGAAGATATACTGCTGGTTCTTCTTCATAACGTTCTGGTTGGTTGCGAAAGCAGCCGGGTCTAAGAACCTGCCGCTGTATTTGTTCTGCGCGTGGGAGTACCAGGCATGGAAAGACAGTGCATCGGTAAAAAAGTAGTCTAACTGGAACCATCCGCCCCATGAATGCGGGTACGACAGGCTTTGATTAGCAGCAGTGTTGTCCGGTCTTGGATATGATCCGACGCCGCCGTACCATCCAAGGTTCTGGCCCACAAAGGCGTTACCGCCAATACCAAGGGCGCCTGCCTTGTTACCCTTTTTCTCAGGGATGATAGGGACATAATACTTTATTGCTACGCCCCATGCGTTGTTCAGGTCGTCATCAAGGTAGGAGATAGTTGGGTCAGGGTCCACATCAACAATCTTCCGTTCCCATCCAACAAAACCGCCAATATCAAACATCATGTTCTGTCTTCCGATCCTGCCGCAGCTGTCGGTCGTATACTTGAAACCACCTTCAATAAACGGGTACGGGCTTTGAGAAAAGTCATCAAGCGCCCGAGCCCCAAAATCGTTGTTTGAGTTGTGGTATACGCCCAGGTAAAAGCCCCAGTCCTTAGCAAATGTGTGATCCCACACGATAGCCTCATTTCTCTGGCCCTTTAAAGACGGTCCAAGGCCTGCGAATGCGAGCAGGTAGCCGCCAAAGGGGAAGTGGGCGCCCCAGCGCTGCCACTGGCGACCAATCTGCACGCTGTCGTTCGCCCAATCGATCTTCATGAATGCATGCCTCAGGTTGAATTCGCCATAATCACCAGCCTGGCCTCTGAAATCACCTTCAACATAGGCGCTTGTCTTGCCGCTCCATGCATCTGGACCCTTGATGATCCACCAGAGCCTGCCCTCACCGCCGGCTGCGTATTGGCTGTCGTATTCAGCTTCCCTTCTCTCAAAATTACCATATGAATTTCTTGGAGCCAAAGCGTAATCAGCATTTGTTCCCTTATCGGCCCAGCCCATATCAAATTTAATATAACCACCAAGCGACAAATCCCATCTGCTTGTGGCGCTTCCTGCGAAGCTGATTGCAGGAATTGCAAGAAGTACTGCGATTGCAACCACTATAAACTTCTTCATCCTTACCTCCTTTTCAGTATTTTTATGAGTCAAAAAGCCCATACCACCTCCTTATATTAAAAATTTTTAATTCTTATAACAATAGTATATCGGCCTGTCAAGAAAAAAATTAAAATATTTTAATTTTTTTTCTTAATGCCATAAAAACCCAAGGCTTATCGCGCTTCATTTTGTAAAAATGTACTATACTAATGTATAGTTATTTGCGATGATGTTCCTATGATGAGCACAAAGGAAATCCGGTTCACAGTAATCGACCATGAGGCGGATATGGGCCTCGAGATATACGGCAGAAACATGGCAGAACTTTTCATGCATGCAGGCGCTGCACTTTTTTCGTTCATAACCGATCCTGAGACAATAGAGGCACGGTTTACGAGGCAGATAACCATAGACAACGAAGAAAGGTCGCTGGTGGTCTTTCTGAACGAACTTCTCTACGTGTGGGATACGGAAAGATTTCTTCCCAATACATTCTCAGTCTTGGAAAAAGCGGGAAGGTTCGACATCGTTATGACCGGTGAGGCCTTTGATCCCGGCAAGCATCCTGTATATAAAGAGATTAAGGCTGTTACGTACCACAAATTTGCCATTCAACAAGAGAACACTCTGCTGAAAGCCACCGTCTTTCTGGATATCTAATCGCCAGGATTCTTCAAGTAATGTATACTATAGAGTATGGATGAACAGAAAAGATCATATTTTAAGAAAAAAGACGATTTCCGATTCATGATCGAAAAACACGGCGCCATGAGGGTGGAAGGGCTCATTTATATTGATGAAGAGCTCCTCAAGGTTCTCGGCACAGACGAGAGCATGAAACAGGTTGAGAATGTTGCCACCCTTCCCGGTATTGTTCATGCCTCCATGGCCATGCCGGACGTTCACTGGGGTTATGGCTTTCCTATAGGAGGAGTGGCCGCCTTTGATCTCAAAGAAGGTGTAGTGTCGCCAGGCGGCGTAGGATACGACATAAACTGAGGTGTTCGACTGATACGCTCCGTGTTGAGCGTGGACGAAGCAAGGAGCCGTATAAAGGAAATCATAGACAACCTCTACACAAACATACCAAGCGGCCTCGGTTCCCGCCGGAAAGATTTAAAACTCTCAAAGGATGAGCTGAAAAGGGTTCTCAAGAAGGGAGCAGGATGGGCCGTTGAAAAGGGGTATGGCTCGCAGGAAGACCTCACGTTCATCGAGGATGGAGGCCATCTCGATTATGCCGATCCGGACACTGTATCTGACAAGGCATATGAGAGAGGGAAAGACCAGCTTGGGACCCTGGGAAGCGGCAACCACTTTGTAGAGGTAGGCTTCATTCAGGAGGTTTACGACGCTAATGCTGCAGAGAACTTCGGATTATTCGAGGGACAAATCACAATAATGATCCACACCGGATCCAGGGGTCTCGGGTATCAGATATGCGACGACAGTATTCGAGAAATGATCAAGGCTTCGGCCAAGTATGGAATCTCCCTTCCGGACAGGCAATTATGCTGCGCGCCAATCGAAGCCGATGAGGGGCAGAGGTATCTCTCCGCTATGGCAGGGGCCGCTAATTATGCATTCGCGAACAGGCAGATGATCACCCATTGGGTCCGGGAGACCTTTGAGGGCGTTTTCAGGACAAGCCAGAGTAAACTCGGGCTTTCCCTCGTCTACGATGTGTGCCACAACATTGCAAAGATTGAAAAACACATGGTAAACAACAGGGTAACCGAGGTCTGTGTCCACCGGAAAGGTGCAACCAGGTCTTTTCCGCCCGGCAACCCGGCTGTGCCATCACGATACCGGTCAGTTGGCCAACCAGTTTTGATTCCAGGCGACATGGGCAGGGCCTCCTATGTGCTCTGCGGGACCGAAAAGGCAATGGAGGAAACCTTCGGCAGCACCTGTCACGGTGCAGGGCGGGTTATGAGCAGATCTCAGGCAATCAAGGCCTCAAAAGGCCGCTCGATCTGCAAGGAAATGGAAACACGGGGGATTTATGTGAAGGCTGCAAGCAGGGAGACCCTGGCAGAAGAAGCACCCGAAGCATACAAGGATGTGTCAAAGGTCGTCAACGTAGTGCACAATGCAGGCATTTCACGACTCGTGGCAAAAATCGTTCCCCTGGGATCGATAAAAGGATGAGTAAAAGCAAGACGAGCGGGAAAAGCGGGACGGGAAGCAAAGAGTAAGAAGTGAAAAGTTTAATGCAAAGCGAAAATATGGACAAACAATGAGAATTATGTGTTTTTTTTGAATTTGCAGCTTCTAACTTTTCACTTCTTGCTGGTTTCCTCTATCAGCTTACAGCTATGAGCTTTCAGCTCATTATGAGGGGGCACACACATGAAGAAAAAAGGAATAATCATTGTATTTACGGGGAATGGTAAGGGCAAGACTACTGCATCCCTTGGTATTGCCCTTCGTGCCAGCGGTTACGGCATGAAGACGCTCATGATACAGTTCATCAAAGAAAAGGGGAAATCAGGCGAACAGGAGGTGTGCCCCGCTCTCAATAAAAACATCGACATCCAGCCTCTTGGCATGGGATTCGTCTTCAGAGGGGATGATCCCCGGCCCCATATCGCCATGGCCGAAGAAGCATGGTTTTTCATGGAAGAAATCCTCCGGGAGAAGAAATACGACATTTTGATCCTCGATGAACTCTCTGTTGTCATGAATCTTGGTCTCCTCACCATGGAAAGGGTTACGACGTTCCTTGCCAAAAAAGCAGAGGGGCTTCATGTTATTATCACAGGGCGGGATGCGCCGGAAGAGATTATCAAATTTGCCGATGTCGTGACAGAGATGAAAGAGGTCAAGCATATATACCAGCAAGGCGTTACAGCAATCAAAGGAATAGACTACTAATATCAATTTGCTTTCAATATTCTATTCTGGGTAAACCACATTCTTTCGCTCGCGCTCCAGGCGACTTACCCTGCATACGATTCTCTTCCACTCACTTTTCGAATTTGCTCTGAACTTCAGACAGCGAAAAGTGGCCTAAACGCGGCCTGGCAGCAGGCACGCTACGGCTTATCGGCCATAGTTGAGGGGTACCAGACTCGGTGTCGGGTTTCTCCAAGTCGTCCTCGACGCTTACCGTAAGAAATAGTTTCCCCTTGCAACCATTGATTATTGAGCATAAATTGGCATAACGCACAAATTCGATAGGCGTCCCTCGTCCAAGCGAAGCGGACGTCCCTCGCTACACGATCAATTACGTCGTGCCAGCCAGAGGCTGAAGAAAACGATGGCCGCCCCCACAAGTTGAGAGAAATAGAGCCGCTCATGGATAAGAAGATAGGCAAAAAATGCAGCAAAAACAGGAATTGAGTATTGATAAATGATGGTTCGTGAAGGGCCAATCTTTTTTACCCCCCGGTACCAGAGAAAAAATGCAATGACTATTGAAAATACGACCGTATACGACAATATTGCCCATCCAGCAAAGGAAAGCCTCGTAAGCTCATTCAAGTCAAGGTAGAACGGCACAAAAGGAATAAGGAGAACAGACCCGGTTATCATGCAATATGTTGTAACCTTGAGCGGTGAGTGTCGGTCGAGGAGTGGCTTGGACAGGATTGTATAGAGCGCCCAGAGAAAACTTGAAACCACTGCAAGGATGTTTCCGGTGGCATCGCCCGCCTCGAGAGAGAAGGTCCCTTTTGTAATAATGATAAAAACTCCAAAAAACCCGGTAGCGATACAGAGGATCCTTTTCCTGTTGAATCTCTCGAACCCGAAGAGACTGCTGAGGATTCCCCCATAGAGGGGCGCTGAATTGATAATGATGCTCACATTCGTTACAGAGGTGTATTTCAGTGCATAGGTAAAAAAAAATTGGTATATGGTTATCCCGATAGTGCCGAGGAGGCAAAGGTAGAAGAAATCCCTGAGCGGTATCTTTACATCTCCGGAAAAAAAGAGTAAAAGAAATAAGAGGATACTCCCAATGAAGAACCTGAAGAGGATAAGGTTTATCGGGGAGACATGGGCAAGAAGGAATTTCATGGCAACAAAATTTATTCCCCAGATGGCAGCCACGCAGAGCAAAAGAATATCAGATATCCTTTCCCTTTCCACAGCAGAAGATTAATGGATGGTCTATCGTTTGTCAACTTAGGAAAAATGGAAAATGCGATAACGAGGAGATGGGTGAATGGGGAGGTCGGAACCGATGGATGATGGACGATCGTCCCGCCTTGAGCGGGACTTGGACGAGGGACGAATAAATACCAAATTGCATTTGCGTCTGAGTGAATCCCGTGTGAGCATCGCGGGAAGAACGAACGTCCCAGCGAAGTAGTCGTCCTTCGGGTGAGCGGAAAAAAAAGGGGCGACGTGAGCCCCAGTCAAAGGAGGCAGTATGGATCCCAAGGAACATTTTATCTTTGCACTGGATGTGGAACACTTTGAAGAGGCCCAGAGGCTGGTCCTGGAGTTCAAAGACCATGTGGGAATGTTCAAGGTGGGAAAACAGCTTTTCACACATTGCGGCCCGAAGATAGTTGATTTTATTAAGCTGAAGAATTCCAAGATTTTTCTCGATCTTAAATACCATGACATACCGAATACCGTATCCAAGGCATCCATAGAGGCTGCAAAGCTTGGTGTGGACATGTTGAACGTACACACAATGGGCGGTTTTACCATGATGAATGAAACCAGACAGGCAGTGCAGGATGCGGTGAAATCGCTGAAAATCCACCGCCCTATCTTAATCGGAGTCACTGTCCTTACAAGCCTGGACAATGCCGAATTGGAGCGTATGGGAATTAACATCTCCGTGAATACCCTCACAAGAAATCTTGCACTCCTCGCAAAAGAAGCCGGAATGGATGGGGTTGTGGCAGGCGGCAGTGAAATAGAATTAATCAGAGAATTGTGCGGAAAGGACTTTGTCATTGTAACGCCAGGGGTGAGGATAGAGGAAAAAAAGGATGATCAGAAGAGAACCATCAGCCCCGTGGAGGCAATCAAGCGCGGCGCTACATACATTGTTCTTGGAAGGGCAGTAAGGGATAACCCAAACCCAGGCGCCCTCCTGGAGAAAATTGGCAGGGATATCGCTGATGCAACATCTACGTGAAAAAGATAGTATCATAAAGTCGATACAGGAACACACGGACAGGGTTCACCGGCTCTGGATCGAACAGGGTTATGAACATGCCTCCCATGAAGTTATTCAGGAAGCCAAAAGATTAGGCGTACCATTTAGAATCATCCCCCGTGAAGCATTTGCGAGGAAGTTCAAGGGAACAAAATCACATGTTTTCGTGGAGCACGATGAGGTTGCCTATGCAGAACCAGGGGGGTTTCTCAAGGAAATTTCATCCAGACAGGACCCGGTTGTCTGTGCTGTTGACGGAATCTACGATCCCCAGAATCTTGGAAATATAATCAGAAGCGCTGCATGTCTCGAAATTGATGGGATAATCATCCCAAAGGACAGGGCGTGCGGAATTACCGAGACCGTGGCAGCTGTCTCACGGGGAGGCTCGGAACATGTCACCGTGGCAAGGGTAGTAAACCTTGCAAGGTACATGAGCGATATGAAGAAATCGGGATTCTTTTGCTATGGCCTCGATGAAAGAGGCACGATCCCACTCTGGGAGGCTAATTTAACGGGCCGGGTATGTCTTGTCTTCGGGAATGAAAGCGGGCTGCGGAGACTCACGCGGGAAGCATGCGACCAGGTTATCAGAATCAATACATCCCCCGCCTTTCCCTCTCTCAACGTGTCAAATAGCTTTGCAATTGCCGTGTATGAGGCCAAGAGACAACGACGACTTCAGAAAACCAGTGAAAAGTTCGAAGTGAAAAGTTCGAAGTTGTAAATTCCCGCATTTTTCTCCCTTTGTACTCATAATCCTCATTCCCTTCCAATAAATCTTGCCGTGCAATAATTTTCTTACTTTTAACTTTTCACTTTTCACTTCCTTGTCCGCCTTTCCCGCTCTTCTCGCTATTCCCGCTTTTTCTTTTTTCCTATCGCCCCCAGCCCCTCGCCTATCGCCCGCTTTTATTATGGGTTATTTTTCTTGAATGACCGGCATAGATATACTATGCTTTTCACAATGGACTTGCGTCATTTGGAAACTTTTGTGAAGATTGCCGAGCTCAATAGTTTTACTAAAACTGCTGAGGAACTTTACATTACTCAGCCCACAGTGAGTAAACAGATTATCGATCTTGAGGAGTTTTTTGGCGTACGGTTGATTGATAGAACCAAAAGACAGGTAACCCTCACACGAGCAGGCGAGATCCTGTTCAAATATGGGAAGGAGTTCATGGCGTTGCGAAAAGAGACAATTGACGCCATGGAGGCCTTCAAGGGACTAAAAAAAGGCATGATTGTCGTCGGGGCAAGCACCATACCTGGCATCTATATTCTTCCCCATGTACTCAACATCTTTCGCGAACATTACAGCGGTATCCGGATCAAGCTCATTGTGTCAGACTCAAAGGACATAATGGACAAAATGGAACAGGGGCAAATCGATATAGGGTTTGTCGGTGCCAGAGATAATTCGAAGAAACTTGAATTCAAAAAACTCCTCGACGATACGATCGTTATCATTGCCCCCCCTGATTATCCTTCATCAATGAACTTGGATAACCTAAAAAAATATCCCTTCATTATGCGAGAAAAAGGCTCGGGAACAAGATATTTTTTTCATTCTGCCTTGAAAAAGCTCGGCATAAATCCAATGACAGACATACAGGTTGTTGCGGAACTCACCGACACAGAGGCCATTAAAGAAGCAGTTAAAAGCGGCATGGGTATCTCTTATGTTTCGAAAATGGCCGTGAACGGGGATATCATGCAAGGGCATATGAAAGTTATGCGTGTGCAAGGAATGGGGGACCTGAGGAGATCATTTTACCTGGTCAGCCGGAAGGGAAAAAGCCTTCTGCCCCAAGTAAAGGCATTAATAGAAATTCTTGATAGGTGGAAAGAACATGACAAAATTTAAATGTTTGATAGTTTTATTGTTCCTCATTTTTGCTACAGGAGTAGCTGAGTCCAAGGTATATCTTGATGTGTATGGGAAAACTTACAAAAAAATCACTATAGGAGTGCCATCCTTCCAAAGCGACAGGCCTGATAGACTCAGAATGGACATGAGCGAGCTCCTCAACCAGGACCTTGACTTGTCCGGGTTTTTTGTTGTAGCCCCCAACTCCCTCCTGGACCGCGAACTCACTGAAGAAGGAATAGAAAAGAAGGACATAAAGTTCACAAACTGGCGCTCTTTAGGAATTGAACTTTTATGTAAATCGAAGCTTAGTATAGCGAATGGAGAGGTAGCCCTTGAATCTTACCTCTATGATACCCTCGATGGTTCCCTCCTCCTTGCAAAGCGATATAGGTCGAGACCAGAGGAGTGGAGGAAGCTGGTGCACCGACTTGCTGATGACATCCTCCTTGCAGTCACCGGTGAAAAGGGAATTATGAGCTCACGGGTTGTCTTTGTCTCGGGAAGCAAGAGAAACAAGGATGTATATATTGCCGGCATTGACGGGCAGAACGTCAGGCAAATTACGAGTTTTCACAATATTACCGTATCACCTTCCATTTCTCCAGACGGAAAATTCCTGGCATACACCTCGTACAAGGAAGGCAAACCGAACTTGTTTATCATGGACCTGGAAACAGGCAAAGACATTCACTCTGAGCGGGAAGATGGCATGAAATTAGGCACTACCTGGTTCGGAAAATCTATACTTGGCTATGCAAAAACTTCCGGACACCAATCCACTATATATACCCTTGATGCTGCCAGTCGTCAAAAAAAGACCCTATTCACGAAAGAAGGAATACTCGCCTCACCGTCTTTTTCCTCTGATGGAACAAAGATGGCCTTTGTTTCCGACATGTACGGGAGTCCACAGGTGTTTATGCGTGATCTTTCATCGGGTGAAGTGAAAAGGCTTACCTATTCCGGAAATTACAACACATCACCAGCCTTTTCCTCCAAAGGTGATCTCATAGCCTTTGTGGCCAAGATTAATGGTTCTTTTGAAATATGTACCATGAATATTGACGGCTCCAACCAGAGAGTACTCACCAGCGGAGGGATTAATGATTCACCACATTTTTCCCCATGCGGCAGGTACATTATTTATTCATCGAAGAAAGGTGATCAGTATAATATTTACATAATGTTATATAATGGTGAAAACAAGAGAATGCTGAAGCTTGTAAACAAGGATACTGAGCAACCAAAGTTTGTACCTTAAGAAAGCAGTCTTGAGTTTTTGGTTATTAGTTTTGAGTTAAGATAAAGTTGTAAAAAGGGAAATAATTAACTAGCCCGTTCTCGGGCAAGATGGGAAGGACCGGGTACCCGCTTGCGGTTGGCGCTTTGTTTATGGAGCGGACGACGCGAGCCCCAGAAATAAGACAGGATTAAACGGATTAAGGATTAAAGGTATACTGATTTATAACTAGCCCATTCTTGGGCGAGAAGGGAAGGCTCCGACAGCTTTGCTGGTGGAGGGGGCGACGCGAGCCCCAGAAATATGTTTCGAGTTCCGCGTTTCGAGTTATTATTTTTATTGCTCGAAATACGAAACTAAAACTCGAAACTGAAGTAGGAGGCATAGAATGAAGTATTTAGCACTTTTATTGACTGTTGTAATGCTCGTATGTTACGGATGTGCATCCAAACCGGCCCAAATAGGACAAAAGTCCCTGACAGCAGAAGAACAGGCAAGGCTTGACCAGGAAGAGGCGCTGAAAAGGAAAGAACGGGAAGCAAGAATTAGCGAGGAAGAACTGGCGAGATCACGGTCAGAAAGGGAGCGACTTGAAAGGGAAAAGGCCATCCAGGAAAAGAAAGCATCTGTTCCTGTGAGTGATGTTTACTTCGAATACGACAGCCATGCCGTTCAGTCTGAGGATTTGCCAAAAATCAAGGAAATGAGCGAATGGCTTAAGACGAATAGCGGGGTACGCATCGTTGTTGAAGGTCACTGCGACGAAAGGGGTACCGTAGAGTACAACCTCGCCCTTGGCCAAAAAAGGGCTGAAGTTGTGAAAAACCATCTCACCAAATTCGGCATTGACGAGAAAAGAATTCGGACCATATCCTTCGGTAAAGAGATGCCGGCCGATCCTGGCCACACAGAAGATGCCTGGGCAAAAAATCGTCGTGTTCATTTTGCCACAGATCAAAAGGGGTAAGATATGCATAAAAGAGTCATTATAACAACTTTTCATACACTGATCGTATCGCTCCTTGTGATATTTTCTCTCACAAGTTGCGCCACCAGCGAAGAAACGACTCGGTTGGCAAGGAATATATCTTCTACAGATGCCGATGTCAGCAGGCTGAGGAATGAGAATAACCGACGTTTTGCCGAGCTTGCAAGAGAAGATGAGAATATACGGAAACAACTTGTTAACCTCTCCACAGCGATAGACGACAAAAATGAAAAGATTAAGATTATTTTCGGGAAATTAGACGAATTGGAATATCAACTGCGGATGTATTTTAATGAGTTGAAAAATGAACTGAATTCCCTTAAGAAATCTGGTGTTGCTTCTCCTGGAAGTCCTCCTATACAGCGTCCTGCATCGGATGCTTCCAATCGGGATTACGAAACTGCTTACAAGGATGCTTTTGAAGCCTTTCAAAAGAAATCTTATGATGAGGCTATCAAGAAATTTTCTGCTTTTGTTGAAGCACATCCGGGGACTCCTCTCGCACCTAACGCAATTTACTGGATTGGCGAAAGCTATATGAGTGTCAAGAATTACGAAAAGGCCATCCTCTCTTTTCAAGAGCTTGTCGATAAGTATCCAAAAAGCGAGAAAGTGCCAAGGGCTCTCCTTGCACAGGCAGATGCCTTTAATGCTGTAAAAGACAGGAAGAGTTCTACAACTGTATTAAAGAAAGTCATAGAACTCTTCCCAAAAAGCGAAGAAGCTGCTATTGCAGAGCGGAGACTCAGGAACTAAACTGCCTGCTCTGATTCTGGCGCTTGTTCAATTGCCTCCGGTGTCATTTTATCTTTTGTTACCATGTCATAACTCCGGTATTTCAGGAAACCTGTACCAGCAGGAATGATGCGGCCCATGATAACATTTTCCTTGAGGCCTCTCAGGTAGTCAACCCGGCCTTCGATTGCTGCTTGCGTTAAGACTTTCGTTGTATCCTGAAAGCTTGCAGCGGAGATAAAGCTGTCTGTAATCAGGGAGGCCTTTGTTACACCAAGGAATAACGGTTCTGCTTCAGCGCGTCTGCCACCGGCTTCCATTACGCGCTTATTTTCTTCTTCAAAAATCCACCATTCTACTGCTTCATCCATGATAAAGTTTGTATCACCTACATCTTTGATCCTGACGCGCTTCAGCATCTGTCTGACAATAACTTCGATATGCTTGTCATTTATCTTAACACCCTGGAGTTGATAGACCTCCTGGATCTCATCTACAAGGTATCTTGCAAGATCCTTGATTCCCAGAATATGGAGAACGTCATGAGGATTCACAGGCCCGTCCATGAGTGGTTCACCGGCCTTTACATAGTCACCCTCATGGACGATGATGTGCTTGCCTCGTGGGATGCTGTATTTCTTGGGATCTCCATACTCAGAAGTGACGATGATTTCTCTCTTGCCTTTAGACATCTTACCATAGGAAACAAAGCCATTTACCTCAGTGACAGTGGCAGGCTCCTTCGGACGCCTTGCCTCAAAAAGTTCTGCAACCCTTGGCAGACCTCCAGTAATATCTTTGGTCTTAGTTGTTTCTCTGGGCATTTTTGAGACAACATCTCCCGCATGGACATCATCGTTTTCATTCACAACGATGTGGGCGCCAACAGGGAGTATGTAACGGGCAGGATTCGTGGCATCCGGAACAATAATGGTTTTTCCCTTGTCATCTTTAATGGACACCCTTGGTCTTTTTTCCGTATCTTTTGGCTCCATAATGACCCTGTACGAAAGTCCTGTCAGCTCATCTTTACTTTCCTGCATGGTCTCGCCCTCGATGATATCGCCAAACTTGACTTTTCCGGACACCTCCGACAGTATAGGGATTGTATAGGGGTCCCACTCTGCAAGGACATGGCCGCTCTTTACATGCTGTCCTTGTTCGATCTTCAGTCTTGCACCGTATATAACATGGTATTTTTCCCGTTCTCTCCCTGTTTCATCCTCGATGGCAATCTCTCCGTTCCGATTCATCACTACAGGAATTCCGTCTCTGTTGAGGATAGTTTTTACATTGAGGAGTTTCACATACCCTTCATTACGGGCCTCGAGCGTTGATTGTTCAACTCTCCTGGAGGCTGCGCCACCGATGTGGAAGGTTCTCATGGTAAGCTGGGTTCCTGGTTCACCGATTGACTGGGCAGCGATAATGCCCACTGCCTCCCCCATGCTGACAAGCCTTCCCCGTGACAGATCCCTTCCGTAACAAAGAACGCAGACACCCCTTCGTGACCTGCACGTGAGAACAGACCGTATCCTGATCTTTTCAAAACCTGCTTCTTCAATTTTCTTCAGGTGGCTTTCAGTGATCTCTTCATTTCTCCTGACAATAATTTCACCTTCAGGGTCTTTTAAATCTTCAAGAACAACCCTTCCAAGAATTCTTGCATCGAGCCGTTCAATAATTTCACCACCTTCAGTGAGGGCGCCCACCTCTATACCGTCAAAGGTACCGCAATCAGGCTCAGACACAACTACGTCCTGGGAAACATCAACAAGCCTCCTCGTGAGGTATCCGGAGTTTGCAGTCTTTAATGCAGTGTCTGCAAGACCTTTCCGGGCTCCATGGGTAGAAACAAAGTACTGAAGGACGTCCAGGCCCTCTCTGAAATTGCTTGTGATTGGTGTTTCTATAATCTCGCCTGAGGGTTTAGCCATAAGACCCCTCATGCCTGCAAGCTGTCTGATCTGCTGGGCGTTACCTCTCGCACCGGAGTGGGCCATCATAAAGATGGGGTTCAGACTATTCTGATACTCCGATTTCCCGCTCGAACTTAAAACAGGCTTTCCGTCAATCCCTATTACCTTTTCCGAACCAAGCTCATCCATCAACTCCTTAGCAATCTCCTCTGTCACATTTGCCCAGATGTCGATGACCTTGTTATAACGCTCGCCATCAGTGATGAGCCCTTCTGCATGCTGTTTCTGAACATCAAGGACGTCTTTGTTCGCCCTGTCGATGAGTTGTTTCTTCTTTTCCGGCACCTTCATATCGTCGATACAGATCGAAATCCCGCCAAGGGTAGCATAGTGAAAACCCAGGTCTTTGAGCTTGTCAGAGAGAATAACGGTACATTTCTCTCCCGCATCCCGGTAACATTTGTCAACAAGGAGACCAATTGTCTTCTTGTCCATAATCCTGTTAATAATGCTGAACATATCGTCGAGAATAAACTGCCTTTTGTCAGGCTCCAGTTCATCAAGGGCGCTTTCAATCACGTCCCGCAGCATAATCCTTCCCGTGGTTGTATCCACAAGCTTGCCGCTAAGCCTGACCTTAACCCGTGCATGAAGGTCAACCTCCCCGGAATCGTAGGCTATCCTCACCTCTTCCGGGTCTGCAAAAATCTTGCCTTCTCCCTTTCTGTATTTTCTCTCTATGGTAAGGTAATAGAGACCGAGGACAATATCCTGTGTAGGGACGATGATGGGCTTCCCATTTGCCGGTGAAAGTATGTTGTTTGTAGACATCATGAGCACCCTTGCTTCGGTCTGCGCCTCTACCGAGAGGGGTATATGAACTGCCATCTGGTCCCCATCGAAGTCAGCATTGTATGCAGGGCATACAAGCGGGTGAAGCTGGATGGCCTTTCCGTCAATAAGATGAGGCTCAAAAGCCTGGATGCCAAGGCGGTGAAGCGTAGGAGCTCTGTTCAGGAGAACCGGGTGTTCCTTGATCACCTCGTCGAGGACGTCCCATACCTCCGGGCGCTCCTTTTCAACAATCTTTTTTGCATTTTTGATAGTGGTAGCAAAACCTTGTTTGATGAGTCTGTTATAGACAAAAGGCTTAAAAAGTTCCAGAGCCATGTATTTTGGAAGGCCACACTGGTGGAGCCTCAGTTCTGGGCCCACCACAATGACTGACCTTCCCGAGTAGTCAACCCTTTTTCCTAGGAGGTTCTGGCGGAACCTTCCCTGTTTTCCCCGGAGCATGTCGCTCAGTGACTTGAGGGGCCTTTTGCTGGTCCCGGTAACAACTCTGCCTCTTTTTGAATTATCGAAGAGGGCGTCTACTGCTTCCTGGAGCATCCTTTTCTCGTTCCTGATGATAATCTCAGGCGCATTAAGCTCCATAAGTCTTTTGAGCCTGTTGTTCCTGTTAATAACCCTCCTGTAAAGGTCATTGAGGTCAGATGTTGCAAACCTTCCACCATCCAAGGGAACAAGAGGGCGGAGTTCAGGAGGAAGGACGGGGATTATGTCGAGAATCATCCATTCAGGCTTTACGCTTGAAACTTTAAAGGCATCCACTACCCGCAAACGGCGAGCGAGCTTCTTCTTCTTTGCATCACTCGAGGTTTCCCGCATTTCTTCTCTAAGTTCTTTTGTTAGCGTGTCAATATCTATCTTTTTCAGGCACTCCCTCATCGCCTCCGCGCCAATGCCGGCAACAAAGTCAGGTCCGTACTTCTCCCGTGCTTCAATATACTTTTCCTCAGATATGAGTTCACAGAAATCGTAAGGCGATGAGCCTGGTTCAATGACAATATACATTTCAAAGTAGAGCACCCGTTCAACTTCCTTGATAGTAAGCTCAAGCAAGGTCCCAATTTTACTCGGCATGCTTTTCAAAAACCAGATATGTGCTACCGGACAGGCGAGTTTTATATGACCCATCCGTTCCCTTCTCACCTTTGATTGGATTACTTCAACACCGCACTTCTCGCAAATGATGCCCCGGTGTTTCATTCTCTTGTATTTGCCACAGATACACTCATAATCCTTCACTGGACCAAATATCTTGGCGCAGAAAAGCCCATCCCTCTCAGGCTTGAAGGTTCTATAATTGATGGTTTCCGGTTTCTTGACCTCCCCATATGACCATTTCTCTATCAGTTCAGGAGAAGCCAGTGATATTTTGATGGCCGCATAGCTTAGCGGATCCTTCTGTTTGTCATAAACCTTAAAATAATCTTCCAAATTTCTTACCTCCTATTGAACCCCAGTTGTGGGTTCCAAGTTTTGAGTTTTAAGTGAGCAGTGAACACCTCAACACTAAATAACTCATAACTCATAACTGCTTCTGCTACTCTTCCTTCACCAGATCCACATTTATGCACAGGCTCTGCAGCTCTTTCACCAGAACGTTGAATGACTCAGGCAGGCTTGGCTCAAGGACATCTTCTCCTTTTACAATTGCCTCATACGCCCTTATCCTTCCGTTCACGTCATCTGATTTAATTGTTAAAAACTCCTGGAGTGAATATGCCGCCCCATATCCTTCAAGGGCCCATACCTCCATTTCTCCCAGTCTCTGGCCGCCAAACTGTGCCTTACCTCCCAGCGGTTGCTGAGTGACAAGGGAATAAGGCCCAATAGACCTGGCATGGATCTTATCATCTACAAGGTGATGCAATTTCAGAAAATACATATAGCCAACGGTAATCTTATGGTGAAACGGATCTCCTGTCCTTCCATCATAAAGTATTGTTTGTCTGCTGTCAGCTAAACCGGCCATTTTGAAAAGATCTTTGATCTCGTTTTCTTTCGCTCCATCAAAAACAGGAACAGCTATATGGACACCATCCCTCATATTGTTGGCAAGGTTTACAATCTCTTCGTCGCTCAGTTTATCAATAAAGCTTTTAAGCTCTCCATGGTTAAATACCTTTTTCAGTTGGGCCTTGATAGCATCAGGAGAACAGCTTGCCCGGTAGAAGTTATCCACCAGGTCGCCAATACGCTTTCCAAGGTCTTTTGCCGCCCAGCCGAGATGTGTTTCCAAAATCTGGCCGGCGTTCATTCTTGATGGGACACCAAGAGGATTAAGCACTATATCAACCGTTGTTCCATCCTCCATGAAAGGCATATCCTCTTCCGGGAGGATAACCGAAACGATTCCCTTATTACCATGGCGGCCAGATATTTTATCACCTACCGCAACCTTTCTCTTCATGGCGACATAAACCTTAATAGTCTTGATGACGCCAGGGGGAAGCTCATCCCCTTTCTTGATTTTGTTGATCTTATCCTCATAATAGAGCTTTATAATCTCAATCTGGTTCTCTTTGCTATCGAGGATCTTCGATATCTTTGCTTCGAGCTCATTATCGTTGAAATCGACATCCTGCAGTTTATCAATGCTGATGTGGTCAATCTTCTCCTTGGTAAACATTTCACCTTTTTTGATGGCGGTTTTGCCCCGAACGTCTTTAATATCTGCAGTGGCTGTCTTCCCAACGAAAAGGCTGTTGATTTTTTCTCTCGTGCTCTCAAGAATAATCTTTATCTGGTCTTCCTGGTCCTTAAGGATATTGGATACCTCTTTGTCTTCTATATCCCTGCTTCGATCATCCTTGTCAATACCTCTTCTCGATAGGACCTTCACATCGGTTACGATTCCTTCTATGCCGTGGGGAACCCTTAATGATGTGTCTTTCACATCTCCTGCCTTTTCACCGAAAATGGCGCGGAGCAGTTTTTCCTCAGGTGTTAGCTGGGTTTCACCTTTTGGCGTAACCTTACCAACAAGGATGTCATTCGGCTTTACCGTAGCCCCAATACGGATAATACCACTTTCATCAAGGTCTTTTAGCGTCTCGTCACCAACATTGGGGATATCTCTCGTCACCTCTTCCTTGCCAAGCTTTGTGTCACGCACCACACACTCCAGCTCTTCAATGTGGATAGAGGTCAACACGTCTTCCTTCACAAGCCTTTCATTGATAAGAACTGAATCCTCATAGTTATATCCTCGCCATGGCATGAAAGCCACAAGGACATTCTTGCCGAGGGCAAGTTCACCGCGATCCGTTGAAGGGCCATCAGCGAGAACATCGCCTTTTTTCACAAAGTCCCCTTCCTTCACGATGACCCTCTGGTTAATACATGTATCCTGGTTTGATCGCCTGAACTTGAGAAGGTTGTGGACATCAATTTTTGTCACAGGCTCTTCGTGCTTGCTTTTTTCTTCATACTTGAGGATAATCCTGTTCGCATCCACGCTCTTTATAACACCACCGTGCTTCGCAGTAATAGTAACCCTGGAGTCTCTTCCCACTACCCTTTCCATTCCCGTCCCGATAATGGGCGCCTCGGTGATAATCAGAGGGACTGCTTGCCTCTGCATGTTTGATCCCATGAGCGCCCTGTTTGCATCGTCGTGTTCAAGGAATGGTATAAGGGATGCAGATGCGCTGACAAGCTGTTTGGGAGAAACGTCCATGAAGTCCACCTGGTCAGGGCTGATGAGGAAGAATCCCCCGCCTTTCTGCGCTGATATGAGTGATTCTTTAAATTTCCCATGTTCATCGACAGGGCTATTAGCCTGTGCTATGAAATATTGTTCTTCTTGGAGGGCGCTTAAGTAATGCACCTCATCGGTTACCCTGCCCTTGTCAACCTTCCGGTAGGGAGCTTCAATAAAGCCATATTCATTTACCTTTGCATACGTAGAAAGCGAAGCGATAAGGCCAATGTTGGGTCCTTCAGGAGTCTCAATCGGGCATATCCTCCCATAATGGGTGGGGTGCACGTCCCTCACCTCAAAGCCTGCCCTTTCCCTCGTCAGACCACCTGGTCCAAGAGCGCTTAATCTTCTTTTGTGGGTAATCTCGCTCAGGGGGTTTGTCTGATCCATAAACTGGGAAAGCTGACTCGATGCAAAAAAATCTTTAACAGCTGTTGCTACCGGCTTTGGATTGACCAGGTCGTGAGGCATAAGGGTTTCCATCTCCGGGAATGTCAGCCTCTCCTTAATAGCCTTTTCCATGCGCACAAGACCCATTCTAAACTGATTTTCCAGGAGCTCCCCTACTGTTCTGACCCTTCTGTTTCCTAAATGATCGATGTCATCACCTGCACCTCGTGCATCCTTGAGCTTTAAAAGGTGCTTTACAACTTCGATAATGTCTTCTCTTCTCAATGTGGATACATCAAGGGGTATATCAAGAGCCAGTCTGTGATTTATCTTCATCCTGCCAACCCTTGAAAGATCATAGCGTTCGGGGCTGAAAAACATATTATGGATAAGCGCTTCAGCAAATTCAATAGTAGGCGGATCACCGGGTCTCAGTTTGCGGTATATTTCGATGAGAGCATCATCTTTCGTATTCACTTTGTCTGTTTCGAGGGTATTTCGCAGCGAAGGGCTCACATTCAGATTGTCTATAAAGAGTACCTCGAAGGCCTTTACTTTCTTTTTGATAATCGCATCAAGGTCGTCTTTCGTTATTATCTTATTAATGGAGATTAAGGGCTCTTTTGTTTTCGGATCAATAATATCAGAAGATGCAAACTTACCGATTATGTCATCCTCTTCGACCGGTATCTCCTTGATGTTGGCAGCTTCCATCTTCTTCACATCGGCTTTGCTGATCTTTTTGTGTTTTTTGATAAGAACTTCATCGGTTTTTTCATTCACAATGTCATTGCGGGCCTTTTGTCCAACAAGGAGTGCAAGGGGAGTCTCTTTGTAGAACCTTCCGTCTTTTATAATGACCTTCTCTTTTTCGTAAAAATAATCAAGGATCTCTTTTTCAGAATAATCCAATGCTTTCAGGAGGAGGGTTACCGGGATTTTCTTCTTCTTATCTATGCGAACATATACAATTTCCTTGTGGTCAAATTCAAAATCTAGCCATGAACCCCTGTATGGAATTATCCGCGCGGTATAAGCAAGGGTCCCGCTTGTTGGTGACTTAGCCTGATCAGCATCAAAGTAAACCCCGGGAGACCTGTGAAGCTGGCTTACAATGACTCTTTCAGTGCCATTGATGACGAAAGTTCCCCTCTCTGTCATAAGTGGAATCTCGCCAAAATAGACATCCTGTTCCTTGACAGCCCTGATATCCTTTGTTTTTGTTACCGGATCAATATTCCACACAACAAGCCTAATGGTAACCTTCATGGGCGCAGCATAGGTTAAGCCTCTGAAAAGACACTCTTCTTCAGAGTTTTTTGGATCACCCATTTCGTATTTCACAAATTCAAGAGACGTTGTATCATGGGAATCTTTAATGGGAAATACGCTCTTAAAAACTGCCTGCAAACCAACGTTTACTCTTTTTTCCGGGGCAATATCTCTCTGGAGAAAATTAATGTAGGAATCAAGCTGGATTTCAATGAGGTTAGGGATATCAAGGATCTCCTTGATCTTGCCGTAATTCTTCCTGAAAATCTTATTATTAAAGGTTTCCCTCATATTGTTTTTCACCTCATATTTTTAAGGGTTCACGTGGTCAAGGGTTCGAGGGTTCGAGGACTAGTCATCGCTTGACCCCCGGAACCCCGGAACCCTTGGACCCTCATGTTTTACTCTACTTTAACCTGACCGCTTACTTCTTCGAGTTGCTTCTTGATGTTTGCTGCTTCGTCTTTTGATACTGCTTCTTTCACTGGTTTTGGCACACCCTCAACGAGGTCTTTCGCTTCTTTCAAGCCAAGACTTGTGATGGCCCGTACAACTTTAATAACCTGTATCTTTTTGTCAGCTTCGTAGCCCGTAAGGATGACGTTAAACTCAGTTTTCTCTTCGGCTGCCTCAGCTGCAGGTGCAGCGCCCGCAGCTGCTGGAGCGGCAGCAGCCATCATGGGCATTGCTGCAGATACTCCAAATTTTTCCTCTAAAGCCTTTATAAAATCAGAAAGTTCAAGAACTGTCATGTTCTCGATAAATTGAATCACATCTTCTTTTGTAACGCTCATGTATTACCTCCTTTACCCTTGTTCTTTTTGAATTTTGATTGCATTCAGCGTCATCATAAGTTTGTTCATGTTACCTGAAAGCACGTACAGGAGACGCTGTGGCATACCTTGCAGCAATCCGAGGAACCTGCCGACGAGCACCTCTTTGGATGGAATCGTGGCAAGTTTCAGAATTTCTTCCGCTGTAATGACCCTGTTGCCAAGGAATCCCGCCTTCAACTTCAGGTTTGGAATATCCTTTGCCAAACCAGACAAGACTTTGGCTGCGGCTGAAGGGTCCTTATTGATACAGACGATAGCATTCGGTCCACTGAACTTATCTTGCAATGCCTCTGCCTTTGTTCCTCCGGATGCAATCTTGAGAAGCGTATTCTTGATAACGTTGAATTCCACGTCAACGTTTCGGAGTTCTCTTCTCAGCTTTGTCATCTGAGTCATGTTCGTCCCGCTGTATTCAGCGAGAAACATGGCATTGAGATTGGCAAGCTTTGCCTTTAATTCCTCAACTACCTTTTCCTTCTTTTTTCGTTCCAATGGTTTTCATCCCTCCTTTCTGAAAAATATATATGGAAAGTCAGGAAAGCGACGCTGCAATAAATCTCAGTAGGCCGTAGTCGTTTAATTCCGCCACAACGGAACACCTACTTTCTCTGACTTATTCCCTATTTGCTCAAATTTCTCACATATGTCGGGTCAATTTTTATACCCGGGCTCATGGTTGTGCAAATGGCGATGCCTTTCACATACGTCCCTTTGCTTGAAGGTGGTTTCAATCGTACGATTACATCGAGGAGTGAGTTAACGTTCTCAAGGAGTTTTTCTTTTCCAAAACTTATTTTACCGACAGGGATATGGAGGTTACCCGCCTTGTCAACTCTGAACTCTACCCTGCCTGCCTTCATCTCTTTTACCGTCTTCGCAATGTCAAAAGTGACCGTTCCAACCTTTGGATTGGGCATAAGTCCTCGTGGTCCTAAAATCTTACCAAGTTTACTTACCATGCCCATCATATCAGGCGTAGCAATTGCCTTGTCAAAATCCAACCAACCTTTCTGGATTTTTTCGATCAGTTCTTCTGCACCAAAAAACTCTGCGCCTGCTTCTTCAGCCTCTTTTTCTTTTTGCCCCTTTGCAAACACAAGAACCCTGACCTTTTTCCCCAGACCATTTGGTAACGCCACGCTTCCTCTTACCATCTGATCTGAATGTCGCGGATCAACGCCAAGACGAAGTGCAATCTCCACGGTCTCGTCAAATTTTGCAAAAGTCATTTCAGGCAGGAGATCCAGGGCCTCATTCATATCATATCTCTTTTCCCGATCAACCTTTTTTATTGCTTCAGCGTATTTCTTTGCTATCCTTGCCATGTGTTTTGCTCCTTGTATAAAAACATATAGGCCATCCGCAGTCAGTAGTTAGCAGTCAGTAGTGAATCACGAATGATTTTTGCTGAGAGCTATGAGCTGAAAGCTGAAAGCTTTTTTAACCTTCCACTACCTCAAGGCCCATGCTTCTCACGGAGCCTTCGATGATTTTCATAGCGCCCTCGATATCTTTGGCATTGAGGTCGACCATCTTAAGTTGGGCTATTTCTTTAACCTGTGACTTTGTGATGCTTCCTGCCATCTCTTTCTTTGGGTTGTTTGAGCCTTTTGCGAGTTTTGCAGCTCGTTTGATAAGAAATGAGGCAGGCGGTGTCTTTGTAACGAAGGTAAAAGTCCTATCCGAAAAAATCGTGATCAACGCTGGAATAACTGTTCCCTCCTGGGATTTCGTCTTTTCGTTGAAAGCTTTACAGAATTCCATGATATTTACCCCGTGCTGGCCCAACGCAGGCCCCACTGGTGGTGATGGAGTTGCCTGACCTGCTTGCAATTGCAATTTGACCATAGCAACGACTTTTTTTGCCATTTCCTAACTCCTTTAGATTTTTTCTATCTGTATGAAATCAAGCTCTACAGGTGTTGTTCTCCCAAAGATATTGAGCAGAACCTTTACCTTGCCTTTTTCAGGTTTTATCTCCTCCACGTTACCCGTGAAGTTTGCAAATGGTCCTTCAGTAACCTTAACGCCATCTCCTTTTTCAAACCTGATCTTCGGTTTTATTTTACCCTTTCCTTCCTGAATTGCATAAATGATCTCATTTACTTCGTGATCCGGTAGGGGTGGGGGATTCATCTTGTCATATCCAACAAAACCGGTAACCTTGGGCGTATTCCTCACGAGATACCATGTATCGTTGTTCATGGTCATATTCACGATAATATAACCAGGAAACACGGTGCGTTGAGATTTCTTTACCTGCCCCTTCACTTTTTCCATAATAATTTCAGACGGGACGATGATATCCCCGAAAAACTCGTCCATCTTGCCGCTTTTGATGTTTTCCTCAAGGTTTTCTTTTACCTTCTGCTCGTAGCCGGAATAGGTGTGGACAACATACCATTTCTTTTCCATTTGATTATCCATGCAAAATTGCCTGAATGAATTTAGCCAATCCTACATCCACAATACCAAGGAATAGCGCTGCTACAAAAACAGTTATCAATACAATATAGGTCCCTTTCAGAGCATCTTTTCTTGAAGGCCATGTGATTCGCTTTCCTTCCATATACACTTCCCTGAAATAGGCCTTTACAATCTCTATTTTTTCTTTAACATCCATGGCATCTCCATACATTTCAGGCCAGGAGGGATTCGAACCCCCAACACCCGGATTTGGAGTCCGGTGCTCTATCCGTTAGAGCTACTGGCCTTTTATTTTGTCTCTCTGTGCGAGGTATGCCTCTTGCAAAATCTGCAGTATTTCTTTATCTCAAGTCTGTCCGGTGTTTTTTGTTTGTTTTTTGTCGTTGTATAGTTTCTGTTCTTGCATTCTGTACATGCAAGTGTCACAAGTTGCCTCATCTTCCATCCCCTCTATTCTATTATCTCGGTGCACACCCCGGCACCTACGGTCTTGCCGCCTTCCCTGATGGCAAAGCGGAGCTCTTTTTCCAGGGCGATGGGGGAGACCAGTTCGATGGTCATGGTTACATTGTCTCCGGGCATGACCATCTCTACACCCTCGGGAAGCTTTGCGATACCGGTTACGTCAGTTGTTCTGATGTAGAACTGGGGACGATAGCCGGAGAAGAACGGGGTATGCCGTCCACCCTCTTCCTTGGTTAATATATAGGCCTCACCCTTGAACTTGGTATGGGGGGTGATGGAGCCGGGTTTGGCGAGTACCTGCCCTCGTTCCACTTCATCCTTCTTGACGCCGCGGAGTAAGATGCCGACGTTGTCGCCTGCCTGACCCTGGTCCAGGATCTTGCGGAACATCTCCACGGAGGTGGCAACGGTCTTGACGGTGGGACGGAAGCCGATGACTTCCACTTCCTCGCCGGGTTTGACAACTCCTCTTTCCACGCGGCCGGTAACAACCGTACCGCGGCCGGAGATGGAGAAGACATCTTCTACGGGCATGAGGAAGGGCTTGTCCGTGTCGCGGACCGGCTCGGGAATGTAGGAATCAACAGCAGCCATCAGTTCGTAGATGGATTTGCAGTCAGGACACTCGGGATTGCCGCAGCCGTGTTCAAGCGCTTTTAAGGCTGATCCCTTGATGATGGGAATCTTGTCGCCGGGGAATTCATAGGCGGTTAAGAGTTCACGGAGTTCCAGCTCAACCAGTTCGATGAGCTCAGGGTCATCCACCATGTCCACCTTATTGAGATAGACCACGATGAAGGGGACACCCACCTGGCGGGCAAGAAGGATATGCTCTCTCGTCTGGGGCATGGGGCCGTCATTGGCTCCTACCACAAGGATAGCGCCATCCATCTGGGCAGCACCGGTGATCATGTTCTTGATGTAGTCGGCATGACCGGGGCAGTCCACATGGGCATAGTGACGGTTGTCCGTCTCATACTCCACGTGAGCAGTCGCGATGGTGATACCACGCTCTTTTTCCTCCGGGGCCTTGTCGATCTGGTCGAAGGGGATCCACTCCGCCATACCCTTGTTTGCGAGACAACGGGTAATAGCAGAGGTCAGGGTGGTCTTCCCGTGATCTATGTGTCCTATGGTTCCTATGTTGACATGGGGTTTCTTCCGTTCAAACTTCTTCTTAGCCATATAGAACCTCCGTTATAAATTTTATGGAGCCCACGACCGGAATTGAACCGGTGACCACTTCCTTACCAAGGAAGTGCTCTGCCGACTGAGCTACGCGGGCCATGGAGCGGGAAACGGGATTCGAACCCGCGACCCTCAGCTTGGAAGGCTGATGCTCTAGCCAACTGAGCTATTCCCGCCTTCTTGTTTCAGTTTCGAGTTTTTAGTTCGGTGTTCGGAGTAAAACCTTCAAATAATTCTTTCTTAGCTCCGAATACATAACTCCGAACTCATAACAAATATGGTGGAGAGGGGAGGGATCGAACCTCCGAAGGACTTCGCCAACAGATTTACAGTCTGCCCCCTTTGGCCGCTCGGGAACCTCTCCATGAGCTGGTGATGGGACTCGAACCCGCAACCTGCTGATTACAAATCAGCTGCTCTGCCGATTGAGCTACACCAGCCGAATTTAACATTATAGTACAAAGTGCTTGCGAAAAGCAATAATTGTTACAACTTTTTTGTGTGTATGTCAATATTATTCTATGGTTTTTTAAGTATGTTCTATTTACCACCAAACTAACACCCTAAATGCCTTGCCTATAATTGTCTTTTCTCATTCACGACTTGCTATTTATAAACCGTAATCCGAAACCACAATCGGGGAAACCCGGCGTCTACAGCCTCGTCGGCACTCGCAACACGTTCTTATTGGTGGAGGCGGCGGGAATCGAACCCGCGTCCAAAGAAAAAGAATAACAGAAAGCCTACATGCTTAGTCAGTATTTTGATCTCAGACTCATGGTCACCCACTGACAGGCTACCATCAGTCCCAGCCTACGAAAATTCGTCCTTCCGTATAGGCGTCCGGAAGAACTATCCCGCTTCTATGACGCCATGTTGGACTCAGAGCGGACAGAGAGTCCAGATGACGTGGCTGCTCTAGGCAGCCAGTGCGTACTCGTGAGAGTCTGCAGTTATGTTTAGTTCCACTTGTTTACGGGTAAGTAGTAACCCCGGCATGCCTTCCTGACCCTTAACTTCCCTGTCGAAACCTGTCGCCCCCCTTTCATCGTATTCTTACCTCACGCTCTGCAACACGTTTTTCATCTTTTTTCTTGATAGATTCTCTTTTATCATAGAGCGTCTTGCCTTTGGCAAGGGCAAGTTCCATCTTTGCCTTGTTTCGTTTATTGAAATAAAGGGACAGAGGTACAAGGGTAAAACCCCGTTCCTTTACTTTTCCCATAAGTTTGTCAATTTCCCGCTTATGCATGAGAAGCTTTCGGGTCCTCTTTGGTTCATGGTTGTATATATTGCCGCACGAGTAAGGACTTATATGGGCATTTACCAGAAATAGTTCTCCGTCTTTAAGCTTCGCATAGCTCTCTTTCAAGTTTGCCTTCCCCTCCCGGAGCGATTTTACCTCTGTACCAGTAAGGGCAATGCCCACCTCGAACTTCTCCTCAATATGAAAATCGTGATAAGCTTTCTTGTTTGTGCAAATAGTCTTCATGACTATATAATATAGCACATTTCATGCCGATTTAAAATGGGCTTATCGCTGTGTTATGCAGCAAATTCTTTTGACTGTTCGGTGGGTCAACTTCGAGCTAATCACCCCCGCCCACCAAAGCCCTTCTCCGACGGGCAGGCCGAACTCCGAACGTTTCTTATGCTTCTATGATAGGCAACTCTATAATGAATTTCGTGCCCCGTGGATCGTTGTCTTCTACATGAATCCTGCCGTGATGTTCCAGTATGATGGAGTGAACTATAGCAAGCCCGAGCCCCATCCCGTTGGTGTCCTTGGTAAAATATGGATCAAAAATCTTACTTTTCTCTTCATCTGGGATACCCTTCCCGGTATCAGAAACTTCTATGATACCAATACTTTTAAAGCTATCATACTGCGTTGTAATGCTTATCAACCCTTGTTGGTCTTCAATGGCCTTGACCGAATTTGTGATTAGGTTAATAATAGCCCTCTTGAGGCCATCTCTGTCCACAAGGAATGGAGGTACCGCATTTTTTTCAAACCTAAGTGAAATATTCTGGTAAAGATGTTTATACAAGAGAACTGTTTCATCAACGATGCTGTTTAAGTCTTCCATTGTCTTGGTCTGGGAGATGTGAGTAAGCTTTGTAAGCTCGTTAACGATTCCTTTTATGTCGTCAACAGATTGTATTATTACAGAGGTGGTGCTATCAAGAACCTCTTTTTCCTGGTCATGTACGTTTGGGAGTAACCTTCGCCGTATTCTCTCTGCCGACAACATAATTGGCGTTAATGGATTTTTGATTTCATGGGTCAATTTTTTAGCAATTTCTCTCCATGTTGCCAATCTCTCTGCCCGTACAATGTGGGTAATATCGTCGAATGCAATAACAAAACCTTCAGTTTTGCTGGCCTGATCCTTTAAGGTTGTAAGAGATGCCCGGATATATGTCACATCATTCTTTAAGTTCAGCCTCATCTCACGCGTTACGCTGCCATGATCGGTTTCTCTGGCCTCTTTTAAGAAGAATTTCATATGTTTTTTAAAATCATCGCCAAGAATATCCTTTAAGGGTGCCCCGGTCCATGACTCCTTTTCAATACCAAGAATATTTCGGGCAGCTTTATTCAGGAACTTGATGGTGCCAATTTTGTCTGTGGAGATAATGCCTGTAGCGACATTATCAAGGACAATCTCCATGTAACGCCTTCTCTCTTCAATCTCATCCTTGGCAATTTTTAGATCTTTTGCCATGGCGTTAAATGCCATTACAAGGGTTCCGATCTCATCCTGCCCTTTGTCCTCAAGATTGATTAAATCAAATGAACCCTTTGCTATTGTGGATACCCCTTCTCTCACTTTCTCAATGGGGTTTACAATCTCCGTTGCCATTTTGATGCCTACCCACACAGAGAAAAATACGGTCATTAATGTAACGAGGGTCAGGGGGATATAGAAGCTCCATTTCAATATCTTTTTGAAGGGCCTTGATTTCTGCAGTTCCCTGCTGGCAATAGCAATCTCCTTCATTCTTTTGGTCCCTGCGATTTCAATTTCCTCACCAATAAGGAGCATGGCCTTGAATTCTCCAGTTTCATTCGTAATCTGTAACCCAGATAGTATAAGCTCGCCTTTTTTGAGAGGTTCAATTACTCGGATTTTATTATCTTTTGGTGGCGTGTGAGCCAGATTGGTAAATTTCTTTTCAACCTCTGGCGTAATCTTCCTGCTGCTCTGGAGGAGTTGCCCCGAAGGGCTGTATATACCCAGGTATTCCGGAATCCTGGAAGATGTATTTTTTTGTATATAGGTTGCCAGGCCCTTTGAATCATCCAACAATCTTTTTCTCTTGATCTCGTCAGCAATAATAGCACCCATTCTTTCATGTCGTTGGAAAAGATCCTCATAATAAAACCGAGAGAACTCCAGGGCATCATCAAGGGTATCCTCTATTTTTTGGCCAAACCATTTATCCATGCTTATCTGAAAAAACCCACCGGACAGAATATAAAGGGTAAAAGAGGGTATTATTGAAATGAGAACAAGGGTGATTGTTAGCTTCGTCTTCAGCCTTGCTCCCCAGATACCCCTCTTTTGCTCAATATATACCTTAACAAGGGTCCTTGAGACTAAAAACAAAAGGAGAAGGATCAAGAGGAGGTTGATATTTAAAATTACGATAATGAGCTTGTTTTCTCCGATGGGAAGAAATTTTTTGAAAAACGGAAGATGGGTTTCAAGATAAACAAGGATTCCGAATATGAGCAGGATAAAACCAGAAAAAATGAGTTCCGTTTTGAATTTCTTCATTTTGCAGGCAAAAAGCACATAGTCTCAGGCTTCAAAAGCATTATAATTTGCAGTAATCTATCGGCTATGAGCTGCTGACTAAAGTATACCCTATCCTTTGAGAGAAACAAAGTTTATCTGCCTTTTTCCCGTATCACCCCGCCTGAAGGAATAAAAAAGGTTGTCATTGCAGCGGGTACACATGTCTAGATCGTATACCTCTTTAATACCACTTTTCTGGAGCATCCAGGCGTTTGCCCGCTTCAGGTCAAGAAAAAGAGAATTTCTATTCTTGAGGAAGACATATTCTGGAAAACCACCCCTTTTGAAGGCAGAATAAACGTCCTCTTTAACCTCATAGCAACAGGGTCCTATCGATGGGCCAAGGAGCGCCATCATATTTTTTTTTCTGCCTCCAAGTTCCACCATGGAAAAAACTGCTTTTCTGACAATCTTTTTGGCGGTACCTCGCCATCCTGCATGCACGATAGATACCATGGGATGAACCGCATCAAACAGAATAATTGGGAGACAATCAGCCGTTTTTATGATACCAGCAACATTTTTCTCAAGGATTATCAATCCATCTCCTGATTGTGGCATTTGACCGTTGCTGATGACATGGATATCGTTACCATGATCCTGGTTCATGATTATAAGATTTTTTAATGAAAATGCACCCAGGAAATCCTGTTTTATTTTTTCATGCAAAAGATTTGATGGAGCACCTCCCGTACAAAAACCATGGAGAATCCCCTTTTCTTCAAGTTCTGGCACCCGAAAGAACGACCAGTCAGCATTTTTTATCATCTTAAACTTCATGCATTAAGACCTTCTTTTCACTTTTTACTTCTTTTCCCGCTTTTTACGCCTGTTTCGCCTTTCCCGCCTGCCTGGCTCTCAGTTTCTTTATGTCCTTCAATAAAATTTACCATATCTTTAGGAACTGGAGCTGGAATCACCATTGGCAACCCCTTCATCGGGTGCTGAAAAGAGATAATGTGTGCATGGAGAAGAGGTCTATCGGCTAAACGCTTTGCTTGTTTCCCATAAGCTTCATCACCCACCACTGGATGGCCAATATGAGCAAAGTGAACGCGAATCTGGTGGGTTCTCCCTGTTCTCGGATACGCTTCAATGTATGTATAGCCAACGAGTCTTTCCAGGACTTTGTACGTTGTTTCTGATGCGCGGCCTCCTCTCTCGACAACAGCCATCTTTTTTCTGTTCATTGGGTGCCTTCCTATACTTTCCTCAATAATCCCTTCACTTTTTCGTATAATACCTTCCACAATTGCCCGATATGTTTTGCGAACATTTCGTTCTTTAAAATAACCAGATAGTACTTCTTGCGTTTTAGGATCCTTTGCAATTAGAATTACTCCTGTTGTTCCTTTGTCAAGTCTATGGACAATGCCCGGTCTCACCGCAGCTGAGGAATTATTAGTTTTGAATTTTGAGTTTTGAGTTAAAGGCATTTCCTCCATACGCAGTGTCCTGTGCTTCTGGCCTTCTTGATATCGCCTTTCGCCTATTGCCCAATGCCCATTGCCTGTTTTTTGTAAATATCCGAGTATGGCATTCACAAGCGTTCCTTCGCGATGGCCGCAAGACGGGTGTACGACCATCCCTTTCGGTTTGTTCACGGCTAGGATATACTCATCTTCATAAAGGATATCGAGAGAAATTTCCTCTGGTGTGAGCAATATGGGTTTTTCTTCGGGAATCTCTCCTTCAATGACCAGGCCTTTTCTCACCCTGAAAGAAGGTTTCGGGATTCTTCCTTCGATTCTGACGTGTCCTTCTTCAAAAATCTCTTTAACTTTACTTCTGGTTATGGAAAGTTTTTCTGTGAGGAATATATCAAGGCGCTTTCCCTGCTCATCAGACAGGAGGTGGAATCTATTCTCCATCCCCAAATACGGTTTCTATACCTGAAATCAAGGGATCTCTATCGTCTTTGAGCAAGGTTCTCATGTCAAGGAGATACATATCCTTCTCAATCCTGCCAATAATAGGAACTGTGAGGCCCCGAAGCTTTGTTTCAAATTTCTCAAGAGAGATCAGGTGGGGCTTTAAACCAATCCCATATGAGGGTATTACCACGTCAGGAAGGGTACCACCGCCGACCTCGGATTCTAATGGCACAACAGTAACAGAAACATTTTTGCATCGCGACCGCAAAATTTTTGCTATCTTTTGAGCCTCCTTCTTCAGAACAACATCGCTTGAATGTATCATTCGTAATGTTGGAATCTCCCGGGTTGCAGTTTCCTTGTCAAGATAGAGAAGGAGTGTACTTTCAAGACCTGCCAGGGTAAGCTTGTCAGGCCGTAATGCACGGGCAAGTGGGTTCTTTTTCATCATATCAATGTATGTTTTCTTTCCAAGTATTATGCCAGCCTGGGGAGCGCCAGGGAGCTTATCCCCACTAAACGATATTATGTCAAGCCCATTTGCCAATTCTGCAGAAATACATGGCTCATCTGAAAGTACCTTTTTGGACATTGGATATATCAGACCACTTCCTGCGTCGTAATACGTCGGAATACCAAATTGTCTTCCGAGGGTTATAAGTTCCTCTGTCGTTGTTACATGGATGAAACCCTTGATTTTAAAATTACTTGTATGGGCTTTCATCAAAAGTCCCGAATTCTCCTGTATGGCCTTTTCGTAATCTTCCTTATAGGTCCTATTTGTTGTTCCCACTTCCCGGAGCAGTGCACCACTCTTTTTCATTACATCCGGCACTCTGAAAGAACCTCCAATCTCCACAAGTTCTCCTCTGGACACAATAACCTCTTTTCCTTCGGCAAGTGTATTCAGGATCAGAATGACAGCGGCTGCATTGTTGTTGACTACCAGAGCACTTTCGGCACCGGTAAGCTTCGTAAGGATTGCTGTCGAGTGACCGTATCTGTCGCCCCTCATCCCCTGCTGTAAGTCGTATTCGAGATTTGTATAATAAGAGGCTGCGTTTTTGACTGCTTCAATCGCAGTCTCTGCGAGGAGCGATCTACCAAAATTTGTATGAATGATCACCCCTGTCCCGTTAATAACTCTTTTCAGGCGAGGACTTATCCATTCAATGAGATTTTCTTTGGTAGAAAGGATTATCTCTCGGACAGGAGGTATCGAACCTGTTTCACCTGCCTTGATCGATCTCCTCAGGATATCCAGACATTCTCGGAGAGCATCCTTGGCAAGACCTTCAGGATAATCTACAATAAGTTTTTTCCAGTCATGATTTTTTAAGATTTCATCTACTTTCGGGATATTTCTGAGCAGCTCTTTGTAGGACATGTATCTATTTTCTAACACACAAAAGTGACAGAATCAATGTATTTGACGAGAAAAATTGTAGTTGACATCAGATAAAGCCTTTGATACTATTGGTTTTATTGATTGAGGGCATACCGGGGGGTAGTATGAGCAAATCAATTCTTTTCATTGCTGTGGCAATTGTTGTCAGTTTATCAGTCACCGCTGCCAGTCATGCGGTTAAGGGAAACAGCAAAATCAACGATTGTCTAAAGTCAAAAAACTGTAAATTTATTGTTACTGGCACAGCAACAGAGGATCCACGAATGAGCTTTCTCGTCCAGGAAAAAATATGGAAGGCCTTTACAGTCCTTGATAAAAATGACTTGAAACGTATATTGAAGACCAAAATTTCAGTTGCCAATGAGAAACCGGACAAACATGTTCACGTCTCCAAGAAAGCACCGTCATATGACAGGCTAAGGAGGAATATTGAAAATATGCGGTCATATTCAGTAATCCTCTCCTACGGGAAGGATGCCAGAGGAAGCCTGCAACTCGACGAAGAAATTCTGGTTAATTATTAAAACGACTAGGGTTAAAGAGCGAGTCGTGATGTGTGATCCGGTCTTCATCAGGACAGATCACTAGCGCGTAATCGTTATTATCCAAATACATAAACAGAATTCAATGATTAGAAGGGTAAGGATCATCTGGCCAATTCTTTGGCGAGAGGGAGAGGTCCAGCAAGTTCTTCTGGTGGCGGGGGTGGTATTGGTTCCAGAAACAAAGGTTAATTTTTCCCCAAACTAGCCGATTACATTATTGACAATAAGAGTTTCACTCAGGAGTAACGTATGAATATCAAAAATACAGGTCATTCGAAATATAGTCTTAACGGGAAACGGGCAAAGAAGATCGTTCGCATACTCATAGGAAGTAAATTTTACTTTGATTTAAGTCTTGCTGAAAGATACGATCTCATTTGCCACATTTTAAGAAGATTTCCATTTTCTCTTTAAAATTTATTTTCTACAAAGTTTGTAGCTTCCCTGCTTCTTCTGTAGCAACCCACGTCAAGTATCCAACCCCTTCCCTTTGCAAATGCCAATAATTTTTCTGAATTAAAATATAACACGCTATTAATATTATCTTTTTTTATCAGATCTCTCATCCATTTTTGAAAACAGGAACCTAACTTAAGGTGGTATAGAAATTGCTATTTAGACCCCCATGACAGAACGTAAGAAAGTAAAAAAAATAATCCGCATACTGATTGGAAGCAGGTTTTACTTCGATCTCACCCTTCAGGAAAGATATGATCTTATAAGGTATATACTCAGAAAATTCCCCTTTTCCATATAAGGCACTGCGGGGTCTCTCAGTAGCTCATATCCGATATTCATTGTAAGTGTTTGTAAGCTTTGCCTTGCCATATCGGCGGAACGCACTCACTACTTACCTGGGGTATATTTTCAACTTCTTGATTTTTTTAACATCCCATTTTACATTCTTTGGACGAGAGATGGATAGATATTATGCTTATTGAAAAATTTATCACTTTTATTGCCCGAGAAAAGAATGCAAGCTATTTACAATTTTCTGCTCCGGAAATACCCATATTACCAGAAAAAAAAAGTGATTCACCAACATTGCTTTATGTACATGTTCCATTTTGCGAGGAACTTTGTCCCTATTGCTCCTTTAACCGGGTAGTTTTCAGAGACGATCTTGCCCGGCCGTATTTTGATGCTTTACGAAGGGAAATAGTAATGTACCGCGACTTGGGATATGCCTTTAACGGTCTGTATGTGGGTGGCGGAACACCTACGGTTCTCATAGATGAACTATCAGAAACAATCGATCTCATCAGGCAAACCTTCCCCGTTCGCGAAGTTTCTGTGGAGACGAACCCGAATCACCTGACTGAAGAAAATCTCCGCATCCTAAAAGAATCCGGCGTGAATCGTCTTTCCGTAGGAGTTCAAACCTTTGATAACAACCTCCTGAAAGCGATCGAACGCTATCATAAGTATGGAAGCGGAGAAGAAATTGTCGATCGTATTCGTGCTACCCAGGGAATTTTCCAAACCCTCAATATTGATATGATCTTCAATTTCCCTTTGCAAACAATGTCAATCCTTGAAAATGATCTCTCTACCCTTGTTGACCTTGAAGTAGACCAGATCACATATTATCCACTCATGGTGTCAACGTCAACTGAGGCTGCCATGAAACGAAAACTTGGAGTTGTAGATTACAACAGGGGGAGGTCTTTCTATGAGAAAATTATTGGAATGCTTTTACCTCATTACCGTCCCAGTACTGCATGGTGTTTTTCCAGGACTCAAGCCCCAATTGATGAATATGTTGTAAACTATGAAGAATACGCTGGTCTTGGAAGCGGATCCATTGGTTATCTCGCAGGAAGCGCTTACGCAAACACATTCGATATCCGGGAATATGTTGCAAAAATCAACCAGGGGATTATGCCCATAGCAGGGAGAAAGGATTTCTCCCTTCAGGAAAGACTGCGTTATGATTTTCTCATGAAACTATTTGGTATGAAACTTGACCTCGATTATCTGGCAACCAGGTATGGTTTTTCAATATACAAATTTCTATGGCCAGAGATCACCTTTTTCAGACTTGTTGGCGGACTCAAGAGACACAGAAACATGCTCACCCTAACTAAAAGAGGTCAGTACTATTGGGTCCTTATGATGCGCGAGTTTTTCATCGGTGTTAATAACTTCAGGGACTTCTGCAGATCAGAACTTCAAGGTAAAAACTGAAATCACTTGACTTCACAGCTATTTTTTACTATGCTTTATGACTTTTTTGGAGGTGAACGAAATGGGACTGGGACTTCTCGGAAAAAAACTCGGCATGACACAGATTTTTGATGATCACGGAAACGCCGTGCCGGTTACCGTAATAAAAACTGGACCTTGCAAGGTTGTTCAAAAAAAGACTTCAGACAAAGAAGGGTATGACGCACTCCAGCTTGGCTTTGATGAGGTACAAAAGGTTGCCCGTGTCAATAAGCCTTTGACTGGACACTTCAAGAAAGGATCTATAGCCCCCGTGAGATTTCTCAGGGAGTTTCGGGTAACTTCTGAAGATGTAAATGGAACTGAGGTAGGGGCTGAGATTACTGTTGAGATTTTTGAACCTGGTGAGTTCGTTGATGTTACAGGTACATCAAAAGGAAAAGGATTTGCCGGTGTAGTAAAGAAGTATGGATTCAAGGGCCAACCAGCTTCTCGTGGTACCCATGAGTATTTCAGACATGGCGGCTCCATAGGTCAGAACATGACGCCTGGCAGAACATATAAAGGCACAAAAATGCCTGGCCATATGGGTAGCAGAAGGGTCACTGTCCAAAGCCTCAAGATTGTGGATGTAAGAGGAGATACAAATATCCTTCTTGTTGAGGGAGCTATCCCCGGTCCGACAAACGGATACGTAATCGTTCAAAAGGCCGTCAAGAAATCATAACAGTACTGCGCTTACAAAGCATAAGGGTTCTTTATATTTTTCCACTTCAAGATGTGAGGGAATTTTTTTCACTTTGAACTTCAAATGAAAAATGAGAAGATTGACATTCAATATCCCAACAAATAGACTATCATCATGTTTACTCTTTGTATAAAAGACTCCTTTTCTGCAGCCCACAAACTTGAAGATTATCACGGACAGTGCGAGGAACTCCATGGACATAATTTTATTGTCGAGGCCCTCTTTGATGGTGAGAAACTGGGTACGAGCGGTATGGTGATCGATTTCAAGATCCTTAAAAACTATCTCCAAGATGTCCTTAAAAGTTTGGATCATACTTACATCAATGATATTCCCTTTTTCAAACAAAGGGCGAGCTCTTCAGAATATATTGCCATGTACATCTATAGTGAGCTGAGAAAAATGACGGACAATGGGCCCGTGCGATTGACTGAAGTAAAGGTCTGGGAGTCCGAAAAAGCGTGGGCATCCTATCATGAATAATTCAAAAATCAAATATATCAGGATTCAAGAGGTCGAGGGGTCGTGGGCAAAAAATTAAACAACCCGGAACTGATATGGATATACTTAGCGAACACAGTTCGCGAGAAGGGGAGGCTCAGCGAGCCGGGGAACCCACCCAGTGAGTGGTTCGCGCTGAGGGGACGACGTGAGCCCCAATAAGAGATATGCTTGATGTCCAAAATATGATCGACGACCGGATGATCGAGATAGACAAGGTCGGGGTCAAGAATATAAAATATCCCATCATTGTCCTGGATAAGGCAAATGGCATCCAGCACACCATCGCTACCATCGATATGTACGTCAACCTGCCTCACCACTATAAGGGCACCCACATGAGCCGTTTTGTTGAAATCCTGCATACCAACAAGAGCATGATTAATATGAAGGATTTTCCAAATATTTTGCGGGAGATGAAACATCGGCTGAATGCTGAAGCTGCGCATCTTAGTATTCATTTCCCTTACTTCATCAAGAAAGAGGCGCCCGTTTCCCGAACCGAGAGCTTTATGGAATATGTGTGTGGTTTGTCCGGTTCCATGGACGCCTCAAACAAGATGAAAGAATTCATCGTCTCGGTAGCTGTTCCAATCAATACTCTTTGCCCTTGTTCAAAAGAGATTAGTGAATTTGGAGCACACAACCAGCGGGGCATAACGAAGGTAAGCGTGCGCTTCAAGAAGTTTTTCTGGATAGAGGATCTTATTTCTATCGTGGAAAAATGTGCAAGCAGCGACATTTATTCCATTCTAAAAAGAGAAGATGAGAAATTTGTTACTGAACGGGCGTTCGAAAACCCAAAGTTTGTCGAGGATGTTGTACGGGATATTGCCGAAACCTTATCAAAAGACCTTAATATCACGTGGTTTATGATCGAGGCAGAGAACTTTGAAAGTATACACAACCATAGCGCGTATGCCTTTCTTGAACGTGATAACAGCTTGAAAGAATCTGCTATAATGTGAGCGATGAGAAATGAGCAGCGAAAAGTGGAAAAAAATCCATATCATTGAAAGTATCTTTGAAATGGATATGATTAAGGACGCTCTCGAAAAAGAAGATCTTGAATATAACATTAAAGAGCACAAAGACACTGCCTATGATGGGCTTTTCGTTTTACAAAAGGGTTATGCAAGCCTATTCGTGAGAGAAAAAGACGAAGAACTTGCCAAGTCTATTGTCAAACATATTCGTTCCATTCCTTATGTGGTATTTTCAAAAGATTGATCTAACACAATCTATCATTCCTTTAAAATTTGTTGCCTTTGTAGGGGCAGGAGGGAAGACAAGCCTTATTGAATATTTGGCATCCAACCTTATAGGCAGAGGCAAAACCGTCGCCATTACGACAACAACAAGAATATATGCTCGAGAACCTTATCAAGTATTAAATGGCAACAGAGTTCTACGGAACAATACACCTCTGAACAGATTTGGAAACACCCTTGAGGATGGTAAACTGACAGCGTTAGATACTGAAGATATTCAGCGTATCGGTGCCTTGTACGACATTATCCTCATTGAGGCAGACGGCGCCAAGCACAAACCGCTGAAGTTTCCTGCACCCTACGAGCCTGTTATTCCGGCTATAGCTGAGAAAATTTTTGTTGTAAGTGGCCTCGATGCCCTTTTTCACAAGGTTGGTGATGTGGTCTTTCGCTGGGAGCTGTTCTACGATGCAACAGGAATTGATGATAGAGACATCGTAACGACAGATGTTTTTTTACGTTTCTTCTCGCCGTATGTCCTTCTCAAAGGAATTGATACACGGAAGTGTTCGGTAATATTAAATAAATATGATTCTTTGGAGCAAAAAAGTTGTGGAAATATAATTGCCCGCGAGCTGACGAAGAATATTAAAGGATTGGAGGTCATCATCTCAAGTATCAAGCATCATATCTTTTACGAGGTTACCTATTGAATCACTTGCAAACAAATGGCCTTCGATTTTATAATAAGGACACATGAAATTTGAAGAAGGACTAAAGAAACTCGAGGAAATTGTCAATACCCTTGGCGATGGGAAGATTCCTCTTGATGAAGCTTTGAGTCTTTTCAAAGAAGGACTTTCCCTTACCAAGGAGCTTTCTAAGAGACTTGAAGAAATTGAAAGGAAAGTCGAAATATTGATTAAAAAGGAAGATGGGTCATACGAAAAAACAAAATTTCCTCAGGAAGAAGCTTAGTGGATCTCAACAAGTACCTGCTTGACAAGAAGATAGTTGTAGAAAACACCCTAAAAGATATTGCATTATCCTTTCACGATTGTCCCGCTCCGTTGAGGGATGCCATGGAATACATGCTTTTCTCCAACGGAAAGAGGATAAGACCGATTCTTGCGATCACCACATGTGAGGCCATGGGAAAAAGCTGTGATGATATCTTGCCTTTTGCATGCGCCATCGAAATGATCCACTCCTACTCCCTCATTCATGATGACTTGCCAAGCATCGATAACGATGACATGCGAAGGGGAAAACCCACGTGCCATAAGGTTTTTGGTGAGGCTACAGCCCTTTTGGCTGGTGACGGACTCCTCACAGAGGCCTTCCGTGTAATGTCCGACAATCGCTATACAGACAGGGCCAATCCACGGACCACAAAACAACTCGTTTTCGAAATATCGTCAGCAGCCGGGGCCATGGGGATGGTTGGCGGCCAGGTCATGGATGTTCTCTCTGAAGGAAAAGAAGGAACGAAGGACATCCTGCATTACATTCATACCCACAAGACAACGGCACTTCTCAGGGCATCCGTCCGAATTGGAGCAATTTTTGGCGGTGCCAAGGTACGGGAACTCAAAAAGCTTACACAATATGGAGAATCTATTGGTCTCGCCTTTCAGATAAAGGATGATCTTTTAGACACTGAAGGCGATGAGACAATGGTGGGAAAACGTTTAAAAAAAGATAGCACAAAACAGACCTACGTGAAGCATTACGGTCCAATTGCTTCCAAGATCAAGCTCGAACAGCTTGTTGAAGAGGCTGTGCAGGCAATCCAGTTTTTAGAAGGGAATTCAATCATACTCGCAGAGATTGCACGATTTATCGGCAGCAGGGTTGCCTAATGTTCCTGGAAAATATCAATACTTTAAAAGACTTAAGGAGTATGAACGTCTCTGAGCTTAGCCAACTTGCAGATGAGATTCGTCCGTATATCACAGATGTGGTATCCAGGACAGGAGGCCACCTTTCTTCTAACCTCGGGGTTGTTGAACTGACCATTGCCCTCCACTATATTTTTAATACGCCTGAAGATAAGATTGTCTGGGATGTGGGACATCAGTGCTATACCCATAAAATTCTGACCGAGAGAAGGGAAAAATTTGAAACCCTCAGACAGGATGGAGGTATCAGTGGTTTTCCTTCCCGAAAGGAAAGTCCTTACGATGTATTCGATACGGGCCATGCAAGCAACTCCATATCCATTGCCGTAGGGTTGGCAGAGGCTAAGAAAAAATCACACGACACCAACAAGATTATTGCTGTCATTGGCGATGGTTCGCTTACGGGTGGAATGGCCTTTGAAGCCCTGAATCACGCGGGCCATTTAAAGAGTGGGATTATTGTTGTTCTCAATGATAATGAGATGTCCATCTCCAAGAACATTGGCGCACTCTCATCGCACCTCAATAAGGTTATGACCGGTGAATTTGTGAGTAACATACGGGAGGAGATTAAAGGAAGAATCAAGAACCTACCTGGCCTTGGAGACAAGGTCTATAAAGTTGCACGACACGTGGAAGAAGCCATCAAGGGGCTCATCACGCCGGGTATGCTTTTTGAAGCGCTTGGGTTTACCTATGTCGGGCCCGTGGATGGTCACAACCTGAACCATCTTTTAGACAATTTAAAAAACATCAAAAGGTTGAAAGGTCCTGTCTTGATCCATGTCATCACAAAAAAAGGAAGAGGATATAATCACGCGGAAGATGATCCGGCAAGATTTCATGGCATCTCCACCTTTGAAGTAATGACGGGGGAATGCAAAGGCACGGGTGCATGCACGTATACCGATGTCTTTGGCGACACTATCGTAGAGCTTGCCCGGAATGATGAGAAAATCATAGCGATTACTGCAGCCATGGGCCTTGGCACAGGCCTTGATCGGTTCTCGAATTTGTTTCCAGAAAGATTCTACGACATCGGGATCGCCGAACAGCACGGAGTAACCTTTGCTGCCGCTTTTGCACTTGGCGGCTACCGCCCCTTTGTCGCCATCTACTCAACCTTCCTTCAGAGGGCATACGATCAGATTATTCTCGATGTTTGTCTTCAGAACCTACCTGTGGTCTTTGCTGTTGACAGAAGCGGTATTGTGGGACAGGATGGCCCCACACATCACGGCGCCTTTGACATCACATATTTCAGACATATACCCAACATCATTGTCATGAGTCCGAAGGATGAGAATGAATTGAGGCATATGCTGTATTCTGCATACCTTTACGAAAAACCGGCAGTTGTCCGATACCCTCGAGGAGAGGCTCGAGGAGTTGTCATGGATGAGACATTCAAAGAGATTCCTCTTGGTACATGGGAACGCCTAAAAAATGGAAAAGACATTGCCATTGTTGCGTGCGGAAACACTGTCTATCCTGCACTTTCCGCGGCCTTGAAGTTAGAGGGTGAAGGCATTCGTTGCTGCGTTGTGAACGGCAGGTTTATAAAACCTATGGACAGGAAGATGTTGCTATCTTTGGCGAGTGAAGTTCCGCGCATACTCACAGTAGAAGAAAATGTTCTCATTGGCGGTTTTGGGAGTGGTGTGATGGAGCTTTTTTCGGAAGAAGGCATTACCATCCCCATTAAAAGACTTGGTATACCCGATACTTTTCTCTCTCACGGCTCCCAGAGAAACTTAAGAAAATCAATAGGCATAGACGAAGAAGGTATCAAACAATTCATACAACATTGGTTAAAGACCGCTTAGACGTGATCCTCGCAAAAAAAGGTCTTGCCTCTTCACGGGAAAAGGCAAAAGCGCTTATCATGGCCGGTCAAATATACGTCAACAAAGAGCGGGTATCGAAACCGGATAAGCTCGTTCCCGAGGAAGCCTGGATAGAAGTAAGAGGAAATTCTATCCCGTATGTGAGCTATGGTGGAATAAAGCTACAACACGCACTCAAGGTCTTCGGGATTGACGCGATAGATAAAAAGGCACTTGATATAGGATCTTCAACAGGCGGTTTTGTCGACTGTCTTTTGCAGCATGGGGCTTGTCAGGTATATGCAATTGATGTGGGAACCCATCAATTGCATGAGCGGTTACGCAATGATGGGCGAGTCTTCTTACGAGAGAATGTGAATGCACGTTATATGACCTTTGAAGATATTGGCGTGAAATTTGAAATTATCACCATTGATGTATCCTTCATATCGCTTAAAAAAATTTTACCGGTTGTTATACCCTTCATGAATAAAGGGGCCTCCATCATCTCCCTGGTGAAACCGCAATTCGAGGTTGGGAGATACAATGTGGGAAAAGGTGGCATCGTTAAAGACAAGCATGAAATTAATAGGGTTATCTATGAAATCAAGAACTTCGGGACAACTATTGGCTTAATACCGAAAGGCGCGGCAGAAGCGCCGAGAGAAAAGGAAAAAAAGAATCGGGAATACTTTTTGTTATGGGAACTCCAGTTGACGCAAAACCAGTAAGATTCTTCGTGAGCCTTATCTACCAGGAAGCTGTCCGGATGCCTGAAATTGAGAATAAACTTGTCTCCTTATTCGGGGAAATTTTATCAAGAACAGATCCTGTACCCTTCTTGCACACCTCCTACTATGAAAAAGAAATGGGCTCTGGTCTCTTACGATATTTTCTTCTGTTCAAACCCTTGCGAGCCAGAGAAGAGCTTCCATCCGTAAAATTGATGACCAATGAAATTGAATCGAATACACCTGAGGGGGGCAAGCGGACTATCAATATTGATCCTGGGTATATTGCCTTGGAGCAGGTTATCCTGGCGACAACAAAGGGATTCACCCACCGCATATACCTCAGTAAGGGAATCTTTGCTGATCTCACCCTGATTTATACCAATGGAACCTTTGGGTCTCTTCCGTGGACGTATCCGGACTATGGCGGAGCTGAAATGATATCCATGTTAAACTCCTGGAGGGAAGAATATAAAGCAGATCTAAGAGGTGGATTTTTGCATGGAAATTCATCTCATGTGAAATAAGGAGAAAGGTGTTATTATGCCAAAAAGTATGACAGGTTTTGCAAAGGTAGAGATGGAGTGTGCTGAAGGGAAAATTTATGGTGAGGCAAGGGCCTTAAATAACCGCTACCTCGAAATTAGCATTAAGCTTCCGAAGATTGACTACACGAGCGAACAGAAGCTGAGGGACTTGGTCAAGACATATGTGAAGAGGGGTAAGGTAGATATTACGATAAAATGGGATAAACCTTTTAATAATGCCGGTACTCCCAAGATTAATGAAACCGTTGCAAAACAGTACATTGTGCTTATTGAAACCTTAAAACAGGATTATGGTCTCAAGGGTGATCTTACCATAGAAAACATACTGGCATTCAAAGACATAATAGCGTATGAGGAAAACAACAACCTTACTGAAGATGTGCTCTTCATCCCCTTTGAAAATCTTTTGAAAAGACTTGACGAGGAAAGATCAAGAGAAGGCATAATGATAAGCGATGACCTCCTCAAGAGACTGGATGAAATCACTTCCAATATACAGGAGATTGAAGTAAGGCGGCCTCTTACCATCAAGGCCCATGAAGAAAAACTGCGGGAAAAGATGCTTGAGATTACTCAATGCTCTTCGATCGATGAAGTAAGGGTTCTTCAGGAGCTTGCCATATATATTGAAAGGCTTGACATAACCGAGGAAATTGTAAGGCTAAAAGGTCATCTTGCAAACTTCAGGGAAACACTATATTCATTGGACTCCATGGGTAGAAAGCTCGATTTTATTATCCAGGAGATGGTGAGGGAAACAAACACAATTGGAAGCAAATCGAATGACCTCTTTATCAATGAACTGGTTATTAAAATAAAGGTTGAGATTGAAAAAATGAGGGAACAGGTGCAGAATGTGGAGTGAACTGCAAGTGACAAGTTCGGAGTTGTAAGTTCGGAGTAACGGCAAAAAAAGGACAAATTTCAACAACACGAGGGGAGAGCTTGATAACGGAGAATAAAAAAGGTCATCTGTTTGTGGTGTCGGGACCATCAGGTGTTGGAAAAACAACCCTTATTGAAAGGTTTCTGAAAGAAGATACGTCCAGTAGATTTTCTGTATCGTATACAACGAGGCAAAGAAGAGCAAACGAGACAAACGGAAAAGATTATTTTTTCGTTGACACAGAGACCTTTGAATGGATGATAGAAGAGGGTCACTTTCTCGAATGGGAAAGGGTTCATGGCCAACTCTATGGAACACCACAAAAAGAGGTTCTTGATGCGCTTCAAGAAGGCATTGACCTCTTTCTGGATATCGACGTCAATGGCGCCCTTAGAGTCAAAGAGCGTTTTGAGAATGCGTGCCTTATCTTTGTAGAACCTCATTCGCAAGCGGATCTGATGAAACGGCTTGCCTTAAGAGGAGAAAGAGAGGTTTCCCTGAGGATGACAAGGGTTAGTCAAGAGATGGAAAGAAAATATCTCTTCCAATATTGTATAATTAATGATAAACTTGAGGAAGCTTATCGTGATTTCATTAAAATCATTGAGGATGTGAGGAGGGAAGGTAATGGCAAGGATCACTGTTGAAGATTGTATGGACAAGGTAGAAAACCGTTTTGAGCTTGTCCACCTTGCTGCAAAGAGATCGAAGCAGTTGATAAAAGGGACAAAACCTCTCACAAAATCATCGAACAAGGAAATCGTTACTGCATTGCGAGAGATTGCTGACAAGCTTGTGTATTTTGAAAAGAAAGAGGTTCTGGATAAAAAGGAGACGCCATACCAACTATCCAGCTTCACACCATAACAAACCTATTTATCATTCTTTCCAGCATGAAACGAACGATAGATCAATCATTCGTGCACCAGTAAGGGGTCGGATTTAAGGAGTTTAATGCAGCCAGATATTCTTCTGCCATCGCTAACCATAAAAGGTAAGACCATCAGTATACCCATTATCCAGGGAGGTATGGGCGTCGGTGTTTCTCTCCATCCATTAGCGAGCGCGGTAGCAAAAGAGGGAGGTGTAGGCATTGTGTCAAGCGCCGCCCTGGACAGGCTTGTCTCCAAAAGAACCGGTAAGAAATTGAAGACCTACGAAGCAGTCTACGAAGAGATCTCCCTTACAAAGACGAATGGTGGCTATACGGGAATCAATATTATGGTTGCCCTTGTAAGAGATTATGAAGATTCTGTACGCGGTGCTATTGATGCTAAAGCCGATATTATCATCTCAGGGGGAGGTCTGCCAATGAATCTGCCTTCCATCCATCCACCGGATGACACAGCCCTTGTGCCAATAGTCTCATCTCCAAGGGCTCTCGAGTTGATATGCAAGAAATGGGAACGGTGGGGCTACAGGCCAGACGCCGTGGTGCTTGAAGGTCCATTAGCCGGCGGACACCTTGGCTTCAGATTTGACGAACTGGATCTCGAATCAAACAAATTGGAGAACCTGCTTCCCCAGGTGAAGGATATTGCCATAAAATATGGTGATTTTCCTGTTATTGCTGCAGGCGGGATTTATGACCGCAATGACATTCTCAGCTTTATAGCCCTTGGCGCAGATGGGGTGCAGATGGGGACACGGTTTCTTGCAACAGAGGAGTGCAGTGCTACTCCTGCCTATAAGCAAGCGGTTTTAAGTGCAAGCAAGGATGACATCCTTGTAGCCGAAAGACCTGGGTCGCCATGTGGATTGCCTTTCCGCGTCATCAAACAGTCTCCTATGTTTGTTTCAGCTCTTCAGGGTAAAAGGGAACCAAAATGTGACAAGGGGTATGTCCTTCTCAAAGACAGGGATGGCGTGTTTAGCAGATGTTCCGCTAAGACAGGCACTCAGGAGAGTTTCTGCATCTGCAACGGTCTTCTGAGCTCAGCAGGGTATAATCCCGATACTGAAGAACCCCTCTATACGGTAGGCACCAATGCATGGAGACTCGACAAGATAGTAACGGTCAAAACACTGATGGACGAACTCACGGGCCAGGCCTCATCTGCCGCTGTAAATCACTAAAAATTCTTCGAAATTCTTTCCTAAAATTACCAGCGTCGGAAGACTACTGCGCTCCTAATTATTCTTCCACCCCAGATTTTCCAGGATGATGGTCATCTGCGTCGGGCATTTCTATTACCGGGGCTTGCGTCGCCCCCTCCACGCGACCCACTCACTGGGTGGGTACCCCGGGTCCGCGTAGCCTCCTCCTCTCGCCCAAGAATGGTCTGGTTTATGTTCGCGTGGACCTTCGGAACTTTTGTGTTCGCAAAAGACCAGCTTCCTCAATTCACGACGGTTTGCTTAAGGAAACCCCGACTCCATGCTCAGATGGAGTATTTGGGCCTACCCATACTACTTAAATACGGCTATTAATTCCCAAAATGAGGTATGATGAGGATTTGGAGGACTTCTTCCTTATTTATTCCGAAACATGCTAACCCTCATCTCTGACAATCACACAAGGTTGCACCTGGCAATTGTTCACCATGAAAGTCTAGCCATACGTATTGTCACTAATGTGTTTGACTTATACAATAAGTTGACAAAAAAGGGACCACCCAATACAATTAGGCACACGAGTTATCAGAGGGGGTAGCCAATGGGTGATATCGGGAAGATGTTCAATCCGGAAACAATCGCATTGATCGGTGCAACGGAGAGGGAAGGATCGGTCGGGAAATCGACTCTTGAAAACGTGCTCGCGTCGAAAGGAAGAAAGATTTACCCGGTCAACCCGAACAGGAAGACCGTGTTGGGAATAGAATGCTACCCCCAAGTAGGCAGTATCCCCGAAAAGGTTGATCTGGCAATTATTGCGACACCCGCCCAAACCGTGGCTGACCGAGTTGAGGAGTGCGGCAAGTCAGGCGTGGAGGGGATTATCATATTTTCATCGGGATTTAGAGAGGCCGGAGAGGAAGGCAAACTACTTGAAAACCGGGTAGCAGAGATAAGGACAAAATATGGGATGAGAATCGTGGGTCCAAATTGTCTGGGGATTATCAGGCCGAACATTGGCTTGAACGCCTGCTTTTTGAAGCTCAATCCAGAGCCGGGTAATATAGCCCTTATTTCTCAGATCGGTGGATTGGGTGATGCCATGGTGGACTGGGGAAGCGACTCGCTTATAGGGTTCAGCCTGTTTGCGTCCCTTGGTTCAATGATCGATGTTGATTTCGGCGACCTGATAGATTTCCTCGGCGATGATTATGATACACGAAGCATTATGGTTTTCATGGAATATGTCGGCAACGCAAAGAAGTTCCTGAGCGCAGCAAGAGGTTTTTCCCGCAGCAAGCCGATGGTTATCCTCAAGCCAGGTATTTTTAAAGAAAGTCTCAAAGCGGTTATATCACATACTGGGGTTGAGACTGGACAGGACAGGGTATACGATGCAGCATTTAAGCGAGTAGGATGTGTGAGAGTAAGGAAGGTTGCAGATCTGTTCGCTATGGCACAGGTTCTTGATTCCACACATCTACCAAGAGGGCCGAAGCTTGCGATAATCTCAAATGCTGGCTCTCTGGGCGTAATCGCTGCGGACGAGCTCCTATCGTCAGATGGCACCCTTGCACGACTTTCTGAGGAAAGTATACAGAAGCTTGACGCAATCCTTCCCTTGTCGTGGAGCAAGAACAACCCCGTAGATATTATTGGAGATGCCGATGTCAGCAGATATATCGGGGCTATCAATGTGTGCTTGGCCGACCCAGATGTCGACGGCCTCCTGATCATATTCGCACCCCGGTTAGCAGCAAAGCCTGGAAAACTTGCAGAAGCGATTATTGAGGTAGCGAAAAAGACGACAAAACCAATCGTCGTCACAGGTATGGGAGGAAAAGAAGTCCAAGAAGGCATAAGCTCGCTCTCGCATCATCACATTCCTGCCTATGATACGCCGGAAAAGGCGGTTCAGACTTACCTCTATATGTACAAATATAAACAGAATCTTGAATTGCTTTACGAAACACCGTCGGAACTGTCAGTAGAAACCATGTCGCCAAAGTTCCATCTGAAGGCGCTTATACGAAAGGCTCGAAACGAGGGATCGCTAAGCCTGAATCTGGAAGAATCACTCGATTTTCTGAGGAACTATGGCATTCCAAAAATGAGGGCTCGCATTACCCAGAGCGTAGAAGAAGCGCAAAGGGTAGCTAAGGAGCTGGGTTATCCTGTAGTCCTCAAGGTTGTATCCTCCGATATCCAGAGCAAGACCGAGGCACGTGGCGTTATGTTAGGTATTGCATCTGATAAGGCGTTGAAAGAGTCATATGTGGGGTTGATGGATCACATAAAAAAGTCCATCCCCCATGCTCGCATAGCAGGCATCGCCGTGCAGAAATTGGTGGAAAGAATAGACTATGAGATCATGCTGGGTTGTAAGAAAGATAGGGAGTTTGGTTCAGTAATCATTTTCGGGAGAGGAGGCACCGATGCAGAGATATACAAGGACTTCTCCGTGGGCCTCCCACCGTTAAATCAGACCCTGGCAAGAAGATTGGTGGAGGAGACCGAGATATATGGAATACTGATGGGGTATAGAGGCAAAGTACCGTGCGATCTGAGACAGTTAGAGGAGATGATTGTGAATTTCTCAAACCTTATAGTCGATTTTCCAGAGATTGCCGAGATGGAGATCAACCCTATTGTCATATCCGATGGCAAGCCATACGCCCTTGACGCACGTATCGTCATTGATAGTAATGAACCTGACCGTTCCGTACAATACCCGCATCTTGCTATTACCCCCTATCCGACCCGGTACATCATGCCTGCGATTCTATCTGACGGAACTGAGGTTTTGATGCGCCCCATAAGACCCGAGGATGAACCATTAGAGCACGACATGCTTACCAGTCTGTCTGAGGAAACACTCCGAGAGCGGTTTTTCAGTGTGATCAAAGATATTACCCATGAAATGCTCATCAGATTCTGCAACATAGACTACGAGCGAGAAATGGCGATTGTTGTGGAAATCAAGCAAGCTGAGAAGAGAAGGATCGCGGGCATCGGCAGGCTTATTATCGACTCTGGTTTCAAAAGCGGTCAATTTGCGGTGCTGGTGCATGATGATTTCCAAGGAAAGGGCTTGGGCTTCATGCTCCTCGATATGATGATTGGAATAGCGCAGGAAAAGTGTCTAGAGGAGATATACGGCATCGTCCTAACAGATAACCGGAGAATGCTGAGGGTGTGCAGGAGGCTGGGATTTTTCTCCACCAAGATGCCAGATGGGATTAGCAGAGTGACACTGACCCTGAAATAAGCGAAATGACCTATCCCGGCAAAGTTTTATAGCCAACAGTGCACGACGGGCTGATCCTATTGCGGTTCCTCCTCACGGTCCCCATCAGTACCTTGACTTCAAGGAGTGGGGTAAAGATTGCTTCTGTGTCTTCATTGATATCAAACATGCTCTCGTGTCTCCTCGGTCAGTATTTTTTTTATTTTGATTGTTCGATTCTAATGTAAGCATCTTAATTCATCATTGGCTAGACGCTTAAGATTGCCTAATCATAATAAAATCATGTTTCCAATTCATTCCGAGGGAACCCAGGCTTCCAAATAGTAGACTCACACGTTCAAACCCGTGACCCTAAAATACACACGTTTCGCATTGACAATAAGCGTGGTCCTTTACGTGGCTTACGTATTCGGGTACCCATATCATTGACGCCGGTGTTGGAAACTATACAGTGAATATCATTAGTATGAAGGGGGTGCGCTGACAGCTTTGCCGACAGAGGAGGGGTGAAGCAAGTCCTGATAGTTGAACCGCTGGAGCTGAATGAAGGTGTTTATGGGGAATGCCCGACATCATGCTCATCCCCCACCCTAAAAAACCCTTAATAAAAATTCTTTTTTTGATTTAAGTCAAACACATAAACCTCCAAAGTGTTTATATTGCTTTTATGATGCAGACTAAAACCAAATAAGGAGGAGAATATGTTTTGTTATCAGTGTGAGCAAACGGCAAAAGGTGAAGGGTGTAACAAGTCTGGTGTGTGCGGGAAGCAACCTGACGTAGCAGCATTGCAGGATTTACTGGTTCATACCCTTGCGGAGCTTTCCCATTGTGCGGTTGAGGGACGGAAAGTCGGCGTTGTGGATCATGATATGAATGTCTTCACTGTTGAGGCACTTTTCTCAACGCTAACAAACGTGGATTTTGACCCGGCACGTTTCGTAGAGCTTATCAACAAATGTACAGCATTACGGGATAGCCTGAAGGACAAGGTCGTAGCGGCAGGCGGAAAGGTTTCATTCCCAGGCATCACCGCACTGACACCCGAGAAAACCCTGGAAGGGCTGATCAAACAGGGAGAAGCAGTATCTCTCGATGCAAAACAGGGTGAGGATCCTGACATTCGCTCCTTGAAACACACCCTGCTTTTTGGCTTAAAAGGCGTTGCTGCATATGCTGACCATGCCCAGATACTCGGTCAGGAGGATCAGAAGGTTTATGATTATATCTATGATGCCCTCGATGCTTTATTAACTGCAAACATGCCACTCGGCGACTGGCTTGCATTGGTTCTCAAGTGCGGTGAGATAAACCTGAGGACTATGGAATTGCTGGATGCGGCAAATACCGGGGCCTATGGTCACCCGGTGCCTACATCTGTTCCCCTTGGTGCTAAAAAGGGAAAGGCAATTCTTGTATCGGGCCACGACCTGAAAGACCTCGATGAATTATTAAAACAAACTGAAGGCAAGGGCATTAGCGTTTACACCCACGGTGAGATGCTTCCATCCCATGGTTATCCAGGACTCAAAAAATATGCCCATTTTTATGGCCACTATGGAACTGCCTGGCAGAATCAGCACAAGGAATTTGCCGCATTTCCCGGCGCAATCCTTATGACCACAAACTGCATACAAAAACCACAGGATAATTATAAGGATAACATCTTTACTGCCGGTCTTGTGGGATGGCCAGGTGTGCGACATATCACGAGCAGAGATTTTTCTCCTGTCATTAAACAAGCCCTTGCCCTTCCGGGATTTCCCGCAGATTCAAACGGTAAATCGGTCATGGTTGGGTTTGCCAGAGAGGCTGTTATGAGTGTTGCGGGGAAAGTAATTGATGCAGTCAAGGCGGGCCAGATCCGTCACTTCTTCCTCGTTGCAGGATGCGACGGCGCCAAACCAGGACGCAACTACTACACAGAATTCGTTGAGAAACTTCCAAAAGATACGGTTGTCCTTACTCTGGCATGCGGTAAGTTCCGTTTCTTCGACAAGGATCTTGGTGATATCGGAGGCATTCCTAGGCTGCTGGATATAGGCCAATGTAACGATGCATACTCCGCGATTCAGGTGGCAGTTGCCCTATCAAAAGCTTTCAATGTGGGCGTTAATGAGTTGCCTCTTTCTATGATCTTGTCATGGTATGAACAGAAGGCTGTGGCAATTCTGTTGACCCTGCTCTATCTTGGCATTAAGAATATGAGGCTTGGCCCATCACTTCCGGCATTTATTACACCGAATGTCCTCAAAGTGCTAGTTGATAATTACGGTATTAAACCCATAACCACACCGGATGAGGATATAAAAGCCATATTGGGCTGAAAGCTCATAGCTGATAGCTCATAGTTCTTGGTGGATAGATTATGATTCTGCCATGAGCTATGAGCCAGAGGCTACCAGCTTTTGAGGTGAAAAGGAAAATTCATGAAATTAAAGAGGAAGATCATTGAGATAGATGAAGATAAATGTAATGGTTGTGGACAGTGCGTTGATGCATGCGCAGAGGGTGCAATACAACTTGTCAATGGCAAGGCAAAGCTCGTGGCAGACAATTACTGCGATGGTCTCGCTGCCTGCGTTGGTGAATGCCCAGTGGAAGCCCTGAAAATTGTTGAACGGGAAGCAGACGACTTTGATGCAGAGGCTGCCGAGCACTATGCTCAACAACTCAAGGCTCAACGTTCAACGAGCGAACCCCTCCCGTGCGGCTGCCCTTCCACTAAATTAGAAACGATTGGTTCCTCATGCGAGGCTGCAAACCAACCTGTTTCCCAGACAGGTTCTGACTCAGCCCTTACCCACTGGCCTGTCCAGATCAGGCTTGTGCCGCCTTTTGCTCCTTTTCTTCAGAAGGCCCATCTCCTCGTTGCTTCTGATTGCACTCCCATAGCCTATCCTGACTTTCATAAGGATTTTCTCACAGGGCGGACTGTTCTGGTTGGATGCCCTAAATTTGATGATACGGAAGCATATGTAAATAAGTTTGCTGAAATATTTAGAGTAGCAGATATTCAGAGCGTCACCGTTTTGATTATGGAGGTTCCCTGCTGTTCAAAGATGCCTACGATCGTGGAGGAAGGCATGGCTCTGGCCGGTAAGAATGTCCCAACTGAAATCGTAGTGGTCAGCAGCCGGGGTAAAATCATCCGGAGGGACAAACTGGCGGCATAAATGAAGAATAAGGGTAATGGGTAAATGGGGAACAAAGCCAAAAACGGCTAATTTCCCTTATTAGTTCTTATGTTCTTAGCATCTCAGGTTTTTTGATCTACATTTAACGCTTCAGCTACAAACCTTTTCGGCGTCATCAAATTGAGATCCAAGGTCATACCTTGAAGATGTCCCTGCAGAGCCGTTTTCTGCTCATTGAAGCCCTGAATTAAAGAGTGATCGATGGTGACGTAATAATTGATGTTGTGCCCAATACAGTGCAAAAGATGGCTAATACCACTTAAAGCCTTATTATGACTATATTTCTGAAGAACCATATTGATAACAAAATTAATGTGACTATCCGGCACAGGGAGTTTTCCGCAGCTTTTTTTTGTGAGCCCCGCCGCCCTGTTCAATAACCCAAAAAGATAGCGATTGCGGTCTCCTTCCGTCCCGTGAAAAATGGGCTCAATTCCATGTTTTGTTAGGACCGACTCAAGGATTTGCCAATTCAGTTGGTAATCTGTTCGCTTTAGGTCCCCCCAGAGTACATCGGTGTACCAATTGCCCAGGTCGGCAAGACATTGTCGAAGCAAATTAAGATCATCTTCAGTGGTTTGGCAGCTATCAGGCTCGACGGGGTTGAGTTTCAGAATTCTTGCAATCTCATCATGTGTTGGATATCCCTCAAAGTCTCCTGTCGGAAGTCGGAGCAACTCTAATTCCTCAAAATGGGTGAGTATTTGCTTATACTGCTGAATATTGTTCTTTTCAACCTTGTTCCAAGCCTCAAACTCATTAATAGCTTCTATGGCCCTCAACGTATCGGTGATGCAACACCCCTGCCTGTTGAACCAAAGAATGATATCCATTTCTGTCTCTTTTCCATGGGTTACAAGCCTTATCTTTTCTTCCCTGAATTTTCTCCAGAGCACCTTGGATGCATTCCAATCATCAAAGGCCGAATCGGAATCGTGAACGTGCTTGGGCAGTAGACTCAGGATTGTGTTATCAACATAGACGACAGAGCTTTTCTTATTGGTCACAATATATCTCCGAACCCCGGTCCCAAACTTTTTTCCTCGGGCCCCTTGGACCCTCGATCAAGACAAGCTAGCGTGCACCAATCATAAGATTCATGAGGTAGTTGATAATTGATAGCACGATGGAGAACAGCACTGCAATCCAGAAACCGCTAACCTGAAAACCGTTTACTATCGATGAGGCAAGAAGGATGATAATCCCATTGATTACAAACGTGAAAAGTCCCAAGGTTAGAATATTGATGGGAAGTGTTATAAGAATAAGGAGTGGTTTTAGGAGCATATTAATAATGCCGAGAAATAGTGCAACCCACAATGCAGAAAAGAAACTGCGTACCGTTACCCCTGGTATCACATAGGCGGCAATCATTACAGAGGCGGTCATTATTAACCATTTTATAATCAGCAGCACCATTCGGTTTCTCCCTGTTGGGCGATATAAAATATCTCATATTCTTTAAACGTTTGCTGTAATGACGGAATTTTGAAAGAATTGGAAAAATCTATTATGAGAAAGTATTTGTCTACCTTTTTTACTCGCGATAAAACTTTTCACTTGGCATCAATCTCAGGTGGAGCGTGTCTGTTGCGTCAAGCAAACCCTGTAAGGCCCTATTCAGAGTAAACGTCCTCTCTTCCATGGTTTGCAATGCCTGGGAAAGTCTACTTAAATTTGCCTTCATCTGTTCGGCATATTCCCGAATCTTCCGTTCGTTTGTCCTTGCGACCTCAATGATGTCTTTAAGGAGTTCACGCTCCTCGAGGGTTACATTCTTCGCTTTGAGAAGATCATCGACCGTCTTGATTTCGTCCATCATAGCTCTCTCCACACAGAATCGTATTATCAATGTAACACTAATATTGTACCCTTCTTCTTGAATTCTTGCAAGCCTAATTTTTGGGGCTCACGTCGCCCTCTCAGCACGACCCAATCACTGCGTGGGTTCCCCGGCTCGCTGAGTCTCTCCTTCTCGCCCAAGAATGGGCTAGCTAGTGTCCGTCCGGAAACCCCTGATCTGGAACAAGTCCCGTCCCGGTCACGCTCGTAAGCCAGGGGCACTGTCGATGTCTCACACCGCGTATGCGTCAGATGCCGGTCTGACAGGCTGCTTTTCTCCGATTGAAGACGCAGTGTGTCCCCGTAAGACGTGATAATAATCTGTTCCGCGGCGTCGGCGCTTCAGACCGAGGCCAACTTGATCCTGGCGAGGACCAGCAGGTTAAAAGAGACGATGTTACTCCACGCATACCGTTTGAATCCCTCCCAGCCTGACCGGGTGCAGCGGTAAAGTCCGAATGCACGTTTCAATGCGGAGATACCCGCCTCAATACCTGCACGGAAGTTCCGGAGCTTTTTGTAGACCCAACTGCTCTTGGCCATATCGAGGACGGAGAGACCGCGTTTCCTGGCAAAGACGGCGTCTTTGACCCCGTGTCCTTTGGCAAAGACAAGGTTGTCCTTTGAGGCAAAACCGCCATCAGCCGTCACCTGACGGGGCATCCTGCCGTACGTCTGCCTGTGTTGCTCAAGGAGGGGCTGGTACTGATCGGTATCAGCAGGGTTACCCCGTACGATAAGACAACCCAGGATCATGTTCGAGGGATGAGTTCCTTCCCTTCGGCGAGCCAACGGGTAATGATGCGGATGCCATCGGAGAGAAGAGTCGAGGGGTGGTGGATGTTGGTTTCTATGGCTGTTGAGTCGACCCTGACCGTTCTGCCGGTCTCTATCTTCTCCTGCCTGGCGTACCCGATGATTTCGCGATGAATTGCCTCCCACGTCTCTTCCCGGATCGTCTTGATGTTCTCCTGAAGGACCTATTTTGAGGGGTACTGTCCCATCTCCAGACGGGCGAAGGTGCGGAAGGCATCAGAGTCCTCCAGGTGAAAGGCCAGTTCCTCATAGGTGAGCTCCCGGTACTGCTTGAGCACCGCCGAGCGGAGCACCTGCTCCGCGGTCAATCCCTGTCTGCCGGTGTCAGGACGGGATGTTCTCACAAGATCCTCATAGACGAGTTGCAGAACGCGGGGGGTTGGCATCAAGGATCTTTGAGACCTGTTCAAGTTCCTTCACGATGGAGTTCCTGGCCATGGGAGCGAAGAGGCTCATCTGGGGGGTAAATTTCTGGCGCATTTTCCGGCATCCTTTTAAGCGTATTGACTAATGATCACGGTGTGTTGCACCCTGAATTATACCAGATCATGTCGGAAAATGACAGCACTTTATTGGTTTTTGTAATATATTTCAGGGAGTTAGGGTTTCCGGATGGACACTAGTTAATCCTCTATCCCTATAATCCTTTTAATCCTACTCTCGGCCTCCTTTCATCATCAGGTTGAATTGGAAAGAGTTTCGTTATATTCTTATAGTATTCGACATGAAGCTACAAAATCACTGTCATGGGTGCCTCAGGGGTCTCGTTGAAAAGGCTGTCGCTTTGTCTCATGGCGATGACGATATACTTTTCCAAACTTATTCAATGATGGACAATCTATGGAATTCAGGCCGGACTCCACCTGAAATAGCAAACAAACTTCATCGATTTATTCGGGATAAAACAGGCGTCTATGACCCCTATCGATCAATGAAAGCAAAGGAAATAGAAGAAGCACAAAAAGCGATAGATAGGTTGCATACAGCCTTTCCTGAAACCTTAGAGGGCTCGATCAAATACTCTGCTCTGGGTAATTCAATGGATTTTTTTTGTCACGATGGCTTCACTATTGAAGGCTTTGATTTCTCGGGCGATATAGATAAAATCACAAAGGAGATTTATACTAAAAGTAACGTTGTGCTTATGTTTGCTGACAATGTTGGTGAGTTTTTATTTGACATAAGACTCATAGGTTTCCTCGAAGATATCGGAAAAACGGTGTATTATGCTGTAAAGGAAAACCCTATACAGAATGATCTTTCAATGCCCGATGTTGAACGGTTCGGTTTTCGGAAGGTTTTTCCGTATATTATCTCTACAGGCACCGATGAGGTGGGTATGAGGGAAGAAGACTTGAGCGGCAAGGTAAAGGAATTGTGGGAGGGTGACGGGATCGTCATTGCCAAAGGAATGGGTAACTATGAAACTATATCAGAATTCAATGTCGAAAGATCGGTCATTCACATCATGAAGGTGAAGTGTCCGACAGTGGCCCACGCGGTTGATAAGAATGTTGGGCAATATATCGCTATCATAGGTGGTGGAGAATATGGCAACGAAAAAAGATTATTATGAAATACTTGGGGTAGCAAAGGGTGCATCTGAGGACGATATAAAAAAAGCATACAGGAAACTTGCAAAAAAATATCATCCCGACAAAAACCCTGGGAACAAAGAAGCGGAAGAACAATTCAAGCTTATCAGCGAGGCCTATGCTGTGTTGAGTGATGCCTCGAAGAGGAAGGAATATGACGCGTATGGTATGGGCGGTTTTCGGCAGCGGTATTCCGAAGAAGATATATTCAAGGGAGCCAACTTTGGAGATCTTTTCAGGGATCTTGGATTCGGTGGCGGCGATATTTTCAGCATGATCTTTGGAAGACAAGCTGGCAGAGCCGGTCGACAACGATCTCAGACCTATGATTTCGGTGATTATATAACAAGGGAACAGCAGGCACCGCGGGACCTTGATCTCAATTATGAGCTTGAAATTCCATTTATGGATGCCATCAGGGGTGCCGAAAAGAGGATCTCTTTTGCGACCCATCATGGCTCAGAAGAAGTGAATGTCAAGATACCCCAAGGTATCTCAACAGGAAAGAAACTGAGGCTTCAGGGAAAAGGCAACAGGGATCCGAGGACAGGCAGGTTTGGGGATCTCTATATAACGGTAAAGGTCGGTGATCATCCTGTCTTTAAGAGGGTTGGTAATGATATTCATATGACGAAAGAGCTTGGTCTCACAGAAGCACTGTTGGGCACCACTGCGGAGGTATCTACCATTGACGGTCCCAAGGTGGTCAAGATTCCTGCCGGAGCTAAAAAAGTTAGATTAAGAGGTTTAGGGATTTCCGACATAAAGGGTAACAAGGGAGATCAATACGTAGAAACGGAGGTAGAGATCCCTAAAAAACTGACCGATAAGCAGAAAAAGTTGATTGAGGAGCTGCGCAAAGAGGGGTTGTAATGCTTCCACGGCGACATATCCTTGATATCTGGGAATTTATCAAGGACGAAGAAGATCTGCTGTCCATGTCCACTATAACCCTCGCCATCGATGCAATAAAATACCTGGACATGGAGTCTAAAAAAGATCACCTCGTTGAAGCTCTTGAACTCAACGAGTTCATATGTTTCATGTATCCGGCAAAGCGGCCGAAAAACAGGTCTCTCCTTTTCCACGTTGTCTCAGATCTTTTAGGACTTCTCATGTTCGGTGTGCCAAGAACAAGGAAGCATGCTATAGACAGCATTGAAATCGTGAACTATTCCGAAGAGGGCATGGAAATATATCCCGTTATTGAAGTCTGGAATGATCTCAAAGATAAGGTTTATACCAAAAAACACGGGGCTACCAGCATCGTCGATGGTTTTGAACGTAAAATCAGGGTTGAAATGGACGTCATGGAACGATACCCCTTTGTGGAGGATGTCTTGTTTGCGTCGCTGGAAAGGATCAAAGAATGGCTTCCCTCTCTTGCTGGATACTATGATAGAAAAGGGAAGACCATTAAAGATGTTTACAAAAAGTGGTGGAATCTTTGGGGATGCAGGAAAGATAAAGAAGAAGTGCTTTCGGGGATGATAGAGCGCCTTTCCGCACAGGCATTAAGGGAATATAACACCACCATCGATCAGGGTCGGATGTTCTCGGCCATCCTGCAAGAAAAAAACAAAAATCGCAAGGAAAATGAAGAATTTTCAAGATGGTATAAAGAAGGGGTGAATTTATTGTTAAAAATTTAACAACCTCCTGTTGACAACAGAGGTCACTAGTATTATTATACTAATATTAGCAATCTGATAAACTAATTGCCAAAACATTATTAAATGAAAGGAGTGTGATACGATGAAGATTAAACCATTACAAGACAGGATCATCGTCAAAAGGCTTGAGGAGGAGGAAAAAACAAAGGGTGGCATCATTATTCCCGATGCAGCCAAGGAAAAACCTCAGGAAGGCAAAGTTATTGCTGTAGGTGACGGAAAGGTTCTTGACAACGGCCAAAAGTTTGCCTTGACGGTAAAGGTCGGAGACAAGATTCTGTTCGGCAAGTATTCCGGTACAGAAATCAAGATCGACGGCGAAGAACATCTGATAATGAGAGAGGATGACGTCCTCGGTATCGTAGAAGACTAAGAAAGGAGGGCCAAAGGATGGCTAAAGAAATCAAGTATGATCAGGCTGTCAGGGAGTCACTGTTAAAGGGTGTTAATACCCTTGCTGATGCAGTGAGGGTGACTCTCGGACCTAAAGGAAGAAATGTAATCTTGGAGAAGTCTTTCGGTTCGCCCACGGTTACAAAAGATGGCGTAACCGTTGCGAAGGAGATAGAGATCGAGGATAGGTTCGAGAACATGGGTGCCCAGATGGTGAAAGAAGTGGCATCCAAGACAAGCGATGTGGCAGGCGACGGAACAACGACCGCCACAGTTCTTGCCCAGTCAATTTACCGTGAAGGTGCAAAGCTCGTGGCTGCCGGTCATAACCCTATGGAACTAAAAAGGGGCATTGAGAAGGCAGTAGAAGTGGTTGTCGAAGAGCTGAAAAAGCTTTCTAAGCCAACCAAGGATCAGAAGGAGATCGCCCAGGTTGGAACGATTTCAGCCAACAACGATGAGACCATTGGAAATATCATCGCAGAAGCAATGGGTAAAGTCGGCAAAGAGGGAGTCATCACAGTTGAAGAAGCAAAAAGCATGGAGACTTCCCTTGAGATCGTCGAGGGTATGCAGTTCGATAAGGGGTATATCTCTCCTTATTTTGTAACAAACCCTGAAAAGATGGAAGCAGTGATGGATGAACCATTGATCCTCATTAATGAGAAGAAGATAAGCAGCATGAAGGACCTACTTCCTGTTCTTGAGCAGGTGGCAAAGATGGGAAAACCCCTCTTGATCATCTCCGAGGATGTGGAAGGCGAAGCCCTGGCAACGCTGGTTGTCAACAAACTGAGAGGCACCTTGAAGGTAGCCGCTGTTAAAGCACCTGGTTTTGGCGACAGAAGAAAGGCCATGTTGGAAGACATCGCCATCCTGACAGGCGGGCAGATGATATCTGAAGAGCTCGGTATCAAGCTCGAAACCATCTCCCTAAAAGACTTAGGTTCAGCCAAAAGAATAGTGATTGACAAGGACAACACAACCATCGTGGATGGAGCCGGCGACAAGAAGGACATCGAAGGCAGAGTCAAACAGATACGTGCCCAGATCGATGAGACGACATCAGATTATGACAGGGAAAAACTCCAAGAAAGACTCGCCAAGCTTGTTGGTGGCGTTGCTGTCATCAACGTTGGGGCTGCAACTGAATCAGAGATGAAAGAGAAAAAAGCCCGCGTGGAAGACGCCCTCAATGCGACGAAAGCGGCCGTTGAAGAAGGTATCATCCCTGGTGGCGGAGTAGCTTTCCTCAGATGCATATCAAAACTTGACGCGCTTAAACTGGAAGGCGGAAGAGAATTCGGTGTTAAGATCGTGAAGAAGGCGCTGGAAGACCCGATTCGCTGGATTGCTATGAACGCAGGACACGATGGCTCAATCATCGTTGAGAAGGTGAAAAACGGAAAAGCCAATTTTGGTTTCGACGCTGCAAAAGAAGTTTTTGTTGACGACATGACCGAAGCTGGTATCATAGACCCTACAAAGGTCGCGAGAACTGCACTTCAGAATGCCGCATCTGTTGCAGCATTAATGCTCACAACCGATTGCATGATAGCTGAAAAACCGAAAGAGAAAGGCGCAGGAATGCCCATGATGCCGCCAGGTGGAATGGGTGGAATGGGAGATATGTACTAAAAAAAGAGGGGACTTCGGTCCCCTCTTTTTTGTTCTACTTCTATAAACCTTTTTCTGTGTGATATTTAAATGAGATATTCAACCTTACACGATAGTTTATTACCTTACCATTTTCAACTGTTACATCCTGTTTCACAACTTCTGCAACCCTGAGATCCTCAAGAGTTTTTGAAGCGGTTTCTAATGCAACTTTTGCTGCATCTTCCCATGATTTTGTACTTGTTCCAACTAACTCGATGATTTTGTAAACACTACCTGGCATATAAACCCTCCTTATTCTTTTATTTTACACATACATACCGAAGTTATAGCACAGATACGCAAGTTGTCAAGCTAGTTTTGAAGAATTTCCCGTATCAGTCAGCTTATCCCTTTCCTCTGTTTTGGCTTGTTTACCCAGTCGCGGGATAAACCGGGGGACATGTGTCATGTAAGACCTGTATTCGTCGCCAAAACGTTGCTGGAGTTCATTCTCTTCCAACGGGATAATGATTATACCGACAATCAAAAAGTCAATCAGGGCAACAAGGCCAACTGCCTGGATCCCTGATGATAGAAAAATGCCGAAAAAAAACAGTGTATGGGATAAATACGTAGGATGCCGGACATGAGAAAAGGGACCGCGAACAGCAAGTGTTGCTTTTATGCCATTGAACACCTCTGGAACCCCCGTAATGACCTTGGCAGTGAGCACTTTCACGGTCCATAATTGGAGGAGTGTGCCAATGCAAGCACAAAAAATTCCCGTCGCCCTCATGATTAAAGAAAAATCTATTCGGTATCCTAAGAGAAATGCCCTGTTGACATATATGGGATAAGCAATGAATATCCACAGCACAACCATGATGGGATACATGAGAAAACCAATGTTTTTCACGAGCTTATTTGCCCCGTGAACCGGAATCCACCAGAGGGGAATAAGAGGCCAAAGCATGAGGACAAGGAGAGCAATGGCATCTAACATGGCTAAATCATAATCCTTTGTGCGCTATTGGCTGAGAACCTTTAGCCAGCTTTTGGCACGACACCTCGCCTGCCCTACCCTCCACAAACCCGTAAAAGATTGTGCATCGGGGAATATCGCTGTTGTCTCTGAGCATCTGTGCAATATCCATAAGCCTCATGTATGTAAAACCTTGATCGACGGTGAGACGAATAAAATCTTTAAGAAAGTCTCCCCATCGTTTTCCTTCAAGTTCGGTATGCACGGTTAGTATATTCAAACCTTCATTCAGTGAATCAATGAAATGCCGTGCAAGCGAGAGCGGTTCGTATCCTGCAAAACCCACAACCTCATCAAGGGTGGGGAGTGTCGTTGGTATCTGGAGAATATTGGGATGACTGTCTCCCATGACCGGTAAGAACGGCGAGCTACCCCGTGTATCGCTGGAATAGAGGAAGCCGTGATTTTCAAAAAACCGCAATGCGTGGGCGTTGATCATCCACCCGGGAGCAGCAAAAGAATGGGCCTTCTGTCCAAGAAGGTCCTCATACACTCTGCAGGCACGATTCAGTACCGCTGATGTTTTCGTCTTATCCCATTCTTTGATGTGGTCATGCCATTCAACGTGATCATGGCCATGGATGCCCACTTCATGTCCTTGTGCAATGATCTCATTGAGCGTTAATCTGTTTTTTTTGGCTATTTCAGGCCCAGGGAGCAAAAGACCACGCATGAGCGTCCTGATACCGTAGGTTTCTAAAACCCCTACCCTGTTTGCCTTCTTTAAAAATCCTTTTCTGGTGAAAACTCGCTTGACAGTCCAACCTGTATGATCTTTCCCCATGGGCACAAAAAAACTCGCCTTGATATTGAATTGTCGTAAAAGATCAAGAAGGTTGGGTACCCCATTTTTCATGCCCTCATAAGTATCGACATCAATTTTTAATCCAATGATTTTATGAAAACATTGATCCATGCGTTACGATGTTATCACTTCTTATCCAGTTTTTCTAGTGTTCTGTCCAACGAATAACGACCATGTGTCATTCCCGGCGAAGCGAAGGCTTGTCCCGAGTAAAGTGAGGAAACTCAGTGATATCACCACGCTCCATCTTGATTGAGCTCGCGACGCTTGCACGAATTCCCACGGGCAAGCCCGTGGCGCTCAACTATGTAAGCATCGTGTCGATTATATGCGCGTTCACCCACGCTTAAAAGTTTGGTTCTCTGCTTGCTTGCGTCGCCGGATAAAAATTCAATTGCTTAACAGCAATAAACTACCCCGCCGCAAGCAGCGGGGTATTAGAAAAGCATGAGTTGACGGTCCTCATAAAGTTTATGATACATGTCCCCTTGTTGTTTGACATAGGCACTAATGATGGTTTCATTGCCATGTTTCCCTACAGTACTAGCAAAGTATCCATCCGACCAGAATTCTCCACCCCAAAGCTGTTTCTTTACGTGAGGGCATTGTTTGAATATTTCCCTGGCTGTAATGCTTTTGATGATCGATACCGTTCTGGTCACACTGTAGGTCGGAACGCATTGGACGAGAAAATGCACATGATCGCTATCGGTGCCTATCTCCAGAAATTTCATCTGATATCGTTTCTCAATTTCTATGCATACCTTTTTCAGTACCTCATCTACATCAGCGTCAAACACCGCTCGTCGATACTTCGCCGGAAATACCAGATGGTAGAGAAGCACGGTAACATTATGGCTCTTGTGGACATATTCGCTCACCTGTATATTCTACGCCGCAAGCGGCGGGGAATACAACCCAGAGGGGTTTAAAGGCCTTACAATTCTTTTATGGTAAATCTATGGATCCTGTGGGCCCTCCTGTCAGCCTTCACGACCGCAACGAATGATGCTCTCACCAAAAAGTCGCTTGTTACCCATAACGAGTATCTGATTGCCTGGCTTAGACTTCTGTGGGCACTCCCTTTTCTTTTTGTTGCATTAGCATTCATCCCGATACCAACGATCGATACTCTCTTTTTCCTCGCATTCTTCATTGCATTACCTCTCGAGGTAACAGCTACAGTTCTCTATGTAAAGGCACTGAAGGTATCCCCCTTGTGTCTCACGGTTCCTTTTCTTTCTCTCACCCCCCATCTTCCTCATAGTTGTTCCTTACCTGGTGATCGGTGAAACCATTTCTCTTCCTGGGGTGATTGGAGTACTCTTGATTGCCATCGGAGGCTATACGCTGAATATCAAAGAGACAAAAAAAGGTTTTTTTGCTCCATTCGCGGCCATCATGAGAGAGCGGGGCTCACTATATATGATCGTGGTGGCCCTCATCTATAGCATAACGGCAACCCTCGGAAAACTGGCGATCCAGCATTTGTCGCCTCTCTTTTTTGGAATTATCTATTACAGTGTCCTTGCTGTCGCTATGGCACCCATTGCCCTTTTCAAGAACCGAGAAGAAATTAAGGTCTGGCCATGTGAAGGCGCGATCAAGGCATCCGTCCTACCAGGTTTCTGTCATGCTACCAGCATTGTTGCGCACATGATCGCCATCAGCCTTACCCAGGTAGCATATATGATCTCGGTAAAACGCCTGAGTCTTCTCATTGGAGTTCTTTACGGATTCCTACTTTTCAAAGAGACACACATCAAAGAAGGGTTTGCAGGCACCCTCCTTATGGTCATCGGCTTCGCGCTCATCGCCTTATTTCACTGAAAATCAATACACGTCCAGCTTCCAAGTATATTGATATAATTGAGAAAGTTTCCCTAGTTTGTTGCTACGGGCACCAAACCATCGCAGGCAATTTTGGATACCATGTGCGGTTTGCGGTTGACTTCACACGCCAGATTTGCTAAAAAAAATAATGCATCAATCATCGCTGCTTCCATTGTTGTTTATAATCTGTTTTTTTTCTCAATGGATGATATCTCCATGGGGCAAGGTACATGTGTTTTTCTGCCTGACGCCACCATGAAAACATCTTTTCCATAGAGACTGTAACGGCGGTATTCGGATTTTCTTTCCTTCTTAGCTATTCCTTTAAAGCACCAATAATCGCGAATATCCGATGTCATTAAAACAGTCTTTGAGCCCAGCATATGCGGCGAATCAACTTTCGCCCAAAGACGTCCTCAAAGGTTAACCCTTATTATGGGTAAATATTCTGCACCGTCCGTATTTTGTTGTTGTAGATACGTTTTATAATTCAAAAGGAGTTTGCAGAAGTTATGGTAAACAACATAAATAAAGCTTATCTTTTATCCGAAAGTGGTTTCCAGGAAACAGAAGTCAATCGCCGCCGCACCTTCGGCATCATCAGTCACCCCGACGCAGGCAAAACGACTCTTACTGAAAAACTACTGCTCTTTGGTGGGGCGATTATTATGGCAGGTGAGGTCAAGGCGCGCAAGGGCCGCCGGCAAGCTACCAGCGACTGGATGACCATTGAACAGGAGCGCGGCATCTCTGTCACCAGTTCGGTAATGAAGTTCGATTATCGCGGCCACGAAATCAACCTGCTCGACACACCTGGTCACCAGGACTTCTCAGAGGACACCTACCGGGTACTCACCGCAGTTGACAGCGCTGTTATGGTTATCGACAGCGTTAAAGGGGTTGAGACCCAGACCCGTAAACTGATGGAGGTCTGCCGGATGCGAAATACCCCTATCCTGACCTTTATCAATAAGCTCGACCGGGAGGGGATGCCACCGCTGGATACACTGGCCCATATCGAGGACAACCTGCAAATCGAGTGCGCACCGCTATCCTGGCCCATAGGTATGGGAAAGTTTTTCAAAGGAACCTACAATCTGTACCGTAAAGAGTTGAATCTCTTCAAGCCCGGTCAGAACCACCTCAACGGTGATATGCTCACCATAAGCGACCTGGCAGACCCTTTACTTGATGAACTTCTTGGCAAGCAGGCCGATGAATTGCGGGAAGACCTTGAACTGTTAGAGGGTGCTACCAACCCCTTTGATTTGGAAGACTATCTCAAAGGCAGCCAGACGCCGGTTTTCTTCGGGAGTGCTATCAATAACTTCGGGGTTCAGGAAATGCTTGACACCTTCGTTGAAATCGCCCCTGGCCCCTTACCACGGCCAACTACGACCCGCATAGTCTCCCCCGTCGAGGAGACCTTTTCCGGGTTTGTCTTTAAGATTCAAGCTAATATGAACCCGGCCCATCGTGACCGCATCGCTTTTCTTCGGATTTGCTCCGGCCGTTTCCAACGGGGAATGCGCGTGCGCCATCATCGCATCGGCAAAGATATACTTATTTCCAATCCGATCATCTTCATGGCCCAAGACCGGACGCTCGTGGAGGAGGCCTGGCCCGGAGATATCATCGGTATTGTCAACCATGGAACGATAAAGATCGGCGACACCTTTTCCGAAAAGGAGCCGCTCAAGTTTACCGGCATCCCGAACTTTGCTCCCGAGCATTTTCGGCGGGTGCATCTGAAATCACATTTTAAAAGCAAACAACTCCACAAGGGCCTAAACCAGTTAACCGAGGAAGGAGCTGTTCAGTTGTTTCGTCCCATACGGGGTGGTGAATTTATCCTGGGGGCGGTGGGGGCCCTTCAGTTCGATGTTACGGCAAACAGACTCAAAGTTGAGTATGGCGTTGACGCCCACTATGAAAATCTTGATTACACTATTGCCCGCTGGGTGAATTGCGAAGATAAGAAAAGGCTAGCGGCTTTCGAAAAAGCAAATCGGTCCAACCTTGCGATGGATGCAGAAGGAAACTTGACATACCTCGCTGTCAGTCAATGGAAACTTGAACGTGTAGCTGAGGAATGGCCCGGGATAGACTTTTTGAAAACCCGTGATCAACAGTAGACTCCTGATTACATCTGACCTGTTTTTTATGATATTAGACAAATATGCTAAATTTTGTGTGACACAAAAGGAGGCATTACGCTATGGAAAGTAATCAGCAGAAACCGAGACGAATCTTCACGCCACAGCAGAAATTTGAAATTATCAAGGATATTGAACGGTGTGCTACCATACGGGAGGGGCTCGCAAAGCATAAGAGCTTGTCTTAAACCAGTCATTGACCATTATGAACTTAAAAAAGAGATGACCTTGGATTAGGGCCGGGGCGTCGTATGGAAGAACAAAAACACGATATCATCGAATTTGTCAGATTGCAAAAAGGACAGGGACATACCATAGCGGACAGCCTGAAGGAATTAGGCGTCAGCCGCTCTACCTATTATTTCTGGTGTAAGCCCAAGAAACAGCAAGATACCGGATCAACCATCCGGGAACTCACCCCCCTCTGAACGGCAGGCCATTGAAGAAACAAAAGAACAGTATCCTCATCTTCGCCATAGGCAGATCCAGGGGATGCTGCAGAATCAGGGTATATATCTCTCTCGTATAGCTCGGCCTATCATCACTTAAAATCAATGAACCAGGTTGAGCCCTATGAACAAAGACCGTCACCCCTCAAGGAACCCAAATACAGTATTTGGCAGAAGAATCTCATGTGGGGTTGCGACTGGACAAAGCTCCTTATCAACCATATCCGCTGGTATCTTATCATCCTCATCGATTTCTTCTCCCGGTATATTATCGGTTACAGCATTCATCCCTCGATCAATGCCTCCCACGTGAAGCACCTCTATGCCATGGGACTGCAAAGCCAGAGCATATCACGCACAGGCATATTGCCCGAGTTGCGGACAGACCGGGGATCACCCAACACCTCCTGGGTAACGAAGGAGTTCTTCTCCCTCATGGGGGCTGATATCAGCTTTGCCCGTGTCCGAAGACCTACCGATAACGCGCTCACAGAGAGATTCTTCGGCACCGTAAAGCAAGAGGAGATTCATGTTGTGGGAAGCTATCCCGATGAACACTCGGGCCGCTCTGAAATCGGTACATATATCGACTTCTACAATACCGAACGGCCCCATCAGAGCCTTAAGGAACTTTCCCCCTGCTGTGATCCATGAATTGAACAACAATACGCTCCTCATGGAAAAACTGGCACGGCTCAAATACGAGGCAAAAATGAAAAGAAAACGCTACTGGGAAGGAAGGCGGGCATGACGGAATTATTTGCATCATCTCCATACATGAACACGACAAAAGCCCCTTATGGGGAGATAAAATGTTCACACAAAAAAAGTCTATTTTGTCCAATTACAAAAAAACTTGACAATCTATATCTACTTTGACGAGGGGTTCACTTGCGCTCTGTTTTACAATCTCAATGCGAAACCCTCGGCAAATGCTCATCATCTCCTTCACCATTGTAAAAAAACAGACAGTTGATGTTTCTTTGAGGCTAGCGCTGAGAAGGGTGAAGAAGTTCTCATGTCTTTAAAGGCCTGTTAAAATACGATCTTTCGATCCCCTTGATGATGAACACAGAAAACGCCAGGTTATATTAATGATTGAAGGTTAATATTGTGTCTATATGAACACTGTATACGTGGTCTACCTGCTTGATGACAGGATGTAGCATGCGGTCTTAAGGATAATGATACTATGTGCCCTTAAAGATGATGTTTCAGAGGATCTATAAGATCTGTAAATGGGTAGACTCATCCCAACGATAAGGCAACATACTGGGAAGGTGTCAAAAGAAAAATAAAAAGATATCACGATCGAAAGTCAAAATTCTTGTCAGCAAGGTAATCGTCTAGTATACTACCCTCAACAAAAGATCAATAAGGGGGATTCATGGTACTGACAACAAAGGAACTGGAAAAGTACGCAGATGTTCTGCTCTGGGGGCTGAGCACTGCCCGAAAAACAAAATTCCGCAAAGGAGATATTATCCTCATCCAGTATGAACACTCTGCGCTCCCACTTGCCGAGGTCCTTTTCAGAAAAATAGTTGGCATGGGAATACACCCGGTTCAACGGATGGGCCTCACCTTCGGCATGGAACAGGGTTTCTTTGAAAAAGCAGGCGACAAACAGCTTATCTTTATACCACCGGGCGAAAAGGATCTGTATGGAAACGTGAACGGACGCATATTTCTCCGTGCACCGGAATCGCTCACCCACTTGAAAAATATTGATCCGGCGCGAATCGGTAAAGTTCTCGTCTCACGGAAATCCCTCAAGGATATCCTCGATAAAAGGGAAGAAGGGGGCTTCTACAGTTGGACATTGTGTACTTTTCCTACCCATGAGCTTGCCCGACAGGCAAAAACCACCATCAAGCACTATACAAGCCAGATCATAAAGGCATGCTACCTCGATAAAGAAGACCCGGTTCAGGAGTGGCAGGCAATCCTCAAAAACGTGCACAGTATAAAAAGATGGTTGAACGGTCTTAAGATCAAAACCCTTCACATACAGTCCAAGAATATTGATTTGACCATCACACCCGGGGGAGAAAGGAAGTGGTCAGGTGTCTCCGGTCATAACATTCCGAGTTTTGAGCTTTTTTTCTCTCCAGATTGGCGTGGAACTGAAGGAACCTACTATGCAAATCTTCCCTCTTTTCGAAGCGGCAACTATGTTAAGGGAGTACGTCTTACATTTAAAAAGGGGGTTGTAATCAAGATTGAGGCAGAAGAGGGGCAGGAATTCACTGCTAAACAGCTTGCCATGGACAAGGGCGCGTCCCGGGTTGGTGAGTTTTCATTAACTGACAAGCGGTTTTCCAGGATTGACCGGTTTATGGCCGATACTCTTTTTGATGAGAATTTTGGCGGTACCCACGGAAACTCCCATATCGCTGTAGGATCTTCATATACTGATTCTTACACAGGTAATCAGGCTGCTATGACGAAGGCATTGAAAAATAAGCTCGGTTTTAATGATTCAGCCCTCCACTGGGACCTAGTAAACACTGAACCAAAACAGGTAATGGCCAATCTTACCTCTGGCAAAAAGTTTGTCATTTATGAAGACGGGCAATTTAGAGTTTAACCCTGATTTTCCATAAGTAAGATCGGGCCTCCTTGCCGACGGTTTGCGCAAGGAAAACCCGACACCATGCTGTCATGACTTATTTTGGATTAAATGTTTTTTCAGGCCTAGAGTAGTCATCCTCTCTTCTTTCTTCACGTTTCTGTCATCTGTCTTCTTGCCTATCACCCATTGCCTGCTTCTATCCCCTTAAACACCGAATATGCCTCCATAAAGCAGGGAAAACCGTTTGTGGGAATCAGCAGGAGTAAGGCGTGTATGATTTCAGCATCAGTTAGTCCGGCTTCCTTTACTTTTGCAATATGAGTCTCCAGCGCAACCATGTGATTGCTTGCTCCTGAGATGGCGATCTTGAGTAACCACCGCGTCTTCTCTGGCAGGGGGCCTGAGCGTTCATGGACCAATTTTCCCAGTGCTTCATGGGCGCTATAGACATCAGGGCAGGATTCTTTAAACGCACTGAAGATTTCATGAATGTCATCTGCAACACCTCCATGCTATTTTTATTCTTTAATGCGAATACTTTTAAGAATGTAGGAAGATAACAAACACTTGTTAAGTTCCTATGGTATTTCGCTTATATTTCGAGAGTATAGCATTAAAGGTATGTATAGTGTCTGACGACAATTATTAAAGGGTTTACTTCGACCCAGGAAAGATTCATAAAAATGAATTTACGGAAAATATTCATGAATGACAGGTCAAAAACAAAAGATCAACTTATACAAGAACTTTCAGAACTCAGGGCAAAGCTGAAAGATACAAAAGAACGCGAAGCATACCAGTGGAAGAAGCCCTAGAAAGAAGTGAGGAAAAGTATCGCAGCATATTCAATGATAACAATGAAAAGATTGATCTGCTCCTCCTGGATACTGTCATGCAGAAAAAAAAACGGAAGAGAGGCGTATGAAGCGATCTCCTGCGTTCGACCCGGTGTAAAAGCACTGTCGCACCCAATACGCTGCTCAAGAAGATCAGGGAAGTGCTCGACCAGAGAACGGGGCAGACAGAATTCAGCCCATAATTGTAGGCTTACAGCAGAAAACCACTGAAAAGTTAGAAGTTAAAAGTTTCCATCCTCTTACTTCTTGCTTTTCATTTTTGCTATTTACCTCTTTTCCCGCCCGTCCCGCTTTCTTTAATGTTGACACGCCAAAAAAACTTCTGATAGGATTGACAACCATTAATAAGACAGGATTAAAGGATTAGCGGGGTAAGGATTAAAAACCAGCCCATTCTTGGGCGTGAAGGGGTGTTCAACGGACCGCGGCACCCACCCAGTGAGTGGGTCCCATGGAAGGGGCGACGCAAGCCCATGAAAATAGAAGGGAGAAAAAACAATGAATGGTGCTGAAGTGCTTTTACAAACTGCGGCGAACGCAGGTATTGAAGTATGCTTTGCCAATGCAGGCACAACTGAACTCCCGCTTGTTGCCGCCTTTGATGCTGTGTCTGGCATACATCCTGTTTTGGCGCTTTTCGAGGGTGTTTGTACGGGAGCAGCAGACGGATATGGACGTGTAAAAGAGAGGCCTGCCATGACCGTCCTTCATCTTGGCCCTGGCTTTGCAAATGGTATTGCCAATCTCCACAATGCACGACGTGCACGCACACCCTTGATCAATGTCATTGGTCAGCATACAACATGGCACATCAATGCTGGCGCCCCTCTCACCATGGATGTTGAGTCCCTTGCAAAAACCGTATCTGCCTGGACCAGAACCAACACTTCTGCCGAGTGCCTCTCAAGCGATTTTGCTGATGCGTTTTCTGCGTCCATGTCAGGAAAGATAGCAACCCTTATCGTGCCGAACGATCATCTTTGGGCTGAGATAGAAGGCATTATACGAACACCTGCCCTTCTCAAGTTCGATCCCCTTGATTTGCCTCAAATAGAAGCTGCAGCAGATTTGTTGAGGGCAGGGAAAAAGACAGCTCTTATGTTGGGCGGCAAAGCCCTTCGAGGGGAGGGTCTTACGATTGCAGGGCATATTCAGTCAATCACTGGGTGCGACCTGCTGACAGAGACATTTCCAGGATATGTGGAGAGAGGCACAGGGCTACCTGATGTAATCAGGGTTTCATATTTTCCTGAACCAGCACAGGCATTTTTATCGCACTATGAAGCAATAATTCTTGCTGATGTCAAAGAACCTGTCACCTTCTTTGGTTATCCAGGGATAGAAAGCCACTTGCTTACAAAAGATCAGAAAAAACTCTCTATCTCTTCTGGAAAGCAAAATATTGTTGAAACCCTCGGATGCCTGGAAGATTTACTGAAGACAACCATACCAGCCAAAAACCGGGGTCATAATTCTTCACAACGCCTAAAACCTCAACTTCCCCGAGGAAAGTTAACTGCAGTGAAAGCTTGCCATATGCTTGCTGCTCTTCAGCCTGAAGGAGCAATAATCATTGACGAGGGAATTACCTCGTCAATTCCTTACTATCCTCTCACCGCAGGGTCGCCTCCCCACAGCGTGCTCACTATTGCAGGTGGTTCTATCGGTTATGGCATGCCATGTGCTGTAGGCGCTGCAATAGCATTTCCCGATAGGCCGATCATCAATATTCAGGCCGATGGCAGCGCCATGTATACTTTACAGGCCTTGTGGACAGAGGCTCGGGAAGGATTGAACGTCAAAACCCTCATCTGTTCCAACAGAGGATATAACATTCTCAGGGTGGAGTTAGGTCGAGCCGGAATTACCAATCCTGGTCACAAGGTGTTATCTCTCGCTGATATAGACCAACCAAAGCTCAATTGGGTAAGTATATCTTCCGGTATGGGGGTACCCGCAAAGTCAGTCAATACAGCGGGAAGCCTCAAAAAGGAACTAGAGAAAATACTCTCAGAACCCGGTCCCTCCCTTATTGAAATGGTTCTATAGCTATTTACCCTGGGGACCATGAGAAATA
>Ga0351899_1005_pt1 | contig 89852 bp, 89 predicted proteins | sample BONcelHT113001C6_FD_206833 | JGI IMG/M metagenome (GOLD analysis project Ga0351899, IMG submission 206833) | Enriched cells from coal bed in the Powder River Basin, Montana, United States - BONCAT cells T11 rep1 HSBNCT.T11.300.1.C6 ... | reverse complement strand
AGGGCAAGTTCCTGGTCAATAACCAGGCTGCCAGAAATCATATTAATCCCATAATCAAATATAACGTTTGTCATTGGTGTTGTCGGTCCAAGGAGCATTGTGAAGCTAGATCTCGGACACAGCGGTAAAAGGCCTTCTAATGTGTGATTGATAAGGGTTGTGCTTGAGATGGCAATCACATCCGATTGGGGAAGATACTGCGTTGCGTCTTCTTCAGGATAATCGCCCGGTTTTTGCCATTTCTCGATGACCCACAGATTTTTTGCTACGTTCCTGAGATCATCGACGAAGGGGAAATGACCAATAATAGAGACGCTCTTGCCCTTACCTTTCTCCATGATGATGTGGCCGGCATTTGCCTCCGTACAACGGGACAGATCTACGGGAATGAGCGAATTGATTGCCGCAAGCCCCATTGAGGCTTTTTCGATATCTGTTGAAAGAGACAATTGTGCAAGCTCTGCAGATGTCTTGCCGGTCAAAAGAATCGGCTCAGTATCTTCATGGTCGTGGACGCAATCACGGAGCATGGTGGAAGATAGCCCACAGAACCTGCTTACAACAGCCGTCCAATAAACGCCGCGTATGATGTCATCAACGGGTGCGTCATGATCAATTACGGATAGAATATGGTTTAACAACTTCCACAAAGCTTTCGTGCTCCCTATGCAGCAAATGTATACGATGTACCGGCCGTATTCAGGATAAACTGTTTCGGCATTTCTCTGGCGAAGCACATCACTGCCTCAAAACCGGTACAATGGGTGGGTACGATATAATCAGGGGTAAAACCCTTTATATCCTCAATGTAACGGTCGATGAGACTGGCCTGCGCATTGACCAGGTGGAATCCACCAATGATAGCGTGAATTTTGGATATCCCTGTCATGCTAATGGCGTGTTTGATGATATTGATGATTCCTATGTGGGCGCATCCGGACAGGATTACAAGACCTCGGTTTTTGACAACAAACACCATGGCAAGCTCGCCCTCAAACAAGTCCTGTTCCAGGCGATCCCCTCTTTTGATGAGCAGGTTCGGGTTCCCTGTCTCATACTCAGTCACGCGGGGAACGTGACCTGTAAGGTAACCCCCTGGTATTATTTCACGGGGTTCCCTTACCTCTTTAATGGCAACAACTCCAAGCTTTTCTATCTTATCTCTCTTCAGGACGCCAATATCTGTCGGTTCCTTGTCCGAAGGACGAAGGGCAAATCTATGGAAAAAGGTTTCTTCACCCACAAAGAGAGGGGTGCTTTTTGGGATACGGTTCCCATATTTCTTGAGAAACCCCATCAAGCCACCCCAGTGGTCAAAATGACCATGGCTCAGAGCCATGGCACTGATCTTGCCCACATCGATGCCGAGAACCTTTGCATTGTGACTCATGCCCGTGGGATCCATGCCAAAATCGAAAAGGAGCGTTGATGAACCTCCATGAACCTGTGTTTCAACATGATACGAAAGGCCGTGCTCAGCATGGATGATCGATCCTGGTTTTGAGTGGAATGGTGTGGAGACTTTGGTGTCAGGCCTCAGGGCATCGTAATAATTATCGGTAATCACCGTTACCACCAAACGGTCGACCTCTTTCACGGTCTTGAGGCGTGTTGCCATCTTCCTCACCTCCTGAATTGTCAAAGCTTATGAAAAAAACCTACTTAATGATCGCAGGTATTCGCCCCAGTTTGCAAGACGCCCTTTAGGTATTGTTCCACAATGTCCTTGGGGTTTTCTCCCTGCGCCCCTGTGATTACGTTGACGCCTTGTGCCGCAAAAAGATCTTTTGCCCTGCTCCCCATGCCTCCAGCTATGATACAGTTGACTCCCTGCTGTGAAAGCCAAGGGGGCAGAAGACCTGGTTCGTGAGGTGGTGGAGTGACATAGGTCTCGTTTACCACCTTGCCCGCTGCATCGGTATCAATGAGGGCAAAGGCCTCACAATGACCAAAATGGGCGCATAGTTTACCTTCATTTGTGGGTACTGCAAATTTCATAGAAACCTCCTTTTTGGACGGAGAAACGATGTCCGCTTTATCCGTATTCTGTAAAGAATTGTGACCAGAAGATTTGTTTTCGGTCTCTTCTCGAATACCTGCTGGCTCGTTTTTTCCGGATTGTACTATCTTCTCAACCATATCATCAAACACCTTCGCCGCTACTGACTTGGAATAGTAGTAGACATACGGTTTCTCCTCGTCGCCACTCCGCGCGATATCCGGATCGAGGGGGATGCTACCGAGGAATGGAATCCCATACTGGGCGGCAAGAATCTTACCACCACCTTTAGAAAAAATGTCCACAGTTGTCCCGCAGTGTGGGCAGACAAATCCGCTCATATTCTCAATGACCCCTACCACGGGAAGTTCAAGCTGTTTGCAGAAGGTGATGCACTTCTCCACGTCAATGGTGGCTACCTGCTGGGGTGTGGTAACAATCACTGCTTTTGCCTTGCCTTTCAGGAACTGGGCTACGGAAAGAGGCTCATCGCCGGTTCCGGGTGGGCAGTCAACAACAAGGTAATCAAGATTACCCCACTGCACACGGCCAATAAAGTCCTTGATCAAGCCAGATTTGAGAGGCCCCCTCCAGATCACCGCCTGTTCGGTTCCCTGAAGCAGAAATCCCATGGACATGACCTTGAGAAGATCAGACTCGTATGTTACAGGAATGATGTCCTCCCCCTTTATCTCAGGCCGCTTATCCGTCAAATTCAGGAGCTTTGGAACGCTTGGCCCGTGGATATCCACGTCCATAAGGCCGGTCCTGTATCCCCGTAAGACTAGGCTCAGGGCAAGATTTACAGCAACAGTGCTCTTGCCAACTCCCCCTTTACCGGATAGGACAATGATAATCTGGTTGATCTTGCTGAGCTTATCAGCCATGGCAACCTCGTCCAAAAGTGGATTTCTTTCAGTATCTTGTTCACACGTACTCATAGTTCCTCCAAAATCTTTAATAGTTTTTTATGGATTATCCTGATGACTTCACTCGCTTGGCTATCGGGAGCTCTATCCAGGATTGTTGTTGCCTGAATCTGGGCTTCAGTTATCTCCGGATCATAGGGAATTGCCCCAAGGAAAGTTATGCCCTTTGCGTTGCAGTATTCCTCGATACGGTTGCAAAAATCGGGATTTATGTCGCTCTTGTTTACAATGACGCCCGTTTTGCACTTAAAAAATTGCGCCAATTCGATAATACGTTCAAGATCGTGAAGACCGGAAATAGTCGGCTCTGTAACCACCACTGCCACATGTGTGCCCGTCATGGAAGATATAACCGGACAACCAATGCCTGGGGGACCATCGATAACGATAAGTGGGATACCATTTTTTTCAGCCAGAACTCTTGCCTCATTCCGGACCATGGCCACAAGTTTGCCCGAATTCTCTTCCCCTGGGAGTAGCTCCGCGTACACATAAGGGTTTGAGTATTTATCCTTGCAGATGTAACAAGAACCAGCGAGAGAGGAAGGAAAATCAACAGCACCGGCTGGGCAAAGGAAGTAGCAAGCGCCACAACCCTCGCACTGACGATGATCGACAACATAATCCTCAGAGATTGCCTGGAACCGACAGACATCCCTGCACGTGCCGCAACTGGTACACCTCGATGGATCGATAGTCGCCTTTTTACCGCCGATAAATTTCTTTTCTTCAATGACAACGGGATTAAGTATCATGTGAAGATTTGCGGCGTCAACATCACAATCCGCTGCTACCCTGTTGGTCAGGAGACTCGCCAGGGCTCCCACGACAGAGGTTTTGCCTGTACCCCCCTTTCCGCTTACCACAATCACTTCTCTTATGTTATTCATTTTTTGCCACCTATAACAGTTTCACCAAATGTCCGTCCGATATTTATGGCAAGATTTTGAAAGGTAGGAATATATTCAGGAAGTGCTTGAATAATGATTTCACCCCTGGAGTAACTTTCTGCAATCCTGCGGTCCTCTGGAATCCGACCGAGGACTTCCAACCGATGCTTTCGGATATATCCTTCCATTGGCTGAAATTCATCCCGCTCACGGTTGATGACAAGCCCCAAAGGGATTCCAAGCTTCTCAGCAACTGCAACTGCTATAGAAAGATCGTGAAGACCAAAAGGAGTAGGTTCGGTCACCATAACAACAATATCTGCATTACCTATAGTTGCCACCAGGGGACATGCAGTACCTGGTGGTGCGTCGATGATGTGAACCCAGGTTGCTATACTCCTTTCTTTGACCTGTCTGATCAAGGGCACTGCCATTGCTTCACCCACGTTCAGTATGCCATGGATGCAGGCAATGTCTTCAATGCCAATGCCTTCCTCGATGCGCCCTATCTCCCTTTTTTCTTCTGCAATAGCACCCTCAGGACAAACGTGAATGCAAAGACCACAGCCGTGGCACAATCCGGGAAAGACGAGGGGAGGAATCCTGGGGAGACTCACCAGAGCATTATACTGACATTTTGAGCTGCATTCTCCGCAGAAGGTGCATTTATCTTCAATGATTTTAGGTACCATGACGGTAGCAGATGTCTGAGATTCTATTTTAGGCTTAAGAAAGAGATGGCCATTTGGTTCTTCAACATCACAGTCCAGGTACTGGACAGACTGGCCGGAAGCAGCCAGGAAATAGGCAAGGTTAACCGCCACGGTTGTCTTCCCGGTACCACCTTTTCCACTTGCAAATGCAATATTCATATCACATTCCCGTTATGCCCTTGTCATGGCTGTGCCGCAATTGGGACATTTCTGCTCGATACAGGGAATGCCTCTTTGGTGTGGAGCCCTTGCTCCGCACTGGGGACAGAGGCATTCACCGTCTGGCCCTAGCCCTCTTCCACCCATCCGGCCTCTTCCACCTATTCCTGCGCCGGTACCTTGACCTGCGCCGGCACCTCTTCCCATACCCTGCCCGCCGCCTTGTCCTGAGCCTTGTCTTCTATTTGTTGCCATTGCTTGCCTCCTTTGTTCTTACCAGTGGGATGATACATCTGCACCGGTGAGTTTTACCAGTTTACCTTCGTCGAAATTCTTAATAGCCTCGGCAACGGTCATATTTGTTGCAGAATATACTTCAAGTCCCGCCATCTGTATTACCTGAAATGCTTTTGGCCCGAAATGACCGCTGATAATCGCTTTGGCCCCTGATTTGACCACGTTTTGGGCGGCCTGGATGCCTGCTCCCTGCGCTGCGTTGAGATTCATGGAATTATCCAATGCAACATGCTCTTTCGTTTCAGTATCATAAACAATGATCTTTCTGGCTCTTCCAAAACGCTCATCCACCTTTCCTTCCAGTGTGCCGTCAATGCTCGTAATAGCTATTTTCATTTTTGATCCTCCTTCAGCTTGTAGATTTTTTTCTTTGCTAAATGCCTCTGGTAGAGGTTTTGTACGACAGCCCCATCCCTGTTTCCACCGGCAAGGACCAGTCACAATATCAACGGCTGTCACATTGCCACCCTCGATCCTCAAGGCCTTTCCATTCACCACTGCGTCTGTTAACTTTTGGTGGGCCGAGAGAAGGAGGCGATGAAAAGTTGGTTGCGAAACACCCATCTGAGATGCCGCTTCCTCCTGAGAAAGTCCGATGAGATTTTTTAACCGGATTGCCTCAACCTCATCGTGACCGAGGAGCACCTCCTCAAGAATGCCCATAGGAGTCCCGGCAGGTTTAAAATACGTGATATTAGGAAAAAAACCAACTTTTCTTAGACATGTTGGTCTAGGCATTTACTGGACTCCTTGTTTGGGTCTGTCTATCATTTGTTATGAATATATATTCATAATAGATTAATGTCAAGAGTTTTTTAAATTTAGTCAATGTGTGGCTTGGTGGGTTTGGCAATACAGCCTGTAAAAAACCAGGTTTAGGTTACTTCCATTTTTTCCGCCGCAGTCATAACGGCTTCGATAATCTTTTTGTATCCGGTACAACGGCATATATTGGAAGAGATAGTCCGAACGATTTGATTTTTTGAGGGCTTCTTCTGTCTGTCCAGGAGGGCCTTTGCCGTGAGTATCATGCCTGAGGTACAGAAACCGCATTGAACTGCGCCTTTCTCCATAAAAGCTTCCTGGAGAGGATGAAGTGTGCCATCCTTTTCCAGACCTTCTACTGTTGCTATGTTTTTTCCTTCCACTTCCGGTGCAAGGACAAGGCATGACCGAACCGGAATGCCATCGAGGATTACGGTGCACGACCCGCAAGAACCAAGGCTACACGACTCTTTTGCTCCTGTGAGGTAGAGTCGCTCCCGCAGGGTCTCCAGGAGGGTTTCGTACGGTTTCACCTCTATCGATACCTTATCTCCGTTTACTGTGAAATTAACCTTTACTCCTTTCATCAGCGGTCCTCCTCTGCAAGTTTCCTGGCAACCCTTTTCACAAGAACACCTGCCATCTTTTTTCGGTAAGCTGGAGAGAGCACTGTATTGGCAACAGGCGCTACTCCATCTGATGACTCTTGAGCAATCCGATCCAACCATCCAGCTTCATTTTCGTTGAAGTCGAAACGAAGTGGCTTCCCGCCGATTGCCCCGATTACAACACATCCTTTTCCATTCACCAATGACGCAGCAGCCCCAACAAGGGGATAATCAATTGAATCTCTAACCCTTATCTTGAGATAACTGCCCTTTGTTTTATTCGCGGGAATCATAAAGTGTGTCAGTATTTCACCGGGCTGAAGGGCAAAAGGACGGCCCGACTTTCCGCTGAAAATGGCCTCCAAAGGAATTTGCCGTTCGCCGTCCATTCCCACAAGTCTAACCTCGGCGTGCAAACTTATGAGTGCGGGGGCGTTATCACTCGCATAGTTGGCAAAGCACATTTTCGCCCCTTTCACTGCATTGCACACCTTTCCACCCATTTTCAGACAGTATCCTTTTGCCTTTCGCCACTCACCAGATTTGTTGTAAAAAAGGCACCGCGTATTTTGGAGCACGTTGCCACCAATAGTTCCCCTCATCTGTAAGGTCTCGCACGCAGTAGCTTCCAGGGAATCGGCGAGGGTAGGCAAAGCGTCTTTTACAAAGGGATTGTTTTTTAGTTCATAAAGCGTTACGTTTGCACCAACCTTCAGCCAAGACCGGGAAAGTTCTATTTTATCGAGGCCTGTGATGTTCTTCAGGTCGATTACGAAAGAGGGTTTCACGAGTCCCTGCTTGATTCTGGGAACAAGGTCAGTGCCACCCGATAGATAGGCTGCGTTGTCCCTATGTGTCTGGTAAAGCTGGAGTGCTTTTTTGATTGTCTTTGGTCTTTTGTATTCGAATTCCGGTAGAATCATTGGTCCCCTCCCTTCTTTTTCTCAATCATTGTCAGGATTCTATCAGGCGTGAGAGGCAATTCGCTGAACTGGGCATCAAGGGCGTTGCTTACTGCGCATGCAACAGCGCTGTATGCATTCATTCTGACAGTAAGCCCCCCTTCCTTTGCTCCAAAGGGGCCTTCCGGGTCACCGGATTCAACAATAATTGTTTCTATTTCAGGCATGTCGCATGCCAGCGGGACTTTGTACTCGAGAAGATCAGGGTTGAGTAGAAACCCCTCATTCCATAAATTCCCTTCAGTGATTGCAGCAACCCCGGCCTGTTGAACCGATCCTTCCATTTGTCCTTCTACAGCCATGGGATTAAGGGCTTTGCCGCAGTCATGGGCTGTCACAAAGCGAGGCATCACTATCTTTCCTGTCTCCTCGTCAACTTCGACCTCTGCAACAGAGGCTCCAAAGGAATAGGTTCCAGCCATTTGCCCAAAAGGTTTGGAAATCCACTCCCTTTCAAAATCAATTTTAGGAATATAAGACCCAACACCTGTTATCGGCTTTGCCCTGAAGAAGGCCTCCCTTGTAATCCAAGAAATGGGCATCTTCTTTTCAACATTTTGCAGACAAATAACCATTTTGTTTTGAAGATCCAGGCTCTCCGCAGCCTCGCCAAGCTTCTCTGAAGCAAGGGCAAGGATTTGTCTTCGCGCATCCTCGCAGGCCCTCTTCACCGCGTTTCCTCCGACAAAAGCGGCTGCCTGAGAGTATGCCCCAGGATCAAGGTTTGTCACCTCAGTATCCGCGTTAATGAGGTTGATGTCCTCCATAGGAATGCCGAGAACCTCCGAGGCAATTTGAACTACCATAGATTCATTCCCCTGGCCGTTGTCAACAACGCCGGTTACAACCGTGGCTTGCCCATCGTCATTCAATTTCACGTAACAGGACGATCCCGATCGGAACCCCATGGGAAAACCGGTCATTATGGCCACACAACCCATGCCAATACCTTTGTTTTTCGGGAGCTTTCCCCTTTTTTTGTTCCATCCTGATTTCTTTGCAGCCCTTTCTATTGGTTCTGCCAGGTTTCCGCTTGTAATCCACGATTTCGTTGCCGTCTTTTCTCCTAAAGTTAGGCCATTTCTTATCCGTATTTCCACGGGATCAATTCCGAGATCCTTAGCAATCATGTCGAGCTGTACCTCGTTGCCGGCAAGAAAGGCTCTGCCATGACATCCGTACATGCCGCGGATACCCTTGTTTGTGTATATCCGGTAACCATCATACTTTACATTTGGAAGGCGATAGGCCTCCTCGTATACATAATAAGGAATAGACGCCGCAATTGGACCTGTACTGCTGTATGCCCCACCGTCATAAATCACCTTGAATTCTTTCGCCAGAATCGTGCCATCTTGTTTCACACCCGTCTTGATGGTAGCAATCATGTCGTGTATCTGTCTGGTACTAATGGCGTTCTCTTCTCTTGATAGGATGAGCTTTACCGGCTTGCCAGACTTCATGGACAGGAGGGCTGTTATGAAATCTCCTGGGGCAACCTCTGAACGACCGCCGAAGGCACCCCCTGAAAAAACATGCCGTACCCTGACCTTATTGAGGGGAATTTTTAAGAGGTTCGAAAGGGCCTTTGCCCTTACGTGCGGACCGGCATTGGGCATCCAGAGATCGAGGTAACCTGAGTTATAGTGAGCAACAACTGCATAGGGTTCCATCATTGCATACGCTTCGCCGGCAGCCTTAAAGGTGTCTTCCCTTACAATAAATGACTCACGCAATGCTGACTCCACATCTCCAACATCAATATGAACATGAACATTGATGTTGCCGGGATATTCATCGTGGATGAGAATGGTACCGGGGACCATAGCAGCTACAGGGTCAAAAACAGCGGAAAGGGGCTCATACTCTACCTTGATCAGATCAAGCGCTTCGAGCGCTGTTTCTTCGTCCACAGCAGCCACGGCTGCTAAGTCTTCGCCCACGTAACGCACCTTGTCAGTGGGCAACATGGCATGATCCTGTGTGTAGCGGAAAACACCCCATTTGATGCCATACCCATCAAAACCGCTAACAACTGCCTTCACGCCAGGCACCCTCAAGGCTCGGCTTCCATCAATATTGAGGATTCTCGCGTGAGCATGAGGGCTTCTCAGCACCTTGGCTACGAGCATTCCCGGTAGCTTGATATCCGCCGTAAACACTGCTTGCCCTGTGACCTTTGCCAGATAGTCGGTCCGCACAACGCCTTTACCAATAACCTTATGGCTATCCATGAGACCCCCTTTCTTTGTCCTGACCTCTCAGCTCGGTAATTAGCTGAGGACGGTAATCAAGCTGTCGAGAGAGCTGCGAGCTCAAATTCCATCCTCTCGGTGCTACAGCCTTGTTAATTGTCCTCAGAGATGTGGATTCAGTGAGAACAGCAACTCCCGGGGCTGTCGCATGAACCTGGTGCGCCGCAACATCCCCCTGATTCGGGCCCGGAAGGATTGAAACCTGCGGCGGAAATGTTTGGCGCCGACATCAGTTTATACAGATCTGCACTTTCACACTTCCTGCATCTCAGTTCCTCCGTGTCTGTGCTTCTCACGAGAAACTCATTTTTCTCGCCGCACTGCATGCACTGGTACTCGTAGATCGGCATGTTCTTCCTCCATGAAAAGAATAACAGAGGCCTGTAAGATCCTGGTTTCAGGCTCCTCCGGCCTCTCATAGTTACCTAATGGTGTCCGCAACCACCGCCACCCTCCTGGTGGCCGCTGCAACTGTCGTTCACGGTAAGTTCGGGCAGCTGGTTTTGACCGAGAAGATCGAGGTTCTCACGAACCGACTCCTTGAGAGCCCGAAAGACCTTGATCCCTGATGCATTGAGCTTCATTACTGCACCGGCTCCTATGCCGCCGACAACCACTGCGTCAACCGGCTGACCGCCTATTGATCGCAAAGGATTGCATGCTCCATGCTCATGCCCCGCATCCCCGTTCGTCACCGGTGTCGTACTCTTCTGATCCGTATCGACCAAAATAAATAATGGTGCGGAACCGAAGTGTCCGTAAACGACACTGTTGACACCATCATTTTTTTCAACTGCAAAACATACTTTCATTTTCAATTCTCCTTAACGTTTTTGTTTTCAATCGTCAGGGCCTTTCCATGAATGATGGCATCCGCGACTTTTCGTCTCGCTTCACTGATGATGCGTCCAAAGGTGGCTCTTGACACATTCATACTCGTTGCTGCCTCTTCGTGGTAAAAACCCTCATAGTCCGCGAGTCGCATGGCCTCCAGTTCATCGAGTCCGAGGTCCACTTGCTCGAGGTCAGCCAAGGGTGTTCCTTGAGGCTTAAAAAACGAAGCATTCGGTTTGCATCCGATAAACCTACATTTTTTTGGCCTCGACATGTATTCATTATAAACATATGACCACAATAAATTCAAGACAAAACATGGTGCAAGGCGTCGGTATTATTTATGGGTTTCACATGCATTATATGATGTTCGTTTAGGGAAATCATGTCGGATTCTAAAAAAGAAACCGGAAGCTATCAGCAAAAATCTGTCCCATCAACATGTATTCTTATATAGCTCTCTATCTCAAAGTAGAATAGCCATAATTATCTATGATACGAGCGGCCATACCTGCATATCTTCTTTTCTAACTACTATTTTTTGGAAGGGTAAACCAGAATCTACTACCCTTTCCCGGCGTACTTTCTACCGATATTGTTCCATGGTGGGCTTCGATGATCGCCTTCGCAATGGACAGGCCAAGCCCTGAGCCCTCTACGTCCCGGTTAACCCGGCAGAATGCATCAAATACGCAGGGTATGTCCTCGTCATGGATACCTATCCCTGTATCTAAAACCTCAACAAGGATATCCTCATCCCTTGTTGTGATTCTTATGGTTACCATTCCTCCAACATTGGTGTATTTTATTGAATTATTGATAAGATTTGAGATCACCCTGTCTATCATTGCGGCATCGGCATATACAACCGGCAGATTTTCCTGAGCATATTCGAAAGCGATTAACATACTTTTTTTGTCTGCCTCAATTTTCATCATCTCGATTTGCCTGTAAACAGCTTCTTCGAGGTTATACGGACTCAGAACGGGTTTGTATTCCTTTCCCTCGAGCCTTGAAAATTCGAGGAAGTCTGTTATGAGCCTCTGCAGGTTAGCGAATGCCCTCGTTGTGACGGCAAGATATTCCTTTTGTTTTTCTGTTAGAGGTCCTGCCTTTCCCGAGCGGAGCCTCGTCAAAAAACCTCCTGCTGCAACGACCGGGTTTTTCATATCATGGGCGAACATAGACAGGAGATTTTTTCGTTCCTTTTCAAGCCGTTTGAATTCTGAGATATCCCTGAACAGTTCCGCACCGCCAATAAAACTTCTCGCGGTGTCAAAAAGTGGAAAGGCGATAACGACCAAACTAATGGCCTTGCCACTTTTTGTTTTTAGAACCGTCTCTGTGGCAATAGAAGGGGCATGTTTCTCAAAAACATGCGTGAATAACGGGCACGAATTTGGGTCTTTTGAGCCGTGAATAATTTTGAAATGGGATTTACCGATTACTTCGTCTTTTGAAAAGCCGGTGAGTATCTCCGCTGCAGGGTTAAACTCCAGGATGATGCCATCTTTGTCAACAAGGGTAAACCCTATGGGAAGATTGTTTACAATCATGGTATAGATGTGCGGGCTGGATAGCAGAGAGGCGCCATGGGATGATTGATCGTTGTTTTGGTTTTCATTGTCCATAATTTTCCCTCATCTGACGCAGCATAGATGTTTTGTCTGAACAGACTCTGCCCGGGTTATCGGACAACCGCTTGTTATTGTATTGCTATTTTCCTGCTTTCCTAAAAGGTTGTCAAGGGTTTTGAGCTGCTGAGGCACCATTAAAAGCATGAACAGTAAGGGTTTTCATAAAATGTCGACATTCAGTAAAAAAGGCTTTTATATGGCAAAAGCCAGCGCTGAGCATTGATTTTTTGGCTTCAGCATGATATCAAAAATAAGTGGGTTAATCGAAAAAAAAGAATTGAATAAAAGTTGGGATGAAAAACTTTCAGGACAATTTTATCATTATGGAGAGCAAAGATGGATAAATGGCTCGATCAAATTAGCAGGTGTTGTGGTTGTGACGTTTGCCTTGAAGTTTGTCCGACCTATGCGGCTAGCGGTGATTTTTTATTCTCTCCCAAAGGTCGTTTAGAGGTGGCTCAAAACGTTCTCAGCAAAAACGAAATCACCGAAGAAGCCATCACAAGTGCTTATAGTTGTCCTAAATGTGCCGCCTGTGAAGGAGTCTGTCCTCAGAAGATTGAGGTAAGCAAGATCGTTGCCGAGGTCCGAAACAGGATTGTTGAAGTGGGCAGGGGTCCCCTGCCGGCCCACAAAAAGGTTATTGAAGGATTATTTGAGAAGGGCAATACCGTAAACGGCGACCCGACAAAAAGAATGGAATGGCTTCCGGAACTCTTTGAACCGCACCAATCCACAACCCTTCTCTTCATGGGTTGCCTGCCTGCATATCTTGTGAAAGATGCTGCCCGGTATTCCTACCTCGCACTTAAGAAATTGGGTATCGATTTCATGATCATAGAGGATGAAGGATGCTGCGGTACCTATATTTATGAGTCCGGTGAGGTCGGTTTAGCAGGGGAATATTTCCGGAAAAATGTTGAACGATTCAAGAAACTGGGTATCACAAAATTGATAGTACCCTGCAACGGTTGTTTTAAATGTTTTAAATGTTTTTATCCAGAGGTCCTCGGGGCTGTTTATTTTGAGGTTTTTCATGTGCTTCAGGCGATCTATGACAAGGTAAAGCGTGACCCGCATCTCTTGAAAAAAATTGACAGGAAAATAACCTATCATGACAGCTGCCGACTAGGACGGATTGAGGGGTATACCGAAGAACCCCGAGAATTATTGAAATGGTGTGGTGCCGAGATTCACGAACTTCCGCGCGCCCGCCAAGATACATTGTGTTGTGGTTCTGGTGGCGGAATTCGATCTGCATTCAAGGAACTCTCCTTTGACATTGCCAAGAACCTTTTGAACCAGACTGAGACAAAAGAGCTGATCAGCCCCTGCCCGTTTTGTACCTTTAATCTGAGCTATGCCAATAAGAATGGCGGTATGGACAGACAGATTACCTATATAACAAAAATCGTCTGGGAGTCATTAAAAGACACACCTTAAAGAAAATTTATCTGTTCTTTCCTGATTGTGACCTTGAGAGAATAGCAAAATCCCACAAACATATCCGTAATTGATTGATAATTGGTGTTAACTTACATCTTCCCCCTTCTCCTCAAGGTGTCAGTATCGCTTAAAGGATCCACATGTATTTTGTTGCTTTCATACACGGAAATCACAGTGCATCCCGCAAAAAGGGTTTTTATATTCAACAATTCTTCCTCAGAAAGAGGAGGGGTAGAGCAGGGCCTCAGGGGCGTATTTAGCTGAATCTCATCGGGGGCAATCTCACGGGCCAATGATGCTATCTGTTCAGCGTTTCCTTTGTTCTCCTCCGTAAACATGATTTGAAGCGCAAACTTTCCGTTATAATTTTTCCTGAATTTATGGAGCCCTTTAACCACGTTTTTAAAACGGACCGTATCGGCTGGCCTGTTCATCGTTTTGAAGGTTTCGTCCGAAAAAGCATCAAGTTTTGCGATAACAAAATCTGCTAAAGAGAGATCCTCTTGCACACTCGCTCGATCCATGATTGATGAATTTGTAATGATAGCAATTGACTCGGAGCGCAAAGCCTTCAAGGCTTTGACGGCAATTCCAAGATTGGATGCAAGGGTTGGCTCACCACGGCCGGAAAAGGTTATGAAGTCTATAGGGAGGCTTGTGGGAAGTGATTTCAACTCCCTTAGAACTTCATCAACATGAACATAGACAACTCGTTTGTTTGAGTACGTTTTTGTTATACCAAGTTGACAGTAAATACAGTCAAAGGTGCAAATCTTTGTTTGTTGGGAAAGCAGGTCGATTCCTAACGAACTACCTAGTCTCCACGAAGGCACTGGTCCATAGATATACTTGTATGCTTTTTGTTTGATTTTCACCATTTTATACTTTTATCCTCCTTTTGAAATATTCGACAATCCCGGTTTTAACAAGAACCACCTGTGCTGAGACAATCGGGAAGGAACTAAGGATCGGCACTTCATGCGACAAAGGTAAATCTCGAACCGGCTGTGCTGAGGATAAACTGTTCGGGCATCTCCCTGTAAAACTGGACCATAGCATCATAACCCGTACAATGCATCGGTATTACATGCTGTGGTTCAATAAATTTAATATCCTCAACTGTTTTCTTGATATCCTCCATTGGTGCATCAAGAAGATGAAAACCACCCATGATGGCATGAACCGTTGAGATGCCGGTGATTTTCTGCGCATGTTTAACTGTATTCACGATTCCTGCGTGGGCGCACCCGGAAAGGATGATGAGTCCTTTGTTTTTTACGGAAAATATCATGGCCTGTTCACCCTTGAAATCATCCGTCTCAAGATGTTCATTGCGTGCTATAAGAAGGGTGGATCGTGCCTTTTCGTATTCGGTGACCCGATCAATATGGCCGGTAAAATACCCTCCTGGCATTACTTCCGTTGGCACCTTTATTTCTTTAATTGTCAGATTTTCAATAGGTGCAAGTTGCTCAACGTCAAGTTGCCCAAGATAGTGTGGCGTATTCCAGAGATACCCGGAAAACCTCGGGGCAAAAGCCTCTTCGCCGAGGTAGAGTGAAGTATTGTTGCGACCCGCTCTTCTGTAAGTCTTCAATGTCTCTATGAGGCCACCCCAGTGGTCAAGGTGCCCATGGGATAGACCGAAAGCCTGGACTTTGCCAAGTTTAATATTAAGAATCGCCATATTTTGAAGTACGGTTCCAGGGTTCAGGCCAAAATCAAAAAGGAAAGTACTTACCTCTCCATCCATTGTTGTTTCAACCACATAGGAGAGGCCATGCTCGGTGTGAATCGGAACGCCCTGACGTGAAACCAACCTTTCGGCAATGGGCGAGTCATTGTGAACCGTAAAATAGTAGTTGTCAACTACCACGGTAACCCTAAGTTTATCCAATTGCTTGATATGCATGGATAAAGTTATCAAGCTTGCCTTATTCACCGATTCTTCTTTTTTTCAAGCTCCCTTATTTGATCCTGTATTTGCTGTATCTGTTGATTCAGCATTACAGTTTGCTGTTTGAGCATATTTAATTCTTCGTCAGTGATTGCACCGGTTCCTCTTTGATTTGAAACCTGGGGACCCGGGTAGTTTTCTTGGTTAAACCCGATGCCCTGGCCAGTGCCGCCACCCATACCTTTACCCATACCACGGCCTAAACCTTGAGAAAAAGTGGGGTTGGAATACTGCTGCCTCCCGGAAGATACACCAACGCCGGCATGAGCCTGTGCATTGGGCTGTGTTGCGCCGGTGAGGTTCCCTTCTTTGAATTGCTGGATGACTTCCCGAATAATTCCCGAACAGCCAACGATGATATTGATCCCGGCAGCATTAAGTGTTTGGTAAGCATTAGGCCCGCAATTACCGGTAAGGACATTGGTGACGCCTTTATCCGCCATTAACTGGGCCGACTGTATTCCCGCTCCTCCAACGAGGGAGATGCTCGGATTCTCAATTGCCTCAAAGTCAAGCGTATCCGTTTCCACAATCAGGTAATAATGACATCGTCCGAACCGTGGTTCGATAACGTCGTCAAGAGAGCGCGAGTTTGATGTGGCTGCAATTTTCATAGTACCTCCTAATTGTTTATTAAAACGCAAGGCAGCCGGAGCTCCTAAAATTTTATTCAGTGGCCTCGGCTGCCTTGTAACTCATAATGATCGGACATGGCTTTATTCCTTCTTGCCTTTAGCCTCGATCTCTTCAATTCGCTGTCGTATTCCTGCAATGGTATCTTCCAGGTATTCAGCTTGCTCTCTGAGTGCGTTCAATTCTTGCTCGCCGCTCATAACCGGTCCTGTACCTGCGCTGTAGGGAGAACCCTGAAACCAGGGATTGCCCCACATCGGCCATCTGAAGCCTGCCCGTTGCCAGCCGGTAAAACCAGTTGCGTAGTACCGGTTACGCCAGCCCCGTCCTCCACCACGTCCGCCTCCAAAGCCCCAATAGGCTCTTCCAGGGCCAACATTTATAGACCCTGGCACTTCAAATCCAACGCAGTAACCTGCTACTCGTCCTGTCATAGGACCCAGTCCTGCCGGACCCGTTCTATCTCCACGTGGCATTTTTCTCACCTCCTTTCATTTTTTAAGTACTTCCAATGCCTCTATCACTTTCCGCGAACACCACGGAAACGGTGTCTTTGCCGTTGTCCGCAAAATCCGGGCATAAAGAATCGGTCATCGTTTAGCCGACCCTGGAGAAAAGCAGATATAACGGCATCCAGCTCGCCACAAAGAAACCCTATAACCTGAACACCTGCCGCTAAGAGGGCATTTTCCAACACATGGGAAATTGCCCCACAGAGAAGCACATTCGTACCCAACCCCGCCACCTCCTTTGCTCTGCCGAATGGATTGTGAATTTTTAGAACAGCACTTTCCTTTGAAACTTCACGCTGCCCTTCAATATCGATCAGGCAAAGCCTGTCTGAAACATCAAAAACAGGGGATACACGTCCTTGCCATTGAGCGATAGCGATCTTCATATGAATAGGTTTTGCATACTCGATGCCATGGACCCCTCCGTCATAAAAATGATGTAAAAACAAATTGTTGGCTGCATGTTGTGTAACCTGACACATATTTTATATAAGCAATTTGCAATATTATGTTATTATAATATTGCATAATACACTGTTATGGTTTATTATGTTCATATTAAAAGAATGAAAAAGTTGAATGACCAAAATGTACGTGATGTGATACTCGATTCTATCAATGAGGGTGTTTTTACCATTGGGTTGGATTGGCGCATCACTGCTTTTAACCGTGCCGCAGAAAGGATTACTGGTGTATCAGGAGACGATGCCATCGGGAGAGGCTGCTCGGATGTATTCCATGCAAATATATGTGAAAAAGACTGCGCCCTCAGGCGAACGTTCGATACCGGTGCACCGACTGTGAATGCCACCACTCACATAGTCAACAACCAGGGCCACCGTGTACCCATACGTATCTCAGCAGCAATCCTTAGGGATAGCGATGGAAAGGTTATCGGTGGTGTTGAGACCTTTCAAGATCTGAGTCAGGTTGAACAACTGCAGAAGGAGCTGCAGAGCCACCATACCTTTGAGGATATCGTGGGCCGCAGCCCTGCTATGATTAAGCTTTTCGAGATCCTGCCGCAGATTGCCGAAAGTAGTAGTACAGTTTTGATCGAAGGTCCGAGCGGGACCGGAAAGGAACTTTTTGCCCGGGCTATCCATAACTTGTCGCCGAGGAAAAAGAAGCGCTTTCTGCCTGTCAACTGTGCTGCCCTTCCGGACACCCTGCTGGAAAGTGAGCTCTTTGGGCATAAAGCCGGGGCATTTACGGATGCGAAGCGGGATAAAGCCGGCCGCTTTACCCTGGCTGACGGGGGGACGATATTCCTTGATGAGATCGCCGATATTTCTCCGGCCCTCCAGGTGCGACTGCTCCGGGTACTTCAGGAGCGAATCATTGAGCCGCTGGGAAGCGTAGAACCTGTCAAGGTGGATGTTCGCGTCGTAGCCGCGACAAACAGGGACCTTGCTCAGCTCGTTCAAGCCGGTAAATTCAGGGATGATCTCTATTACCGCATTCGTGTCATTCATCTGCTGCTGCCGGAGCTCAAACAACGCCGGGAGGATATTCCCCTGCTCGTAGACTACCTAGTGGCAAAGTTCAATCGTATTCAAGGTAAAGATATTGCTGGAATTTCCCGTGATGCAATGGCCCGCCTGATGGAACATGATTATCCGGGCAATGTTCGTGAACTTGAAAATATCATTGAACAGGCTTTTGTGCTCTGCAGGGGAGGCATGATTGAACTTCACCATCTTCCACCAGAACTACGTCCTGCCATACCCTCAACGGCCAATGGTTTTGGCCCAATGAGTTTGGATGCAATGGAAAAACACCTTATAATGGAGACATTGCAACGCCGTGGTGGGAACAGGACCGAGGCAGCCCGGGACCTTGGGATCGACATGAGCACACTCTATCGCAAGATTAAGCACTTTGGCATCGACATGCCTGAACGGGATGGGCGCGGCATGAGGAAGCAGTAGTGCAAAACGCAATAGTATATTGTGGCTAGGGCTCGGTACGAGTCATGCCACCGTTTATAGTTTAGGGTGTTTTTACAGTAAACACAGGGTGTTATCATCCGACAACTGTGCCTGCTCCTCATTGGCACAGCTATTGCTGTTCAGGTATGTTAGCCACCTGCGGGCATAGCGGTAGAGGAATTCGGGCGTTAGATAAAAATGAACACATCTCTCGATTGTATTCCCTGTTTCATCAGGCAAGCGTTGGAGGCAGCCAGGTTTGTTTCGGATGATCCTGCCTTCCATGAGGATGTTCTTCGTCGAGTGCTCGAGGTTGCAGCTAAGTTGGATCTCATGCAAAGTCCAGCGGCTGTGGGTCAATGGATTCATCGTCAGTTGCGAGCGATAACCGGTCAGAGTGATCCTTACCGTTGCGTCAAGGACAGGTTCAATCAGGTTGCCCTTCAGTTATTGCCTGAATTGTTGTCCATAGCGGAGGCTTCACCTGATCCCCTGGCGGCGGCAGTTAGACTTGTCATTGCGGGAAACGCGATAGATTCAGGTCCGGGGAATGGACTTGCACCAAAGGATATACATCAGGCCCTTTACCGGTCCCTCTCAGATCCATTATACGGGAACCTGGAGGGTTTCAGGAGGGCGATAGCTTTGGCCAGAAGTATATTGTATCTTTCTGATAACGCCGGAGAGATTGTGCTTGATCGGCTACTCATTGATCGGCTGCCTACTGAGGGCACAACCCTTGCGGTTCGGGGTCAGCCGGTCATCAATGACGCCACCATGTTCGACGCAGAGGCAGCAGGTCTTCACCGGCTTGTAAAAGTAATAGATAACGGTTCTGATGCTCCTGGTACAATTCTCAATGATTGTAGCTCAGAGTTCTGCGCGTTGTTCAGAAAAGCAGACCTTATTATCGCCAAAGAACAAGGGAACTATGAAACACTCAGCGATGAACCCAAAAAGATGTTTTTTCTGTTGAAAGTGAAATGCCCGGTGATTGCATCCCGTGTCAGGCTGGATATAGGTACGCATGTAATTTTATCATCAGGTTTTTGATTAGCGATCGTCGGATAATAACATCACGGTCAAACATGACGGAAGAGGCTCCCGAACATTAGTTTGATAAGTAAGCCCCGGCGGCTGTTGCAAAAAGTGTAGCTTAAAGGAGGTTGCCATCATGGATGAAGAACTGAAAGGCCCGGATGAGGTATCGAGCGATTTACGTCTAAAGGAGGAGGCAGAAGAGATTACAAAAAGGCTGGAACATATACGCCATAAGATCCTGGTAATGAGTGGCAAGGGCGGAGTGGGCAAGAGCAGCGTTGCGGCCTATTTAGCTGTATCCCTTGCCGGACGAGGGTATCGGGTTGGGCTCATGGATGTGGACCTCCATGGTCCAAGCATTCCCCGGTTACTGGGCCTAAAAGGCAACCTGCGCCCCAGTGGCCTTGGAGGCAAACCATTCCCAATAAGGTATCTCCCAAAGATGGAGGTAATGTCCATTGAAGTTCTTACGGGAGACAAGGATGCGGCAACTATCTGGAGAGGACCGCTCAAAGGGGGTATAATCCGGCAGTTTATCGCGAACATTGAATGGATGGACCTGGATTATCTGATTATAGATTCGCCCCCAGGTACCGGTGATGAACCTCTAACGGTTGCACAGACCATCCCTGACGCGAAGGCATTGATCGTGACCACGCCACAGGAGATTTCATTGGCTGATGTGAGGAAATCAATAAACTTTTGCCGGAAGATGAAGATGGAAATTCTGGGGCTCGTGGAGAATATGAGCGGACTCAAATGTCCATACTGCGGCAGGACTATAGAACTATTTAAGACCATGGGAGGGATGGTGACTGCCAAGCAGGAGAAGCTGAGGCTTCTTGGATCTTTGCCCATAGAGCCCGAGGTAGTGCGATGCGGGGATAACGGGAGTATAGATTTCCTGGGAGATGACAAGCTCGAATACAACAGGGCTTTTGGCCAGGTAGTGGACACGATTGAGAAAGTGCTTGAAAACAAGGGGGAAACAGCCTAGCCAGATAGACATAACCGGATAAAACTCCATTGAAGAAAGGGATAATCGGAATGAAGTGATTACGCAGGATATAAAACGGTAAGCTATCTGGAAGGGGTTAATGGTAGAAAAGCTTTACGATGATAACGAGGAGATATCAAGATGTCTGATAAACTTGATGATTTTATTAAAAACTTACAGGATGACATTTTCGAGGATACACTTAAAATTTATGGTGAAAAAGCATACCAAAGATGGCGTAACCCCTTATATATGGATTCAATGCAAGATCCCGATGGATATGGTTGTGTTACCGGACCCTGCGGCGACACGATGGAGATTTATTTGAAATTCAAGGAGGGAAGGGTAAGGGACGCCTCATTTCAGACGGATGGTTGCGGACCCAGTTTGATTTGCGGTTCATTCGCAGCAGAGCTCGCTTTGGGAAAAAATACGGATGAGCTTAAAGATATCACCAATGAAACCATTCTTAAGGTTGTTGGTGGTCTACCAGAAGAAGACCAACACTGCGCATTGCTTGCAGCAAATACGCTGCATGAAGCCATCGATCACTACATAAAGAAGATTGATAAAGCACGATAAGTAATCAAATTACCGGTAAACAACAGTTAGGTAAAAATGACTCAAGAAAAGCTTGCCAAAGAACGTATGAATCAACAAGGCGTAACCTGAAAGGAAACTGACAAGTTAATAGAATAAATTTTTCTTTCATATAGAGGAGTTTTTCAATTGATAGACAATAACAACAGAATTGTTAACTATCTTCGTATTTCAATAACAGACAAGTGTAATCTCCGGTGTATCTATTGTATGCCCGAAGAAGGAGTCAATTTCATACCTCATGCTGAAATCCTGACCTATGAAGAAATGCTTCGCGTCGTCAGGGTTTGTATCCAGAAAGGCATCAGGAAGTTAAGATTGACTGGCGGAGAGCCTTTGCTGAGAAAAGGAGTGATTGATTTCATAGAAAACCTGTCACAATTGGCTGGCTTGGAAGAGGTGACCATAACGACGAATGGGGTTTACCTCAAACAGTTCGCACATTCCCTGAGGAAATCCGGCATATATCGCATCAATGTGAGCATGGATACCCTTCGGGCGGACCGTTTTCACCACATCACGAGGCGGGATTTATTTGATCAGGTCTGGGATGGTATAGAGCAGGCTGAGTCGGCAGGGTTAAGCCCTATTAAAATCAATGTGGTCATTATGAGAGGGATCAATGACGACGAGATACTCGATTTTGCGAGACTCACATACCGCAAGCCTTACCACGTGCGTTTTATTGAACTTATGCCTGTGGGTGATCCTGACAAATGGATACCCGAAAGATTTATTTCCGCCAAAGAGGTTTTTGATATAATTTCGACTCTGGGGCAGATAATGACTATCAGGCCCGATCCGCTGGGTGGACCTGCCAGGCGCTTTGCCCTCGAAGGCTCCAAAGGGGAAATTGGCTTGATTGGGGCATTAAGTTACCATTTCTGTGAGAATTGCAACAGGCTTCGTTTGACGGCTGACGGCAAGTTGAGAGGATGTCTTTTCTCAGACACTGAGACCGATATCAAAAAACCGCTTCGGAATGGAGAAAATGACCAATACCTGTTCGCGCTTATTGAGGATACAATCCGCAACAAACCAAGGAATCATGGGCAGGCGGTCTGGAGTCCCCGGAAATGCAGTCGACCCATGAATGGCATCGGAGGGTGATTGCGCTATACTCATGGCCTCTTCATGAGGATACAGAAATCTTCAATCATTCAGTGGTTGTAGTTTACATGTCTAATCATCAACTGTTTACAAAAAGATCGTGTCCTTATCGTCTGGCTTTCACGGTAAGCTTGAAAATCTAGTATCCAGCTTTATACCCTGTGTGTTTATGGGTGATGTGTGACGAAAAGCAGCACTGTTCCCACACCACACAGAAGAAGGAGAAATTGGGTTACGCCGGATCGCAAATCAGTCTTCTTATGGAGATGGGGAATCAGGTCGGCTGTTGCAATATAGATGAAGCTTGCAGCTGAGAAAGCAAGTATGTAAGGAATTTTAGCCTGAGTGCTTCTTAGCCAAAAATAGGCTATAAGGGAACCCGGCAAAGTTGCGAGTGATGAGAGAAAATTGTACGAAAACGCCCTCTTTTTAGAGTATCCGCTGTCTACCAGTATCGCAAAGTCACCTGTTTCCTGTGGTATCTCATGTGCGATTACGGCAAAAGAGGTGGTTAATCCGAGAGGGATGCTGGTCAAAAAGGCAGCAGCAATCACGATTCCATCGACAAAGTTGTGGAAAGCATCACCGAGGAGGATAAGAGAACCGGCGGTACTGTGAACCTCGCACCCTTGAACGTGGCAATGCCGCCATATGACAAGCTTCTCAAGAAGAAAAAAGGAGATCATTCCACCGAGTACCGTGAGCAAAATGGACGATGATGGAGCAGACATCAAGGCTTTAGGTATCATGCCCAAAAAAGCGGACGCAAGTAAAGTGCCTGTGGCATAGCTAATAAGAGACGGGATTAACATCAGCCTCACTCTGTCGGGAAAGACAAGCAATACATACGCACCCGCCAAAGAGCCGACGCTTCCTATAAGGCTAAAGACTGCTATCAAAAAGAGTCGATCCACGAAATCTCCTTACGGGTAATGAGCGTCCTTTCTCGGCTTTGAGAAATTTGCCCATAGTTCTTACAGCCTGTCTCGTCTCGTCAGGCACACGGCTAATGAATGATGTCAAGTGCTTTGAAGAAAGGCAAAATTCTGTAAATGAATGAGAGAAGTAAGTTTTGACACCACGCCTTCCTGGGTATAAAGACAAAATAAAAATTTGGAAAGAATAATTGCATATTTGAATAAAATGAATATATATTCATAAGATATTTTATGTCAAGGAGTTTTTGGACTTTAATTGGTTAATCATAAAAAGGAAATGCCTATACGAGTTCGGTGGATTTGACAGGCATATTAATGATAAACCGAGGTTGACTTTACTTTTACTCGAAGCTATAAAGTAATTATGAGTTTAGAGAATAAATGGTGTATGAATTATTAAATTATCGAATGGTATTTGATAGCAATAAAAGTGCAAGGGATTCTTGATTTCTACCATTAAGCTAGGTGATTCGTACACAAAAAAGCTTTGAAAGCCATGTTTTATATAGCTAAAGGATTTATTGCTAGCAGAAATATTGTAACTTAAAACATTAACATGGGAAAGCAGGAAACAATACCGCAAGGCATTCATCGAGATCCTCTCATCGAAATGGATAAATTGACCAAGAAGTTCGATGAGGTCACGGCCCTTGATGGGGTATCATTCGGTCTGCGCCAGGGAGAGCTTTTTGGCTTTCTCGTGCCGAATGGTGCAGGCAAGAGCACCACGATCAATATATTTACAGGACTGGCGAGTCCCAATTCGGGAACCACTCGAGTCGGCGGTTTAGACTGCACAAGAAGACCCACGACGGTCCAGCATATCATAGGTGTTGTCCCCGATGAGAGCAATCTTTATCCTGAATTGTCTGGCTTCGACAACCTTTGCTTCTGTGGGGCGCTCTATGGTATGCACAAAGACGAAAGTCATAAACGCGCGCAGGACTTACTGAAGACATTTGGTCTGATGGATGCAGCCGGGAGAAAATTTGCCGGTTACTCCAAGGGCATGAAACGAAAGCTGACCATTGCCGCCGGTATTATTCATTACCCACAGATTCTATTTCTCGACGAACCAACGACCGGCATCTATGCAGCAGGTGCCCGGCAAATCAGGCAGCTTATTGCTGATCTTCACGGTTCAGGAACAACGATCTTTCTTACCACACATTATATAGAAGAGGCTGAACAGCTTTACGAAAGAATAGCCTTCATCGTGAGGGGACAGATTGTGCGCATTGACACCGTCGACAACCTCTTGCATCCAATGCAGGATAGACACATAATGTTAATTTCCGTCGGACGTTCAGGGATGACTCTTTCCGCTGATCTCGCGTTAGCCTTCCCCGATCTTGAGTTCCAAGCCGTTTCCACCGGACAGGTTCGCATTAAGTCGGAAAAGCCGTTCAGTGTTGGTCCCCTGGTACGATTTATAGAGGGAACAGGGGACCAAAGTAATGGGAGCCCGACGGTTATGGCCATCACTGGAGGAGGTTTTTGTCCGGGTCACCGGTATCGAAGTGGGTGCAATGAAAAAAGAAAAGGAAAAGGCTAGAGGCGGTCTATGAAATCCTGTATCGCCTTCTGGAATATTGTGCTCAAGGACATACGTGCGTATTATCTCAAGCCACCCAACATCAGCTGGGGATTGATTTTTCCCATAGCCTGGACAGGAATGTTTTTTATCAAGTCCGGTGCCGGTTCGGAAAGTATCCCCGCATTGCTTACGGGCGTGATCGCAATCTCCATCCTTTTCAGTAGTACCTCCATGCTTGCCGTGACAGTTACATTCGAGAAGAAGGGTCGCTCATTCGAACGCTTGCTGCTTGCTCCCATCCCATTGGGGCTTCTTATGCTGGCCAAGACCAGTGGGGCAATCCTCTTCGGTGTAGCCAATGCCTGTGTCCCTGTCATCATTGCTCTTTTCCTGGCAGATCTTTTTCATGTTGTCTGGATGGAAGTCTTTGCTGCCGCGTTTATGATTGCTATTGCCTCGACATTCTTGGGTCTTTTCATTGCGGTTTCGGTGAGTGAGGTATTTGAAGCGCAGACTTTTTCTAATTTTTTTCGTTTCCCCATGATATTTCTTTGCGGTCTCTTCTTCCCCATCGATTCCCTACCTGTATTTTTAAGACCCTTATCCTACATACTTCCCCTTACATATGGTGTCGACATTCTTCATGGTGCAATTCAGAAAAGAAGCATGATGGCACTTGGCTTGGATTTTCTAATCATAATGGGTTTTTGTGTGATTTTGTTTTATATCAGCCTAAGGAACATACACAGGAAAAGGATTGTTTGATTTTTGATAAAAACAAATACAGGAAAAGGAGGCTAATATGGCGGAGCTACTTGTTTTTCACAGTGGAAATCCCGATTGAATGTCCTGTAAAAAGGCTATAGGCGTAGCCAAAGCAATGCAAAAAAAGTATGGTGATAGGTTGGACATGAGGATTTACACGACAGACTCGAAGGAGGCTGAACCATATCATTTCAGAAGTTCAACCAACGTTCTATTCGAAAAAGAATTTGTGCCGGTTGACATAGCAACTGATAGGAATAAAATGGATGCTTTTCTTTTTTCAAAACTATAAATGCATACAGCCAAGCAACAGGGGCACATGAAGTAAACTCATTAAATCACGGGATTCAGGGAGAGAGGCATAAGAGTCAGGCTTCGAAATGACAAAAGGGGCAACATTGGCGTAACAAGGCGATGCATTTGCCGCTCTTCCTTAAACGGCTCCATAGCGGCAGGTGGATTTGGTTAGTGGGACACATTTTGTGAAAGGAGGAAAGTATGGCAGATCAGAAAGACGGATGTGTGAAGCCTTCGCGAGGGCCCATAAGTGCCCCGAAGGCAGAAACAGGCGAAGTCAGTCAGACAAACCAAAAGGAGGGGATTGCTATGATAGCGAAAGTAGGCAAACCAGCACCGGACTTTGAGGCAAGCGCTTATGTTGATGGAGGATTCAAAAATATTACTCTCTCGGAATTCAAAGGGAAGTGGGTTGTGTTGTGCTTCTATCCGGGTGATTTTACCTTTGTCTGACCCACAGAGTTGTCGGCGGTCGCCGTCAAACACAAAGAAATCGAGGCATTGGGTGTCCAGGTACTTGCAATGAGTACCGATAGCCGGTTTATCCACAAAATATGGCAGGACAATGAACTTTCCAAGATGGTAGAAGGAGGGGTTCCCTTCCCCATGCTCTCCGATGCGGGCGGCCTCATCGGGAGAGTTTACGGTGTCTATGATGAAGAAGCGGGGGTTGACATCCGCGGTCGTTTTATCATTGACCCTGATGGAGTTATCCAGGCCATGGAGGTTCTCTCGCCACCTGTAGGGCGCAACATAGCAGAGTTTATCAGGCAGGTAAAGGCATTCCAACATGTTCGAGCGACAGGTGAAGCTACTCCGTCAGGGTGGCAGCCCGGCAAAGTAACCCTCACGCCAGGCCCCGATCTCGTGGGCAATGTCTGGAAGGTCTGGAAGCCCGAAATGGCATTTTGAAATTCTCAGGCCCCTGAAAAAAACTTCAGGGGCCTGTACAACATTCAGCTTTCTTCTCTATTTTATTTCCATGCCTAGACCTTCAGGAAAAGGCTGAAATAAACCCCGCATATTAGCTAAATATCTTGACAAGTAAAAAACCATATGTTAGCTTTAACTAACTTATGAAAACACAGCTAAACCAGCGGGGGTTGCCATCATGAGTTCGGAAAAACCTTTGAGCGCCAATATGGAAGACTACCTTGAAGCAATTGCCACCTTGAGGAAACAATTGGGTGTGGCAAGAGTAAAAGATATCAGTCGTCTATTAAACGTAAAGAACCCGAGCGTCAACGCTGCCCTGAATACCCTTTCAAATGCTGGCCTCGTTAGACACGAACGATACGGTTACGCCGATCTGACCCAGAAAGGCGAGATCTTAGCGCGTGATGTGATAGCGCGTCATGATACGTTGGTTACGTTTCTCACAATGATTTTAGGTATTGACAGGCAAACTGCCGAGGTCGATGCTTGCAGAATGGAACACTCCATGAGCAAAGAGGGTTTTGAGAGATTGGCTAAGTTTATAGATTTTGTGGCCACCTGTCCGCAAAAAGAACAGCCTGAATGGTTAATAAACTTTGACCATTATGCAAAAACGGGTAAACGGTTAAAATTCAAAGCAAAAACGAAAAGAGGTCAATAGCAAACAAAGTTTTTTTGTCCTTATTGTTAGTTTTTGCTAACATACTTAGATTAGAAGAACTGTAAACGGAGCAGATCGAAATTAAGAAAAATTTCTTTTTAAAACGGGTGATCGGGTGAGAAACAAAAAGTTTTGGATTTCAAAAGACGTTGTAATGAGAAGGATTTCTGATGAGGAGATAGATTAAATGGAAAACACGATTTTGCCCCTCACGGCTATCCATTCCGGGTCGCTGGTTACGTTGGTATCAATCGGTGGAGGAAGAGGAGTAAGGTTGAAGCTTGTCGGTATGGGGCTGGGCGTGGGCATGAGGATCAAGGTTCTCAGCTCCAGCGGATCAGGGCCCTGTGTTATTCTCGTGGGAAATAGAAGGCTGGCATTGGGACGGGGAATGACAAAAAAGATTCTGGTTCGTGAGGAAACTGGGTCGTGAGCAAAAGAATTGCCGTCGCATTAGCCGGCAACCCCAATTCAGGAAAAACAACACTCTTTAACAGGCTGACCGGGATGCGGCAACATGTGGGGAACTATCCGGGAGTTACGGTCGAGAAGGTTGAAGGAAGTGTAACATTTAAAAAATATGATATTAAGGTTGTTGATCTCCCCGGAACATACAGCCTCACTGCCTATTCAATTGACGAACTGGTAACCAGAAACTTCCTGTTTGAAGAAAAACCAGACGTGGTTGTTTCTGTTATAGACGCTTCGAATCTTGAAAGAAGCCTTTATCTCACTACGCAACTCATGGAACTTACAGGCCGTGTGATTGTAGCCCTGAATATGGCCGATACAGCTGCTGAGTTAGGATTTCACATTGATCAGGCCTTGCTTTCTAAGCTATTTGGGGTACCGATTGTTTCCACCGTGGCCACAAGGAATAAGGGAATAGAGGAACTTCTTGAAAAGGTGGTAAACCTCTTTGAAGGACAAAACTGCTTGGAGAAAGCTATTGTACGCTATGGTGATGAAATTGAGCAAGAGTTAAACGCGTTGCAAACTATCTTATCTCATCATTCTTCAGTAGTTCGGGAATATCCGCTCCGCTGGCTAGCATTAAAGATGCTCGAAAATGATAGGGAGTTAACCGCCAAAGTTGAGAAGAGTTCGCACGGTGAAGAAATTATACGTCAAGCGCAAAAAAGCAGGCATCACTTACAAACCATTTTTGGGGACACTCCCGATGTACTCATTGCTGAGAGGCGCTACGGGTTTATCAGCGGTGCTTGTTCTGAGGCTGCGAGGAGATCATATGAAGTCAGACATACCATGTCTGACAAAATAGATTCTATTCTGCTCAGTCGTGCATTGGGTCTGCCCATTTTTTTGGTGGTGATGTGGGCATTGTTTCGCTTTACCTTCACCCTAAGCGAACCAATCGTTGGTTGGCTGGAAACAGGTCAAGGGTTCTTCGCAGATTTTGCGGGGAGGGTCCTTCCTCACGGTTATGGTGTTCGTTCCTTTGTGACTGAGGGGGTTATTGGTGGCGTAGGGAGTGTGCTTGTATTTTTACCTGTAGTTTCACTCCTATTTCTTGCCTTAGCGTTTCTTGAGGACTCAGGTTATATGGCAAGAGGGGCATTTATCATGGATCGGTTTATGCACACCATGGGGCTTCATGGCAGATCGTTTGTGCCAATGATCCTGGGATTTGGTTGTAACGTGCCCGCCATCATGGCTGCAAGATCAATTGACAGCGCTAGGGACAGGCTCACAACTATCCTTGTCATCCCCTTTATGAGTTGTGCGGCAAGATTGCCAGTTTACGGATTATTTATCGGTGCTTTGTTTTCGGAGAGAATCGCCGGCAATGTGCTATTTTCTCTTTATTTGCTGGGAATAGTTGTGGCAGTTGCAAGTTCACGGATATTTCGCAAATACCTTTTTCCTGGAGAGGGACTGCCTTTTGTGATGGAACTCCCCCCATACCGGTTTCCTACAGGAAAAGGCCTTCTTATCCATATGTGGGGAAGGGTTGTGCTTTATGTAAAAAAGGCTGGGACAGTAATTCTCGCAGGCACTCTGGTAGTCTGGTTTTTGAGTAATTTTCCACAGAATGTGCAGTATCCCACGGATTACAACTCCCTCATTAAGGAGGCGCCTGACGATCAACAGATGGCTTCTCAGCTGAAGCGCGGGATTGAATCGGAAAAAATTGAGAATAGTTATGCAGGTAAAATAGGAAAGGCTATTAGCCCTGCGTTGAAACCCCTCGGTTTTGATGACTGGAGGGTGGCAGTTGGCCTGACAGGGGGAATCGTGGCGAAAGAAATCATCGTCGGTATATTGGGAACACTTTACAAAACAGGAGCAAAGAAAGAAGGTCCTCAGACCTTGCGTGATGCTCTCCGGAGACAGGTACGTACTGACGGGAGTAAAATATATAATCCCCTTGTGGCCTATTCTCTCGTGGTGTTTGTTCTTCTCTATGCACCCTGTCTGGCAACAGTCGCCGTAATCAGAAAAGAAACCGGTACCTGGCGTTGGCCTATGTTCTCTGTTGTATATACAACGGCCATTGCCTGGATAGCATCTTTCATAGTCTACCAGGGTGGAAAGATCTTGGGATTAGGATGATAGACCCAGCGCCAAAATGAATATTAATAAGAGTTTTTTAATTATTCGGCAGATGCCTATCGGACAATCAAAAGAACGATGATAAGAGACAACCGGATACGGCCCCACAGCTCCCTTAGATATAAACCACCCGCCCCTAAGGCCATGATACCTTGGGATCAGAATCCTTTAATGGTGAAACTAACTGTAGAGGTGGTAAAATAGACGGGGGCAGGTCAAAAAGGCTTTTTCGTTGAGAACATTGATGTACAAATTGCTATTTGATGAGATGAGAACAAATGTACACAAGGGTTAACGAATAAAAAATTATATGGAGGTGACATATGGACCATCCGGTAGGTATCCCTGTTTTGGAGCAGGCAAAATCACAATTTTCAACAATGGCCAAAGATAATTATCTGAGCGATTCAGATATATCGGTCCTTGTAAAAACACTTTCCCCCGAGGAGGCCATAGGTGTCCCCGGCAGGAGAGATTTCCCGATTGTGGAGGGAAAGGAGCGTGTCGTGGAGGCTGATTTTCAGGGGGCAAAGGCACATGCCTTTACGGATACGCCCAAAGAATTTATTGGAAAACTCAAAGACGTTATTTCCATGCCTCTCGAGGATAGCGGGGAAAGGGCAATCTTTATTGCTACAATGAATGCGGCTTTGAAACATCTTAAGGTTATTGAAACGACACTCCACTGTAAGGACGAAGAACCAGAACGGTGTTCTGTTGAAATTGCATCATACATTAGCGATACATTAGGATCAAAAAAAGTCGGCCTTATTGGTTTGAATCCCGCCATCCTGGAGGCGCTGAGCAGGACCTTCGCGGCAGAAAACGTGCGCATAACGGACCTCAACCAAAAAAATGTCGGATCCGTAAAATACGGGGTAACTGTCTGGGACGGCAACACAATGACTGAAAAGCTTGTTCAGGAATCAGATATAGTTCTTATGACAGGAACCACTCTGGTAAATGGTACATTTGATAGAATATGGAAAGCTATCCGGCAATACGAAAAGGATTATCTTGTGTACGGTGTCACTTCCGCCGGTATTTGTTCGCTGACAGGGCTGAACAGGATCTGTCCCTATGGAAGAAAATAAGGAGGTCGCGAGATTGATGGAGCCTTCATGAAGGAAAAGCTTCAGAATAATTGTTAAAGGAGCCGGAGAAATGGCAACGGGTATCGCCCATAGGTTATTTATGGCAAATTTTACAAACATAATCATAACAGAAATCCCAAAACCTATTTGTGTACGAAGAACTGTTGCTTTTTCGGAGGCTGTTTATAAAAAGAAAACGGAAGTCGAAGAAGTGACGGCGGAATATGCACAAAACCTGGAAGAAGTTTTCGATATATGGGAAGAAAAATATATAGCAGTCATGGTTGACCCTGAATGGGCTGTTGTTGGTGAATTGAAGCCTAACGCAGCAGTAGACGCAATCATGGCGAAGAAAAATATTGGGACACGAAAAGATGAGGCCCCCATAGTCATTGGTGTGGGGCCTGGTTTTCATGCTCCATCTGATGTCCATGCAGTCATAGAGAGCAACAGAGGTCATCATCTTGGTAGAGCAATATATAAGGGTTCTCCAGAGGCTCATACAGGTGTTCCGGGTCCTACAATGGGTTATACAAAAGAACGGGTTTTGCGTGCGCCCCACAGTGGAGCAATAAAGCATGTCAAGGATATCGGGAGCGAAGTAAAGAAAGGCGACCTTATTCTTTATATCGATAAAACTCTAGTGTTTGCCACCATCGACGGAATACTGAGAGGACTTATTCGGGAGATAGACATTGCAGCGAATGAAAAAATAGGAGATATAGACCCACGAGGCATTAAGGAATACTGCTACACCATAACAGAAAAGGCAAGAGCCATTAGCGGAGGGTTTCTTGAAGCGCTTTTACCTTTCTATGGAGCTGTATAAATGTTCACAGAACCTTTCCCGGCTGAAGAATCGGGGACAAGGAATAGCAAGGGTGATGCTTGGCGATCAAGATATGCAATATATAAATAGAAACAAAAAGAAGAAGATTCCATGAAAGTATCAAAGGATTCACGTTTGCCGAAAACCTTCATTGGTAAAATATTTTTTAGTATAACAATTTTTTTTATATGCGCGTTATTGTTTTCGCCCTCGGGAGGCATGTCCGAAGAACCTCACCTCACTGTCTTGTGCGGCGCAGCATTCAGTAAGCCTTTTGATGAAATAGTAGCGAGCTTCCAAAAAGAAAGAGGCATTAAGGTCTATATTACTTATGCAAGTGTTCCATCTTTGCTTGCCCAGCTTAAACTGGGGAGAAGGGGCGACATCCTCGTTACGTCGACGCAGGATTTTATGATGCGGGCAATGGAGAAAAGTCTTGTCGTAGAGTCAAGTGTAAGAAACTTTGCCTATATGGTGCCCGTTATTGCTGTCCAAAAAGGTAACCCTCTCAGGATAATGAGTATCCATGACCTTACAGGAGAAGGAATACGGATTGCCCTAGCAGATCCGGAAGCGGTCTACATTGGCAGCCTAGCTGCGGAGATCATGGAAAAAAACCTCACCAGGGCAGAATTGAAAAAAGTTAGATCCAATGTTGTAACGTATATGGAAGATTTTTCAAAATTAACTACCACTCTCATTTTGAAACAGGTGGATGCCATCATCAGCTTTCATTATCTTCAGCAATGGCATCCCGAGAAAATTGAAATAATAATGCTGAAACCGAAAGAAGTCCAGAGAATCGGAGCGGGCCAGGCAGCCATCATTTCTTATTCACAAACAAAGGTCGCTGCACAGGCGTTTCTCGAATTTCTCAACTCAAAGGAGGCAAAAATAATTTTCACAAAATACCATTATTTCAATTCCCCTGAAGAAACCTATCAATGGATCGGTGCGAGAAAACCCGTCGGGGGTGAATATCAGATCTCGCCAGACTGGATGAGAAAATGATTGAAGGAGGCTGTTTTGTATACAGTGAACTTTGATATTGAAAAATGTCTCTGCTGCGAAACACAGGCATGTCTTACCAGGTGTCAACACCTGGAAATTGATAAAGAAACTGCACAGAAGGAAATCCTAAAGATTGCCCGTGGCGAGGACTCTTTTGTCCTTCATGACTGCGTAACCTGTTACGCCTGTGAGGAATACTGCCCCATGGGAAACCACCCTTTTTACCTGATTGTTGAGCGACAAGAGGCATTCAATCTCCCACCAATGCCCCGTCCGTTAATACGAAGAGCTGTAAATCTTGGCGTGCCCTTCCGGGGCAAGCCTGAGATTGAAGAGGTTCATGGACCGGTGTTAAACATGGCTGCCTTTTCTGAACTCATGGGTTTGATTCAGGGCAGACTTTTCGAAGGCATCACCGTGATATCAAATGATGGGCGGAAGATGTTTCATTATTTCTGCCAGCTCATGTATCTCCACTATGCCAGGAGTTCAGTAATCAAGGAAAGGTTGCCCGGGATTATCGATACCATCAGCAGGCACAAGCCTACAGAGGTGATTTGTTTCCATGACGAGTGTTACGGAACATATACGTCTTACTGTCCATCCGTGGGAATTGAAGTTCCCTTTAAGCCGATCCATTTCTATGAGTTTTTGTATCGCCGGCTCACCGAACTAAAAGACACGATTCGACCGGTAAATGTAAAAATCGCTTATCAGCGGCCTTGTTCTTCTCGTCTGTCGCCAGACAAACATCATTTCGTACAGGATATTTTTGGACTTGCTGGTGCAGTGTGTGTTGAAAGGGAGTATGTTGATGAGAACGCCCTGTGCTGCGCTGGTGCTATTCAGGGCCAGAGAAGAGCGGGAAGCCGGAGACGAGCAGCGGAAATCCAGAAGAAGAATGTTAAAGACATGAAGAAGGCAGGAGCACAGGTATGCATTTTCAACTGCCCTGCCTGTTTCCAAACCCTTGGTCCTCTTGTTGCCAACGAAGGCATCAAGCCCATGCACATGAGCGATCTTTGCAGACTTGCAATTGGCGAGAAGCCCATGGGATGGAGGTGATTGAATGGACCCTATTTATCAGGCACTGGTTGATATAGCAGGTGAAGAATACGTCTCCAATCAGCCGGAGGAGCTTTATATATATTCCTTCGATCTGGGAACGGCGGAACCGTGTCGGCCGCATTACGTGGCCTCACCGAAGACAACAAAGCACATTCAGGAAATTGTACGTCTCGCAAACAAGGAGAGCATCCCGGTTGTGCCCCTGGGAGGAGGTTTGTCTCTTGCCGGGCTTGCTGTTCCCCTGAAGGGCGGAATAATCCTTGACCTAAAACGCATGGACACCATTATCGAGGTAAACGAAAAAGCCCGTTATGCAGTTCTTGAGTGTGGTGTTTCGCAGGGTCAGTTTACATCATATCTGGAAAAACATCATCCCCACCTCACTCACTCCGAGCCGGGAGCGCCCCCTGCAGCCACCATTGCAGGAAACGTGGCCATCCACGGCCAGGGAGACCTTGCTCAGCCTTATGGCTTCAACTCCGATCTGGTGAATGGCCTTGAGGTTGTTCTTCCCACAGGAGAACTCTGCTGTTTCGGATCGATTGCCATTGGCGCCGGATGGTTCACGAATCACCCGCTGCCTGATATAGGTCTCTTTCTCGGGTGGAGCGGCACGACAGGCATCATAACCAAGGTATCAATAAGGCTTTTTCCAGCCAAACGCATACGAGGGATCGGCACCTTTGTACTCGAACATGAGGACCTTGTTCCTGAAGTCATATTCAAGCTTACCCATACGCAAATGGCCGAGGACATTGTAGCTTACAGCTCGGCGATTCCACCGTTTGCAAGTGAACTCCAGCAAATCACGGTCAACATTTCAGCAGATTCTGAAAAGGAACTTGAATTCAAACAGGAAATTATCTGGGATGACACCCTCGGTGAATATATAAGTCGAGGAGATGGAGGGTACGTAGGTTTTTCAAGGACCCTGGAGCGACCCCAATTCTCTAAAACATCTGACTATAAAAAGGGCGGGGGATTCGAGTATGTGGGCAGCATTATGCCCATAGACAGATATCCGGAATGTTACCGGAAGGGCCGTGAGATCTCAGAGAGGCACGGCATTCCCTATACGGTTACCGGGAGATGCGTTGGAGCGGGTCACTGCATGATGTTTGCCTGGACCTATGCCTTCAACAGGGCAGACCCGGAGAGCATCAAACAGGCACGAGAAGCCCTCCATGAAACAGACGACCTTGTTCTGGAACTGGGGGGAGTCATATGGAAACCAGGCACCTATGGACAAAAACTTCTCCTGGACAGGCTTGATCCAGGTGCACGGGAGCTGATGAGAAAGATCAAGAAACTTCTGGACCCAAATGGGATCATGAATCCAGGGAATTGGGAGGTGGCCTGATGCCATTTGCTGATTTCAAATACGCAGACCTCATACACAGGTGTTTCAGATGTGGTTATTGTAAATTTCCGGTTCATTGGGAGGATGTAAATAATTGTCCCCCTTATGCCCGTTTTCGTATGGAAAGTTACTCGTGCGGAGGGAGGTTGTGGCTTACCAGGGCATGGCTCAACGACCAGATTGACTGGACAGAACACCTTGCAGAAATCCTTTACTCCTGCACCACATGTAAAAATTGTGTTGTCAAATGCCCACTTCGCTTTAACGTGGACATCGTGAACATGATCGTGGCCGCACGGGGCGAGATGGTAGAGGCAGGCAAGGTGCCTCCTGCTGTCAAACGCTTTCTTGAAAACATCGAATTATACGGGAATCCTTACGGTGAATCCAAGGATAAGCGCGGCCAGTGGGTTGATGGAACCCGGGTTGAACGCTACCATGGACAGGAATATCTCTATTATGTGGGGTGCACTGGGTCGTATGACGCCAGGGCTCAACAGGCAGCAAGGACACTAGCTACGGTGATGATAAGAGCAGGGGTTTCCTTTGGCATACTTGGCACTGAGGAAAACTGCGACGGCAACGAAGTGCACAAGCTGGGAGAGTCAGGTTTGTTCGAAATGTTGGCCGAAAATAACATAAAGCAATTCAAGGGAATAGGTATTCAGAAAATCGTAACCTTCTCTCCCCATGCATACAATGTTATAAAAAACTCCTATAATCAATACGGAGGCTCTTTCGAGGTTTTTCATTATACGCAGATACTCCAGGGCCTTATAGAAGAAAGGAAAATAAATAATCTAATGAGTTTTAATGCCAAGGTTGCCTTCCACGATCCCTGCTTCCTGGGGCGATGGAATGAAGAGTATGAAGCTCCCCGGGCTATATTGAGGGCTGTCAAGGAAGTAGAGCTTATCGAGATGGACAAAAACAGGGATGGCGCATTATGCTGCGGAGGTGGTGGGGGCAATTTCCAGATAGACCTTTTGGGTGGCAGCGAGAACAGCCCCGCGCGAAGAAGAGTAAGGGAAGCTCACGAAGCTGGAGCAAACATCCTTGCCGTGGCCTGCCCGAAATGTCTTGTAATGCTAAATGATGCCGTTAAGTCGGAAGAGCTTGGCGATAAACTAGCGGTGATGGATATTTCTGAAATAGTGGCGAAGGGCTGCGGGATATAGACTTAAATTATACTCTATAACAGTTTCACTATGGCTAAGGTTCTTATTGTTTATCACTCTCAGTCGGGGAATACGGAAATGCTTGCCAGGTCTGTTGCGCAAGGAGTTGCTGAAACACAAAATGCCTATGCAAATTTTAAACATGCCTCCAATGCAACAGCCCAGGATATAAAAGATTGCGACGCAATCGTAATCTGTTCCCCTGAGTATTTCGGATATATGGCGGGGGCAGTAAAAGATTTCTTTGACAGGACTTACGAGGAGTTGAAAGACGATCGAAGAATATGGGAAAAACCTCACTGTGTTGTCATAAGCGCTGGCAATGACGGCAGCTTTGCTCTTTCCCATATTGAGCGCATATGCAAAGGTTATCGTTTTAAAAAGGTTCAGCATCCGATTATATGCAAGGGGCCTGTTACAGAAGAAATGGTTGCGAAATGTTTTGATCTTGGCATGACAATCGCTGAAGGCGTCAATGCGGGCATATTTTAAGCGGGATCACGGGAAAGATAGCAGCAATAGAGCTTCCCCATAGCCTTTCTGATTGCTTTTTTCACGCTAAGAATGTATTGTATTGGATACGAAAGGCCTCCTGTATAGATTTGTTTTCGGCCCAGTGAGTTTTTTGTCTGATGATCCGGAGAGACTACTATTATATCCTCAATGTGACGAGCAACGCTTCAGCTTCTGAAATACGGCATGCATACAGAAGATTAGCTCTCGAGTACCATCCTGATCATCATCCGGGAGACCCTGCCTCTGAAGAGAAGTTCAAACAGATAAATGAAGCCTATTCTATCTTGGGGGATTCGCAGAAGCGCAAAGATTACGACCGTCTGTATGATCCTCGCACCATGATGTCCGATATCCACGGGCGTTTTGATAAAAGCATGGCTGGTGGATACTGGTTTGTCGGGAGAGGCAATGGCTGTGGCCGAAAACAATGTGGTTTTGGCCAGAACACTACCTTCAATGACGTACAAATTGGCCAAATCTACGAAATTTTTCTCACCCCTGAGCAGGCTCAACATGGAACCGAGAGATTTGTTGCAATTACTGTGGATCAGAGACGGCGAGGATATCGCATTCGAATTCCTGCGGGAGTAGGCCAGGGAGCACAATTCAAAGCGATTTTGGGAAGGGACGAAAGCAGGTATATCCTTTGCAGAATAACAATAAGGAGTGTAGCCTAGCACACCATATGCAAAGCCTGGTAAAGCAGTATGGCTGGTTAAAACTCGCGACTGAAGTCACGTTGAAATCATTGAGCGAAGCATCATGGTATGGCAATTTTCTCCCGATCAGTAACCCTTAGATACAAAAACTCAAAGTGCCCTAGCCCTCAATCATACTTCATTGATCTCAATCTCATATTTTGGTAGGACATTGGTAGACCTCAATGTGACTGCGATGCGCTTATCGGCGAGCAGAAACTCTTCGCATCGGCTCCGTAGTTGGCTAAAGTCAGCCGATTCCAAAAACATCCTCAGCAGTTCCAACTCTTCTGCCAACTGAGCATCTTCTTGCTTCCCCCTTAGGAGAAAGCTGAGTACCCGTTCATACTCTCTTTTAGCAACAGTCTCAATACAATGAGAAAGGCTCGGCTCAAGCTTGATTTCCATCAATCAACAATCCTTCATAAAATCTGGATAACTCACAATCACCATGTTTTTTTGCGATGACGTTAAGCTATACTCGTTCCCCTATCCCCCCTTCCACAATTGATGATTCCATGGCAGGCAGAAGTTAAAGCATGAATCACTTTAATTCACCACGTTGCATCTTTATCTCCACCCTCCAAGACAAACTGTATAATATCAAAGCATATTTGGCAATATTTACACTAATTTTGCCCCTTGTGGAGGATGAGTTTGTTGTCAGCCATCCCTTATGAGTAGAATCTTTTCACTGACGCTCCTGAGCCTGACATGTTTCTTCGTCACGTTCACTCATCCATGATTGGTTGCTCTTTCTTTACGGTTTCATCCTCGGTTTTGCGGGTGACCTGTACAGTTTCAGGTTTGGTATTATAATCCTTGGCATATATGTCGCCCTGTCAAGCGTATTGGTCTTCAATCTAAAAGAGCTTAAATAGCCTTTCCGACCATTAATTCTTGTATAACTCTCTAAGCAGGTAAGATTTCCCTTAAGAAAATAATCATAATTGAATGAATTTATTGAGATTAAATCGATCGAGCAATTACCCATTGATACGTAATCAAGTATTGAATAAAAGAGCTTGACATCTTGTGCTCCCAAATATAATACTAAATATACTTTATTATATATGGCTACATTGAATGCTCAATAAAGGTAAAAAAGAATCAAACGCACTTCGTTTCAAAGCCTATAAGGCGATCAAAGAGAAAATCATTTATCTTGATTTCAAACCGGGTGAAAAAATCTTCGAAAACGTATTGGCAGAGTCGCTAAATGTCAGCAGAACGCCGGTGAGGGAAGCTCTCCTTATGCTTGAACATGAGAAACTGGTGACTTGCAGTGACAGCCTTGGGTTTATCGTCAGAAGGTTCAACACGAAGGATATTGACGAGTACTATGCCTTGAGGCATGCCATAGAGGAGTTTGTAATTCCCCTTGTTGTAGAAAAGATAACAGAAGAGGAAATCACAGATCTCAAGTTGAATGTAGCCGAAGGTGAGCGACTCCTCAGAGAAGGTCGTAATATACAAGCAATCGTCCGAAGCGAATCAGAGTTCCATGAGATGCTCTATAGGGCGGCAAAATCCGAAATTCTCTACGACACTATATCGGGCCTTGTTGACAAATTTCAATGGTTCAGGGCGCTCGCGCTCAGTGTACCTGACGCCGTCCGTAGCTCACTTTCTCACCATAAAAAAATAATTGAATTCATTGAAACTAAAGATATAGGGGGGTTCAAAAAAATGATGCGCATGCATCTTGATGAGGCGCGAGGACGGTTAATAGGTCTGCCCGGATTTTTATTATAAAACTCCTTACTAGACAGCCATGCTTTTGTATGCAAAGGAGTTTTCACAAGAACACAAGAAATTATTAGATGTTATGGTTCCACTGAAATTAAGAGGGTTTTTGATTGTAGTGCAAGATCATTAAAAAACTAATTTAGGAGGTTTTCTATGGAATCGAGGAGAGTTCTGAAGTGTTTTGCAGGCTTTATTGTCGGTATATTTTTATTGCTAAATTTCTTTATTCCTAAGGGATACGCGGCAGATAAAATCCAGTTACGCCTGACCACCATGTTCCCTCAGACCCATCTCCATACTGTTTTGCACCAGAAGCTTGCCGATGAAATCAAGAAAAGAACAAATGGGCAGGTGGAGATCACTGTCTATCCTGTGGGTACACTGACCGCTCCCGATAAGATCTACGATTCCGTTGTCAAAGGAATAGCAGATATCGGAAACGTACCTCCTGTTTGGGTGGCAGGACGTTTTCATTTAAGCGAAATTATGGAGATGCCCAGCGATATTCCAAGCGCATGGGTTTCCATGAAGGTTTTTACAGACCTCTTTCAAAAGTTTCACTTCAAAGAATATGATGATGTCCATGTCTTATATCTTCATGGCCCAGGGCGCAATTTGATCACCACAAAGAATGTGCCTGTAAGAAAGCTGGAAGACCTCAAGGGCCAAAAATTGAGGAGCAGCGGCGGATACGTTGAACTCCTCAAGGCATGGGGTGCAGTGCCGAGGGCAATGCCCATGTCCGAAGCCTATGAATCCCTCGCCAAGGGTGTAATCGATGGTGCTTTCGCTGTTCCGGAAACGCTGAGCGGCTTTAAGCTTGCTGAACCTGTAAAATATTTGACCATCCCACCTGTTTCTACATCAAGCAATCAGTGCGTTGTCATGAACAAAAAGAAGTGGGATACTCTTCCTGAAGACGTTAAAAAAGTCTTCACCGATGTCAGCAAAGAATGGCCGGAAAAACATTCGTTTGTCTGGATGTACTATGACAAGACGGGTATGGACTACTTCAAGAGCCTCGGGAAAGGTAGGGAAATTATTGTCATACCTGCTGATCAAAAACCGCAATGGCAAAAAGGCGCTACCGCTGTTCTGGAGAAGTATATCGCTGACAAGCAGGCCATGGGTCTTCCCATGAAGGAATTCGTGAAATATTTCCAGGAAAGAGTTGCATATTATGTCACGAAGCAGCCAACTGAAGAGCAGGCCGTTAAATGGGTAGAGACGAACCTTCTCAAGAAATAATAAGAGCCACGCGTATGGCAGAGAAGGAATCCAGCAGAATTGCATCGCAACCCAGTAAGTCTTTGCGGGACAAAAAGGGACTTGAGAGAGTCTCCACGTGGTTCAACTGGATTGCCGTGGGAGCGCTCCTCGCCATGTTCGCCATTATGGTTCTGGACATTCTTTCATCGAAGATCCTTAACCAGCCCATTACCGCCACTGTGGATGTCGCTTCTTTCCTCGCTCTCGTGGTTGCTGCCTTCAGTGTTTCGCGGACTATACTCGCAAGACGGCACATAGAAGTGGAATTTATAGTAACAAGGTTGCCGCGAGGGGCACGGAAGACCTTCAACATTTTCAGCAGCTTGGTGTCCCTCGCTTTTTTTCTCCTCATCGTGTGGAGGGCTTTTGCATACGCCTACAGTCTACAAAAGACAGGCGAAAGCTCTTTAACACAGCATATCCCTATGGCCCCTTTCGCGTATGGCATTGCCATTGCCTGTATCCCTGCCGTGTTGATCTATGCCTACCAAGCATACTATGATACGAAGGATGTCAGATAGCTTATGAGCCCTTCGACAATAGGCGCATTCGGGATAATTGTTCTCATTCTTCTTTTTCTCTCGAGGGTGCCCGTGGCCTTTGCCATGGGGTTCATGGGTTTTGTGGGGTTCAGCTACCTCACCTCATTGAGTGCGGGCATGGACATGATCGCCATAGACATGTTCCAGGTCTTTTCTTCGTTCAATCTTACCGTTGTTCCTATGTTTGTGCTTATGGGTTGCATAGCCTTCAGGATAGGCATGAGCAAGAGGATATTCGATGCAAGTTACGTGGTTCTCGGCAACATGCGGGGAGGGTTGACGATAGCTTCAATACTGGGGAGCGCGGCATTCTCGGCAATATGCGGATCAACAAACGCCACGGCAGCAGCAATGGGAACCGTTGCGTTGCCCCAGATGAAACGTTATAACTACGATGATTCTCTTGCGACGGGATGCGTTGCCTCTGCGGGGACCCTCGGCATTCTTATTCCTCCGAGTGCACTCCTCATCATATACGGGATTATTACCGAGCAATCCATCGGGAAACTTTTTGTTGCCGGGATTCTGCCCGGTTTGCTCCTTGCCTTTGCATTTATCGTCACCATTTTTATCATTTGCTCACGTAATCCTATGCTTGGTCCTCCCGGACCGGCTACGACATTTCAGGAAAAGATAAAAATGTTTCCTGCGCTTATTGAAGTGCTTATTATCTTTTTAATAGTACTCGGGGGGCTTATGACGGGCTGGTTCAGCGCCACTCAGGCAGGAGGAGCAGGTGCAGGGGCAGTCACTCTTTTCGGTCTTGTACGGAGAAATCTTACCTGGCGCAACCTTATAGAGGCGGCGGAAGACACTCTCTTGATTACCTGCATGGTCATGTTTGTCATTTTTGGTGCTACCCTCTTCGGCCGTTTTATGGCAGTTACGCAAATCCCTTTTATGTTGTCAAGCTGGATTGGGCACCTGCCACTTCCGCCCGTGTTTATCATGATTTTAATTGTAGTGATTCATGTCATTGGCGGATGTTTTATGGACGGATTGGCCTTGATTATGCTCACGGTGCCGATTCTCTTTCCCACGGTCATTGCCCTTGGGTATGACCCTATCTGGTTTGGCGTTATCATTACCCTTATCGTGGAGATGGGTGCCATAACACCACCGGTAGGGATCAACGTCTATGTCATCAAGGGCATAGCTCCCGATGTCCCCCTTGAAACGATATTCAAGGGGATATTTCCTTTTTTATATGCGCTTATTGTTGTATCGATTATTCTCATTATTTTCCCCAAAATAGCCACTTTTCTTCCTGGTTTTGTGACATATTGAGCATCAAAGGAGATTTTAAATGACACTCAAAAAAGAAGACTATGCAATACTGAACGATTTTAAGTTCGAGATTCAACCGGTTGGAGTCAAATATTTTGTCAGATTGCCAGAGAATATTAAACATATCGACCAGAAGATGACCCTTTGCGAAATGCTCGTGAAAGCACAAAAAGGAGATGCTTTCTATAGCGAAGCCAGCGACCATACCTGCGGTGCGGGGCCATATGTATTAGGACAATCAGACATAGAGGGCCCCTTTATCAGCGGTGAATTCGGTGCCGGGCTGGGCGTTTTTCGCGACAACCGCGCGGCAAGCAGACTCTATCACTATATTCCGCACATAGAGCGACACGTCATCAACTATGTTGCCTTTTCACCTTTAGATAAGCTCCCCTTTGACCCCGACATTCTTGTTATCCTCGCAAATATCAATCAGGCAGAGATTATACTCAGAGCCATGAGCTACAAAAACGGTCAGATGTGGTCGAGTCGTTATTCGGCTGCCATTGGATGTGCGTGGCTCTTTGTCTACCCTTATCTGAATGGTGAAATAAATTTTATCTCTACCGGCCTTGGATTTGGAATGAAGCGAAGAAAACTCTTTCCGGAAGGCCAACAGTTCATATCTATCCCTTATGACCGTTTGTCTTCCATGCTGGAGACATTGAGAGAAATGCCCTGGGTTCCGGAGCCTTACAAGGCTAATGGCATGGAATTTTCACGACAATTACTCATACGTCTTGGCCTCGAACAATAAACCACGTAGCCTGTGAAAATTACAAATCCGGCCTTGACATGAATCACGGTATCTGTTATTCAATCATTGAGACTGATGAAATTCGCAACTCACTTTGCGATTTTTTTTCTTTTCCTGACTTGTAGTGCTGCAACAAGTAATGAGGGCTGCATACAATGTCACACAGACGAATCTATTCTTGAATCCCTTGTTGCGATACCCAAAATAAAACCGCAAACAGGAGGGCCTGCAGGCCCTCCTGTTGCGGTAACACCGAAGGCATATCATAAGCGGTACCTCATCGATAAAGCCTTGCTTGATAAAGATCCCCATTTTATAAATGGGTGCAGTTCCTGTCACAAAGGTGACGAGAAATCAATTGACCAGGAAAAAGCGCACGTAGGCATCATCAAAAAACCATCTGCTGACCTAAAAATTTGCAGTGACTGCCACGGCGATATTACCAAGGCTTATCAGGGTGCACCTCACTATACAGTGCAAGGCATGTTGAACAAAGTCTCAAAAAGATTATCAAAAAAAGAGGAGGCAATTTTTATTGAAAAGGTATTTGGACAGTCCTGCAAGAGTTGTCACGCATCGTGCGGCGATTGCCATGTCAGTTCTCCCTCCAGTGGAGGAATCAGTACTGGTCTAATGCGCGGACACAGCTTTATCAAAAAAGATGAAGGAAAGACCTGTGCTGTTTGCCATGGCGGGAGGGTCTACCCTGAATATACCGGTAAACATAACACGACTCCCGATGTGCATTTTCAAAGGGGCATGGCCTGTATTGATTGCCACAAGAAAAGCCACATCCATGGCGGTCCTGATGGTGCCGGAAAAAACGAAAAGATGGTTCAGAATAAGCCTAAGTGTTCAGATTGCCACAAGCTGGGCAGAGAGGCAAAAGTCACAGCGAAGTTAGCCCACGCCAGGCACAAGGGAAGCGTGAGCTGCTATGGGTGTCATTCTCAGGGCGAATATAACAATTGTTACAACTGCCATATAGGGAAAGGTGCAACCTTAAAATTAGGTTTCATTCTTGGCATTAATCCAGTTGACAAAAAGACCCTCACTACCCTTCGGGCAATACCTGTTGCCCGTGACACCTTTCTGGGTGCAGGAATAAAGATGGAAAGCTTCGACGAGGTGCCAGACTACAGGGCCACCTCAGTTCACAATATACAAAAAAGCACCGAGAGAACGCGCTCATGCGATACGTGTCACGTAAAGAGAAAGGGTTTCCTTTCAAAGGACTCACTCATGAAGAATGGTTCAAAAGCAAATGAGAGCCTGATTTTTAAATTGCTCCCTTTGAATATTAACTGAGTCAGCACGAGCTGGATCCAACATGGATTTAATGATATCAATATTCCATCAAAAACAAGTTATAAAGGCAGCGGCTATTGTCATGCTATCCATCCTGCCTTTTCTCTTTTCATGCAATGCAACGCCAACCCAAGAAAAAGGTCAAAGAAATATAGATCCGGCTATGGTTCTTTCCTTGATGAAGGAAAAGAATGCTGCCGTTATTGATACAATGAGCTACCTTGAATGCATGGACCATAGAATCCCTGGATCTCAATGTATAGCCCTTGAGGAGCTCGACAAGAAACTTTCTGTGTCAATACCTGATAAAAAACAGTCGATTGTCTTTTACTGTGAATCTGACAGATGTCCTAGGGCAGGCTTAGCTTATGAAAAGGCAAAACTGCTTGGTTATGAAAACATATACGTCCTTGAAGACGGCTTGGTAGCATGGAAAAGAGCAGGCTATGAAGTGGAAACGCTACAGCGTATAAAAAGAGCGCCTGTGGTTTCTGTTAAATCAGCAAAACTGGATGTCTTTATAAAAGAAAAGAAAGACCTTTTCATTCTGGACATTCGCTCAGAAGATGCATACAAAGCAAATCACATTGATGGTACAAAAAATATCCCTTTTTATATGCTTCACAAAAAACTAAGTGAAATTCCAAAAAATGTGTCCGTTATTGTCATTGATGAGAACGGGAAAAGATCCTTTCTGGCCTGCTGCTACCTTATAAACAATGGGATCGAGGATGTAATGAGGCTATTTGGGGGGATGGAAACCATGGTCCATCAGAAAAAGAATAAAGGATAATACATGACAAAGAAACACTGGGCTGCAGCCTTTTTTCTTTTCCTGGTGTTCTTGTTTTTTTCAGGGGATGCGCGTGCTGCAACCTTGAAGGTACAGTGCTCAGACTGCCACGACAGTGAAAAATTCAAAACAGGATTCAAAAACTCGGTGCACGGCAATACCGGATGCACGAGCTGTCATACAAGTTTTGAAAGTCTGGATAAGCATGTAATCTTAAAAGAAAAACCTGGTATGATTTCCTGCGGGACATGCCACAGTGAAATCGAAAAACAATACAGGAGTAGTTTTCACTCCTTATATGAAGACTTCAAGTGTCATGATTGTCATTATGATATTCATACACTCAAACCGGAAAAAGAGAGTTTTAAGATCGCTGTCACGAAAAACTGCACAAAATGCCACACGAATGATGAGTATGTAGCCTCCGGTCACGGCGCCGCTGTCATGAAAGGCAATAAGGATTCGGCTACCTGCAGCGACTGCCATGGCTTGCACGACACAAAAGCATACCATACATCGGGCGAGACGAATCTATTGGAGGCAAGGGAATTTTATAACAAAACCTGCAAGGCCTGTCACTCCAACAAGGAGATGATGGAACGAAATAACATTTCTCCGAATGCCGTTAAATACTACGAAGAGACGTATCATGGCAAGGTACAGGATTTAGGATACCCCACAAGCGTTGCCGGGTGCGCGGATTGCCACACTACCCACAATATACTCCCCAAGTCGAACCCGGCATCCGCCATTCACCCCAAAAACCTTACACAGAACTGCGGGAAATGCCATCCAGGTATTCATCCCAGATTTGCTGAATATAAGGCACATCCCGACTACAGAGATAAGGAGAGGTATCCCCAGCTGTATGTGAGTTTTCTCTTGATGGCAGGGCTCCTCCTCGTCACCTTTGTTTTCTTTTGGACACACATGCTTCTCTGGTGGAGAAAGGTATATTGGGACAAACACAGAATGGAAGAGCTTGGCATAAAACTGGAAAGCCCTTTTACCCACAAGGAAGGTATTCAGAGAATCAGGCGTTTTTCGGTAACAGACCGAATAATGCATGTTCTTCTCGTTATTTCCTTTTTTGGCCTTGTAATAACCGGATTTCCCCTTAAGTATCACAGCACACCGTGGGCCGGTGCTATTATAAGGGCCTTAGGGGGCGCTCACAATGCAGGTTTTTACCACAGAATCGCAGCACTAATTCTCATCGGATTATTTCTCTATACCCTGTGGAGATGTTTTCGCTTTGCTTTTCCCAAAGGCTTCCGCAAGGAAGGATGGCGTGGATTCTTTGCGAGAATTTTTGGACCTGATTCGTTGATGCCCAATGCACAGGATTGGCGTCAATTCAAAGCTATGGTTAAATGGTTTTTTGGGAAAGGGAAGCCGCCTGTGTTTGGTCGATGGACCTATTGGGAAAAGTTCGATTTTCTTGCAGTTTTCTGGGGTATGATTGCCATTGGGGGTTCAGGCGTGACCTTATGGGCCCCGGAACTTGCGTCCCATGTGTACCCTGGCTGGGTTTTCAATATAGCGAGCATTGTCCATTCTGAAGAGGCTCTCCTCGCTGCCCTCTTCATATTCACCGTCCATTTTTTCAATACCCATTTGATCCCGTCGAAATTCCCCATGGATACTGTTATCTTTACCGGCAGCTACAATCTTGAGGAGTTGTGGAGATTCAGGACTCCTGAATATGAAAGGCTTGTGAAAGAGGGGAAATTGGACGATCTCAAGGTAAAGCATCCTTCCATAACCTTGAAACTCATCTCATCCATGTTTGGCCATGCAAGTCTTTGGATCGGACTTCTCTTTACACTTATTCTCCTGTGGACATTTTTCTTCGCCTAACTAAAAACCGGTTTTAAGTTATATGCAGGGTGTCAAAAAAAGGGGTTCGGGATAATTATTTCGGATTGAGGGTGGTAGAGCCGAGAGGGGCAGCGCGTAGACTTTGACAAGTATTGTTTGTCCCTTATTCCCATCGCCTATTGCCTATAGTCCAGTATTTCATCTAAGCCCCAGAACACGGACAACATAGAGAGCAAGAAGAATCAGGATGATTCCAACAAGAGAGAGCATAACAACCCGGTAACGCTGAACCAACGGATGACCAATGTTTACCGAGGCGAGAGAAATATTCTCCTCTTTCAAAATATCTGTCACAATCTGTTTGTTCACAACATTCTTTGATTTTGCATAAAGAGAGAGCATACATCGATCGCATAGGATGTTTACGAGCCGTGGATAACCGTGGGATGCCTCGAAAATCATCCTTGCAGCGGCTTTCTTGAATCTCGGAACCCCCTTGGAACCTGCCTTGATGAGCCGGTATGCAATATAGTGTCTAACGTCCCTTTCTGTGAATGGCTTGAGTTTGTAAGTGACAGTGATGCGCTGGGCGAGATGCCTCATGGAAGGCTCCTTCAGTCTCTCAACTAACTCTGGCTGGGCAAAGAGGATGATGCGAAGTATCTTCTCTTTTTCTGTTTCCATGTTGGAGAGAACGCGAATAAACTCAAGAAGTTCATTCGAGAGAAGCTGCGCTTCATCTATGACAACTACAGTTTCCTTCCCCTTCCTGTGTCCGTCTAAGAGGAAATGTTCGAATTCATCATAAAGTTCTTTTCTCGTCCCGCCATCAGCCTTTAAGCCAAACTCTTTTAATACCAAACTAAGGAACTCGTCTTCGTCCATTATAGGGTTGAGGATGAGAGCGGTATTGTAAACATTGCCATCGAGAGAGGATAAAAATATCCTTGAAAGCGTCGTTTTCCCCAGACCTACATCGCCATATATGAAGGCAAAACCTTCCTTTTGTCCGAGGAGAAAAGCAAGATGAGACAAGGCCTCCCTGTGTGTCTCTGTTTCAAAATAAAAATGGGGATCTGGCGTCAGCCCGAAAGGCCTCTCGCTGAGTTCAAAATATTTTACATAGGGTATTTCCATGAAGGTAATATGACACTAATGGGTTTTTTTTACAATAAATTATTGATATAGCTATAGTATTCTTATAAAATGCAAGCAATGCTACTCTCAATAATTATACCTGCATTCAACGAGGCTGCTTTTCTACCCGAAGTCATCAGGAGGGTTAAGGGAACAACCTATGATAAGGAAATTATAATTGTCGATGATGGCTCTACTGATGGTACCCGTGAGTATCTGAATGATATAAACGCGAAGGATATCAAAATTATTCTTCACAATGAGAACATGGGCAAAGGTGCAGCCTTCCGGAGCGGTCTTGCAGTTGCAACCGGGGATGTAGTTATCGTACAAGATGCCGACCTTGAGTATGACCCCAAGGACTATCGGGCACTCTTGGAGCCTATCATTGATGGGAAGGCTGATGTCGTTTATGGGTCACGGTTTTTGGGTGGACCTCATAGAGTCCTTTTTTTCTGGCACTCTGTTGGAAATTCCCTCATCACACTCTTATCAAACATGCTTACTGATCTTAACCTTACAGACATGGAGACCGGCTACAAAGCTTTCCGGAGGGAGGTCTTCAAGAATATCAGCATAGAATCGAATAGGTTTGGATTTGAACCGGAAATTACCTCAAAGGTAGCGAAAAAAGGTTTTCGGATTTACGAGGTTCCTATTTCATACTCGGGCAGGAGTTATCAGGAGGGAAAAAAGATTACGTGGAAGGATGGCATTAAGGCTATATTTACCGTTTTGAAGTATAACCTTTTTCGCCGATGAAGAAAGCAGTGATAAGGCAGGATTAAGATTCAAACTGGTAAGGATTAACCAGCCCATTCTTGGGCGAGAGGGGAAGGCTCCACGGACCGGGGTACCCACCCGGTGAGTGGGTCGCGTGGAGGGGGCGACGCAAGCCCCAGGAATTGATGTCAAAAAAATGGCATGTTAATGGTGGCTTTACCGCAATTGAAGCGATCATTGTTATTCTGATCATTGGTATACTCGCCTCCGTTCTGATGTATCGATATAATATTTCACAAGAGACTGGAGCCACTGTGGCAACAGACGCGCTTATTGCAGATATCCAGTATACCCAGGCAAGGGCAATGGCGGCAGGAACTCCACAAAGCATTGCTTTCTCTGTTGGCTCAGGAATTTACAGCATATCCGGTGAACAAAAGAGGCTTCCGGGTGGCGTTCTAGTAACCGGTACTACATTGCCAAGCAATCTTCTAACATTCAACACCCTCGGAGAGCCGACATTTGGAAATAGCGACAGAACAATTGCGCTTACGGGGTCTCGAACATTAACCATTTATGCCATTACGGGGAAAGTGGAGTAAATGGCAAAGGGCACTCAAGGAAGGGGCTTTACACTTCTTGAACTGATCGTATTCATTGTTGTGGCAGGCATATTCATCCCCATGGCCTATATTGCTTTTATGGCAGTAACACGAGCCTCATTGACCCCAGAAGGGATTATGGTTGCAAGGTTTCTTGCTGAGAGAAAGATTGAAGACATAACCAAGGACACTTATCTGAACCTTCAAGGAGAGCAGGCGAGCTACACTGCCGTTCCAGGATACACTGGTTACCAGTGGCGTTGGACTATTCAGCTCATTGCATATCAAGGTCGCGCAACACATGGGTCTCCGAACCTTGCAATACCCGAGACATGGAAGGCCGCTACAGTTTACAGGGTTGGGGATTACATAACACCAACTTCAGCCCTCCCAACAACAAACTTCTACCGGTGTGTGCCGAGAGACAGGTGGAGGGCAAATACTTCTTATGCTGTGAATGGCTATGTTTCACCAACAACTCCAAATAACCGCTCTTATCGAGCTACTGCACGTTTACTGAGTAGTTTTCCCCCCTGGCAAGCAAGTCGCCCCTATGTGTTGGGAGATTATACGGTACCGACATCATCTATTGGTCATTCCTATCGGTGCACAGGAGCCGGCACTTCCGGGGCAGTCGAGCCAGATCCTTGGCCTTTAACAGGATTTCTGACTGACGGGAGCGTCACATGGGTTGAAGATACAAACACTCTCACCACGGGCAGCGCTGAGCCGAGTCCGTGGTTGGAGAATCCTGGAGATTCATTGAATGACGGAAGCATTACATGGCTCACAGAACAAATGCGTTCTGCTTCCGCGGAACCATCCTGGCCGCAAACGCGATCAACAACTGTAAACGATGGCGCTCTGCGCTGGCAGGAAAGCACTTCCTATAAAGTCATTACCGTGTATGTCAGGGAGCCTAAAGGCTTTGAATATGTTGTTAACTCTATTGTTACGGCAAGACCAGGGGCATACCCGTAGCATGAGAAAAGGTTTTACACTCATAGAGCTGATTATCGTGATCGTCATCAGCAGCATGGTGAGCGTTTTTACCTTTTCGTTTATCTATAATAGTATACAGACGTATCGCCTTATGAGAATTCAAAGACAATTGTACCAGGAGGCGTCCTACGCTCTTGAGCGAATCACTCGGGAATTGCGTGATGCATCAAATAACTTGAATGTTACAGGAGGGATCTCTTTCACGAAGGCGCATCAAACACCTGCTGATACCAATACCTTTGTTCGCTATTACCAATCCGGCTCTTCTCTCTTCAGATGTTCTGATGCTGTATCTGGCCTCTTGTGCCTCTTTAATCCAAACTCTTCTCCGACCAACAAGCTTGTCAGCAACAATATATCGACTTTCACCATTCAACACAACGCCAATGGTGAACCGTGCGGGACGTCAAATCTACCTAACTGCCAGGATGATTCCTTTTCTATCACTCTTGGGCTAACTAAGGAAGGCCAAATTTTTACCATAGAGACGACAATAACTCCCAGAAATTATTGTGCCAGCGGCCCTTCGGCAGCAACCTGCTCTTCACAGGATTACTCGAACAGGAGCTTTAACAGGAATTATCGTGAAGTTATTAACTGAAAAAGGTATTTCTTTAGTAATTTTGATTGTTGCCATAACGTTGACAAGCCTTATGGGTGTTGGGATCGTATCTTTTATGGGCGCCAAGCAGAAAACCCTTGTCCCGCAAGTCCAAACCTACCAGGCATATGCCATTGCACACGCCGGCATAGAGTTTGCAATACGATATGCATATGATAATAAAGATGATAATGATTTTCCAAATGCTCATTTTCCGAAAACCGTATCTTTTGGCGGAGGAAGTTTTACGATAACGTACGATAGGAATAATAATTTCGTGCTGTCCAAGGGAACATATGGAACGGCCACAAGGACTATTGAGTTAACAAATTTCAGAAGTTATGCTAATATTCCTTAAGCTGATAAGATAATTATTATGGTTTTGATGCGAGGGGTAAACGTCACACAACACAACAAGGGGGTTGTATTCTAGGACAATAGAATGGATATTCTCGGTATTGATATAGGAACTGTCAGCGTTAAGTACATGAGAATGCGAGGGAAGGGGACGATCGTCTCTCAGGGCGAATACCCTCACAAAGGCGGATGGGAAGACCTTAACTTTGTACTCACTGACATCAAAGACAAAGAAGGAACTGATGTTGAGATCGCCATTGCTGTCAGCTCTCAGGATATCCTGAAAAGAACCTTCGCCATCCCTATTATGCCAAAAGACGAGGCCAAAGAGGCAATTGAGTGGTCTGCGTCAAAGGTTGTTACTACCCCCCTTGAAGACATGATCTACGAAAATATTGTGCTTGGCGAGATCAATGAACGAGGAATGCAGAAAGAAGAAGTACTCTTTGTTGGCGCCAATAAAGAGTACATCAACATCCTCCTTTCCGTTTTTGAAACTGTTGGTTTTCGAAGGATTATCACTATAACTGACTCCGGGATCCTTTACCTACCCATAACCGCAGAGAAAAAAGAAGGAACGGTTGCAGTAGTAGACATTGGTGGAAGGCAAAGCGGTATTTACATATTCGATGACAAAAAACTTCGTTTCATGAGAGAGATCCTTACAGCATCTGAAAGCTTCATTGATGCCCTCATGAGCGAATTTGATTTATCCTATGATGAGGCAGAGCGCTATGCCATTGAGAAGGGGTTTAATGAAGAATCCAGGCATGTCCTATCTTTCCCCCTTGACCGCTTAACTGGAGAAGTTCAAAGAACATTCAATGTTTATGCACGGAAATATCCGGAAAGGCCAATAACAAAAATATATATCACGGGCAGGGCCTCAAGAATACCCAATTTAATCTCACGTATTCAGGACGCTTTTATAGAGGAGGTTGCTAACCTTACAAGCCCAGTTGATATAGAAGAACATTTTCTGCCTTCATATGCCCTGTGTATAGATACTGAACCACTTGTTAACCTTCTTCCCGAAAAGCTCAAGGCAAGAAAAAGGGAAATGACGATGCGAAGCTGGCTGCGAATTGCCACCATGTGCGTTGTAGCCCTTCTGCTTGTCCCATCAATTACTCTGCTTGCGAATCTCAGGAAGGTACAGATATTCATTAAAAGTGAGCAGGCCGATGTGGCATCGAAGAAAGAGCAATTAAGGCTCCTTGGGAACATCACAACTACCTCCCGCTATAGCGAACTTATGGCCCTCGAAAAAGAGATTGGCAAGAAGGATGTAACCTTTGTTACCCTCCTGAAATATCTTTCATCACGGTTACCAAAAGACGTATACCTCAAGGACATTGAGTTTGCTGATAGAAACAAAAAATTTGATTTAACCTCAAAGGATCTGTCAAAGGACCTCTCAAACAAAGAGGGGGCAAGCCCCAAAGAAACGGCTAAGGAGGCGACTAAGGAAGGCACAGGTATGGGCGCCTCCCCTTCGGCTGTTGCGATTAAACCGCCTGGCCAAAGCGCTGGGGGGAGTCCTCCAAGTGAACCTGATTATATCGTGACTATAAGGGGTTACATTTTTGGCGACATCGACATCATTGAGCCAACGCTTTTGAATTTTGTCATCAGCCTTGAACGGTCAACCGTTGTGAGAAGTGTAGAGGTATCGAAAAAAGAAGTTAAAGAGGTTCAGGGGAAGAAGGCCATGGAGTTCGTTATTATTGGACAGTGCACAAACTATGAGATTTAAAATTATATACATTTGGTTTGCCCTACCAGTCCTTATTGGCGTGCTATGGTTTTTTGCGTTCTACATGCCTGTTTCATCCTACATCGAGAAACAACATGCAGACCTCTCAACAGTGCTGCGAACCAGGGAAATAGTGGAGAACGCAATCAAGGACGTCCTCGAAGTCAGAAAAAGGGATTCCCAGGCACGATCATCGCTTGATGGAATGTTAAGAAACATGCCCATGTACTACCGATTTCCCTCTGTTATCAAAATGTTAGCTGAATCAGGTAAAAAAGAGGGGATTATATTCGAGAAGCTGAATAGTATGGTTCTTCCCAATGATTTACAACAGGCTCCGTCGTTGATAAAACCGGCCATTGATATGGAGCTGAAGGGAAGGTTTCTTGATATAGGCAAATTTCTTGAAGGCGTCGAAAAACAAAAAGGCTACAAACGCATAGTTGGCGGAAAGATACTCTATAAAGACAAAGATTATCCTGTATTAACAGGGAAATTCCTCGTTGAATTCAGGGCATGGAAGGAGGATTAAGTATTTGAAAGTCAGTAAACCTGTTTTGATTGCCCTTATACTTGCAATACTCTTTGCAGCGTATACACTGCTGTTTACAGAAAAGAAAAGGCCGTCAAACCTTCCTTCTCCTGTTTCAAAAACAGTTACGACGGATCCGCAAATCTCACGTCCGTCAACTGTCGGTCAAATGCCAGGGGTGGATGTAAGCACTATGAACCTTGCCTGGCAGAACGACCCTTTTTCCCTTCCTAAATCAGTAACGGACAAAAAAGCTAAGAAACAAAAAATAGTTCCAAAGCTTGTCGCTATCATGGAAAGCAAGACAGGACGATATGCAATTATTGGTGGAGAAATTGTAAAAAAAGGCGACAAGGTCGGTGATGAAAAGGTTGCTGAAATCGATAGAGACAAGGTGGTGCTCATTCGTAATAATTCAAAAAGGATATTATCACTTGAAGAAACCGGGCAGTAAAAATATTGCACCAATAAGCTATACTGGGGGATAACGTGAAAAGACTATCTGTTTTTATTTGTTTTTTATTACTCTGCACGGCATGTGCACATGTGCAGACAGCGACAGCGCCTCCCGCCCCCGCCGTAATCCAACCCGTTGAGATTAAGAGCCCTGTTGTTCCCCAGATGGAAAAGGAAAGGAAGACCTCGACGGAGTCTTCTGTTGAGCGCTTCTCCTTTGCACTAAAAGAAGCTGACATAAAAGATGTTCTTCGTGGACTGTCAAAGCAGACAAGCTACAATGTTGTTATCGAACCTGATGTAAAAGGAATGTGCACCGTCGATTTAAAAGACGTTACCCTTGTTAAGGCTCTTGAATATATCCTGGAGCCTCTCGAATACACCTTTAAAATAGAAGAAAAGACGATATATGTATCCAAGCCAAAACTCGAAACAAAGATCTTCTCCCTGAACTATGTAGCGTTAAAAAAGATAGGGACAAGCAGCGTGGTAGGCTCTGCTGGTGGTGGAGGACCGTCAGGTACAACTGGCGGCGGCAGTGAATACCGTTCTGTAGAGGTCAAGACCGAGACTGAGACTGATATATGGAAAAGCATTGAAGATAACCTCAAGGTCATGCTTTCAAAGGATGGAAAGGTTGTGGTAAATAGGCAGGCCCTGATGGTCCTCATTACCGATTACCCGAAAAACCTGAAACAAGTTGATGCATTTCTCGAAGCCGTAGAGGGGTCACTTCACAAACAGGTTATGATTGAGGCAAAGATTGTAGAGGTACAATTGAATGACACCTCAAGAGAAGGCGTGAACTGGCAATTTATTGAGGGAAGAATCGGTGAGTTCTTCATCAATGCAAAACAGGTCTTTCTCAACCCCAATATCCTCGTGCCAGAAACGAGCCTCCAAGCAATTGCCAACGCACCGCACTTCCGGTTCTTTGTAGGCAACAAGCATTTGAACATTGATAACACCTTTATTGATCTCCTCAAAACCCAAGGAAATATCAATGTTGTTTCAAGCCCAAGAATCGCAACCCTCAACAACCAGCGGGCAGTCATCAAAGTTGCACGACAGGACGTCTATTTTGATGAACAGCAGTCTAATAGCGGTGGAATCAGCGGCACCCTTGCTACCTATACCCCAAAGTTTATCACTGTCGGCCTCGTATTGGATGTAACTCCGCAGATAGACAACAATGGGAATATCGTTCTTAACATTCATCCCATGCTCACAGAAAAGGTTGGTGTGGCAAAGTCTCCTTCGGGCTCAGAGGTGCCTATTCTTGATGTCCGAGAGGCTGACACCCTGGTTCGGGTGAGAGAAGGAGAGACCGTTATTATCGGTGGGCTCATAAAAGACCGGAAAAGCCTTTCCGACACTGGTACAAAGGGGCTTATGGATGTGCCTCTCATAGGATGGCTTTTCAGGCTAAAGGAGTCTGAGACTCAGAAAAATGAGCTTGTTGTGTTTCTAACGCCACGAATTATTTCCAGCGGGGAAACCCCATGAGCGTCATACTGGACGCACTGAAAAAAGCACAGAACGAAAGAAAAGATGTGACAAGAAATCTTCCTTATAATCCAAAGAAAAAAACACAAACATCAAGATGGTATATTTACATAGTTGCATCGCTTGTCTTCTGCGTTCTTATTGTGTTCTTATTAATCCCTACGCCTGAAAAACTTGCAAGACCACCTATAGCGGAAGTCAAGGTAGCACAGACTCCACCACCAGCTTCACCACCTGTTCCTGCAGAAAAGGCACCGGAAGTTATGCAACCACCAGTTCCCGTCACTTCCCATACCACACAGCAATCAGACAGCCAGAAAGCTGCAATAAAATATGTGAAGCCTGTGAAAGAACAGAAGAAGATTGCTGCGTCCCTATCAAGGCACAAGCCTGGCATGAAGGAACTCCAAGCGACAGAACCCTTGCAGCACATTACGCCACAGAATGGGTCAAAGGCACTCGCCACGGTAGATCACGAGAAGATCAACATCAAATTTAATGAGGCTGTCAAGGAAACCGAGAAAGGCAATATCTCTGGCACAAAGCGACTCTATCAGTCAATCCTGGCTGAACACCCAAGTCACATTGAAGCGCTCAATAATCTCGGCGTCATTGCTATGAAGGAAGGCAATACAAAAGAGGCTCTCTTTTACTTCAATAAGGTGCTCAAGTATAAAAAGGATTATGGCAAAGCATACAACAATATCGGCCTTCTTATGATGAAGGATGGTCAAAAAAATCTTGCTGAAGAGTACTTCAGGAAGTCTATCGAGCTTGGGGGTGGAGTTGATCCTTCTCTCAACCTTGCAGCCCTCCTGCGCACAGAAAAGAGGTTTGAAGAGGCGGGCAGATTACTGGAAGCGTTTATCAACAACAACATAAAAAACAGATCCCTCAATCTTTCATATGCATTAATAAAAGATGATATGGGGCAATACGAGGAAGCGATACAATACTACAGGCTGTATCTCAGGGAAGCTGGGAGCACAGGCGAGCGAAGCGAGGTCGTAGAAAGGCTCAAAATTCTAGAGAATGCGCAATCTTTAATAAATCGCTAATGGCCCCTCAATGTATGCCGAGAAAATTGTACCTAAGATTACATGGACAACACGACGGAAATATACAGGATTAAGAAATTAGAGTGGCAAGTATTAACTAACCCGTTCTCGGGCGAGCGAGAAAGGTCGGGTGCCCACGAAGTGGCCGGTGCTTGGCTCGTGGAGGGGGCGACGCTAGCCCCAGTTATGGAACGGCAGTGTTGAGATATGAGTTTTGAGTTGAAAAACTCCGGGCGCATAAAGTTTAAGGTTAACTAGCCCGTTCTCGGGCGAGAAGGGGAGGCTCACACGGCTTTGCCTGGTGAGGGGGCGACGCTAGCCCCAGAAATAGAAAACACAGGGAGTATAGCAGCGAATGGCACAGATGATACGTAAAAAACTAGGTGAAATACTTCTCAACGCAAAGAAGCTAAACGATGAAGCCCTTGCTAAGGCCTTGGATGAACAGAAGAAGTATGGCGAAAAGCTCGGTAAAGTCCTGACTAAGATGGAGTTCCTTACTGAGAAGGAGATTATTGACACACTGAGCCAACAGCTTGGAATACCTATCATCTCCCTCGATGATCGCGATATTCCGCTGGACCTCATACGACTCATTCCCGAAGAGGTCTGGAAAAATTACATGGTAATCCCTCTTGAGAAACATTTCAATGTCCTGAGAATAGCCATGGTAGACCCTCTTGATATCAATGCCATTGATGAGGTTGCGAGGGTTGTAAAAATGGAGGTTGAACCGTGCATTGTCACTGAGGGGGAGATGAAAAGGGCCCTTGCCAAGTATTATGGTGCAAAAACTATTGTTGAGCAGACCCTTGAAGACATGGGCGAGGATGTTGATCTCACATTGATCAAGGATGAAGGGCTTGAGGAAGGGGACAAGATATCCATTGATATGACTGAGCAAGAGCCCGTTGTAAGATTCGTCAACAGCGTTCTCTCCCAGTCATTGACGGATGGTGCAAGCGACATCCACGTGGAGCCCCTTGAACGGAGAATGCGGGTGCGGGTGCGTATCGATGGGAGGCTCAGGGAAATCCCTGCCCCTGAAAAGAAGATGTACCTCCCTATTATCTCGCGAATAAAGATCCTTGCGGGCATGGACATAGCAAAGACAAGAATACCACAAGATGGCCGTTTTGACATCCGGGAGGGAGCTAAAGAGGTAGGCGTAAGGGTTTCCACGTTTCCCACCATCCACGGCGAAAAAGCCGTACTTCGCCTTCTTGATAAGAGCGCTGCCCTTTATGGCATTGACAAGCTGGGCTTGCTTCACGATGATGAAAATAGCTTGAAAAATGTGGTTAAAAGGCCCTACGGATTTATTCTATCAACAGGCCCAACGGGTAGCGGAAAATCTACAACACTCTATGCAATACTCAACTTTATCAACTCCCCTGAAAAGAATATTATTACCATTGAAGATCCGGTTGAGTATACAATTGATGGCTTGGCTCAAACCCAGGTAAACCCCAAGGCCGGGCTAACCTTCGATTCCGGCTTAAGGGCAATATTAAGACAAGATCCAGACATTATCATGGTAGGTGAAATCAGAGACAGGGAGACAGCAACAATTGCAATTCATTCAGCCCTTACAGGACATGTTGTGCTCTCGAGCCTCCATACAAATGATGCTGCTGGTGCTGTTATAAGGCTTGTAGAAATGGGGATTGAACCTTTTCTGGCAGCGTCTGCAGTTTCGTGTGTTATCGGTCAGAGGCTTCTCCGCAAGATATGTGTTGAATGCAAAGAACCATACCATCCAACACCGGCAATACTCAAAAACCTCAACATACCCGATGATGCAGTTTTATATAGGGGCAAGGGGTGCCCTGCTTGTAAATATACCGGGTACAAAGGAAGAACAGGTGTTTTTGAAGTTCTTGTTGTTGATGACACGATTAAAGAGCTTATTGTTAGCAAGGCCCCTAGCGATATTATAAAAAAAGCAGCTGTGGAAAGCGGGATGACGGTTATGCATGAAGATGCGATCAAAAAGGTGCTTCTTGGTATAACCACTTTGGAAGAAGCGCTGGATGTAACCAGGATTGAATAAAAATGGGCAAGTTCGCATATAAGGCCCGGGACGAAAAAGGCTCTCTTGTTACTGGGATGATAGAAGGAGACAATAGACGGGCTGCATACTTGCAGATCGATGCTTTGGGTCTCTTTCCTATTGCAGTGTCAGAGACAAAAGAGCAGTCGTTCTCCCTTGAAAATTTCCTTGCTTCCCTCAGGCCGGTTCGTTACGACGACATCATTTTTTTTACCCGACAACTCCAAACAGTAATAAGAGCAGGCATCCCCATGTTAACGGGGTTACGCGCTCTTGAGGAGCAGACATCCAGCGTAAAGCTCAGGGCAGCCATAAGAGAGATGGCGCAAGAGATAGACAAGGGTGCCAGCCTTTCAGATGCTTTGATGAAACAAAAAAGACTCTTCTCTGATCTTTACACCAGCATGGTGAAAGCTGGAGAAGTAGGAGGTTCTCTGGAGGAAGTTCTGGAACGACTTGCAACCCTTCTTGAATTTCAATTGAAAACCAAGGAGACGCTCAAGTCCGCTATCAGGTACCCCATATTCGTTGTGACAACCCTGGCGATAGCGTTCCTCGTTCTTATCAATTTTGTCGTGCCACGGTTCGCAGTACTTTTTCGGGGGGCAAAGACGGAGCTTCCTCTTCCAACAAGGATGCTCCTCATTATTAATGATATCTTCCAGCACTATGGCATTTATCTTGTTGTTTTCATTGTTCTTGCGTTTGGTGCATTTTTCCTTTACAAAAGAACTGATGCTGGAACCCTTGCAATTGACAGGCTGAAATTAAGGGCTCCTCTCATAGGACCCATTATTCTTAAAATATGTATGAGCAGATTCGCAAATATGTTTGAAAACCTTATCAAGGTGGGCATCCCTGTTGTAAGGGCCCTTGAGGTTGTCTCGCGTACAGTGGGAAATGAATACATCGCTCAGAAAATTCTCGAGATAAGTGGAAAGATCGAAAAAGGTTTGGGCATCTCCCGGCCCCTGAAGGAGGCCGAGATATTTCCACCCCTTGTGATACACCTTATATCGACAGGGGAGCAGACTGGGTCTCTTGAGGATATGCTGAAAGAGGTATCCACCCATTACGACAGGGAGATCACGTACTCGATAAACAGGCTTTCAACGTGGATTGAGCCCCTCCTAACCGCAGGCCTTTCTTTGATGGTATTATTTCTTGCCCTTGCCATATTCCTACCGTGGTGGAACATGATGGGCGCCCTTCGAGGTGGTGGATGAAAACATTCTTTAAAGATCCAAAGAATTTGAGATACAGGCTAAGCACTGTTATACCGGGTGTTGCCTTTCTGACGAGCATTCTGACTGCAGTCACGATGACAAGCTTGAAGATGACGCCCAACCAATACTATATATGGCTTGTAGCCCTAGCTCTTTTTTCAGCCCTCTGCTCTGTGGCAGTTGTATTTGCCATGACGTCTCCTCTCAAAGAGCTTCTTACTAAAGCTGAAGATATCGTGCATTTTGAAAAGGTGAAATCAGACCGAGGGCTCATGATCGAGGTCTATCAACTGATTGAGCAGTTGATAGACCTGGCGAAATCAAAGGAGAGGGGAGGTAGGAAGGAACAGGCACAGTTTATTGAGGACATTGAGCGCCTCGACTATCTCCTCCCCCTCGGTTACATGTCTCTCATGGTAGCCCATGAAGTGAGAAATCCACTCAACACAATAACAGGGATGAATGAACTTTTGAAAAACAAGCTTGAAGATCCGCAGTTGCAAAAGTACGTCCAGGTTTCCCTCGATGCAGCGAGAAAAATCGATGTCTTTACCAAGGATCTCCTGGATTTCACCGATGATGTAGTTCATGCTGAAAGTTTTGATATAAGTGGGGTAATCGACGAATCGTACAATGCCCTTCGTTACGATTTTAAAGAAGTAACCTGTGACTTTCAGAAAGGAGAGTTACCCCCCTTTATTGGTGACCGCAACAAGATATACCAGGCCATTCACAACATTCTCAAAAACGCCTTTGACTATGAACGAGATGGTGGATATGTTAAAGTAACGAGCTTTTTTGACCAATCATTTGTTATTTCTATTTATAATAAGCATTCTCGGGTTGAGCCTGACATTGCTGATACAATCTTTAAGCCCTTCTTCTCAAAAAAGAAAGGTGGCAAGGGTATTGGGCTCTTCATCAGCATGAGGAACGTGAAGATCCATAGTGGTGACATTAATGTTACGAGCGGTGATGAAGGAACAACTTTTACCATCACCCTTCCCATTCAAAACCAGATGAGCAATGAGGAAATGATATGAGTGAAAAAATTATAATCATTGAAGATGATTCAGGCGTGAGATTTTTCCTTGAAGAGGCCCTTAAGGAAGAAGGTTATAGAATCAAGGCGTTCGAGTCCTATGAGGAGGCCTCATCCTCAATAACCAAGGAAACAGACCTTGTTATCATGGACATCAAGCTACCTGGTGTAGATGGCCTCACTGCAATTGAAGATGTGAAAAAGAGATCTGATGCCCCGATCCTTATTATTACTGCCTATGGCACCAAGAAAAATGCTATGGATGCGATCCAGCGTGGGGCAACAGATTTTTTTGTAAAACCCATTGCCCTTGATGAGCTTAAGATCATGGTAAAAAGGGTTCTTGGAACACAGATGCTAAAGAAAGAGTTGGAGGTTTCAAAAGAGGAGGAGCTCGGCCAGTCGACCTTCCATGGAGTTGTAGGCAAATCAGAGGCAATGAAGGAAATATTCAGGAATGTTGAAAAGTTTGCCGACAAAGACATTACTGTCCTCATCACTGGCGAGACCGGGGCGGGCAAAGAGGCGGTTGGACGACTTATTCATGATCTTTCAAAAAGAAGTAAAGACTTTGTGGTTGTTAATTGCGCTTCCATTCCTGACAATCTTCTTGAAAGCGAGCTTTTCGGATACGAAAAAGGTGCATTCACCGGTGCCGTTCAATCGAAACAAGGCAGGTTTGAACTAGCCAATGGCGGCACCATTGTCCTTGATGAAATAGGAGAGATGAGCCCATACCTTCAAGCAAAGCTTTTGCGTGTCATTGAGGCCAAGGAAATTGAACGGTTAGGGGATATAAAAAAACGCAAGATTGATGTACGTATATTAGCAACCACAAACAGAGCCCTTGAGGTTGAAATGAAAGAAGGAAGATTTCGGGAAGACCTCTATTACCGTCTTGCACAGATTCATTTGATAATTCCTCCCCTGAGGGAAAGGAGAGGGGATGTTCTCGTCCTCATTGAAAAATTTCTTCTCGACATCTCTAAAGACTCCGGTAGGCTTGTAAGAATAGCAGATGATGCCCAACGGTTGCTCCTGAATTACCCCTGGCCAGGGAATGTAAGAGAGTTGATCAACGTTATCAAGAGAGCAGCTATAATGTGTGATGCAGACCGTATTACCCTTGATGATTTACCCTTACACCTGCGGGGCGAGCAACCCCTGGCCAGCATATCATACTCAGACAAATCCCTTGATGAAGCAATCTCCGAACTCGAGAAGAGAATGATTATTGACGCCTTGAAAAAAACAAGGGGGCTCCAGGCTAAGGCAGCAAAACTACTCGGTATTAGTGAACGAAGCATATGGTACCGGATCAAAAAATATAGTATCGATGTGAATGTCTGATATCGCTACAAATATTGTAGAAACACCACAATATTTGTAGGCGTACTGTGCTGTAACTTTCAGATTTTCATGATGTTAGGATGATCATATGTGACATGGAATTTGTTCAATCATTTTTTTGACGTTCTCGGGGCATGGAAAACCTGAGTGCCTTGAATCAAAAGATTCCTGGTTTACGAGATACAACAGCTTTTAAGCACACAAGAACTTAATACTATTCGGAAAGTTCTATACTTACATCGCAATTTTTCCAAATGTTTTCCCGGCCACTCACCCATCAAGCATGGCCGATTTACAGCCATGCTTGATGGGTGAGCCTATATCACTATACCAACATGATTAGAGTTTTTACTATTCTCTTGTCTTCTAAGCCAGTATGGTATGTGGATTGCAGAAAAGCTGTGCAGGTGAACATGAAAGACAAAGGTTTTTCAATAAAATATCGACAACAAAAGGGATTCACCCTCGTTGAGTTGATTATTATTATTGTTATTCTTGGGATACTTGCAGCTGTAGCAATTCCACGATATGTAGACATGAGGGCAGAGGCATCAAACTCCACAGCCAGGGCTATCTTAGGTGGCCTTCGTGATGCTGCAACGCTGGTATATACAAACAGAATTGTTAACTTATCGACAACACCTGTTGATATGACGGCTGTCTTGGACCAGGCCCAGGTTTCTGGATATGATACGTATTCTATCTCAACAGACACACTAACACTAGAAATCGCGGGGCAGCACTATGCCTATCGCCTTGTCAAGGTAGGTGGTCTGGCAACTGGACAACCGAATGTCATTATACAGGGTCAACCATCATGGTAATGGCCTAAACAGGTTAGGGCATACAAGAATACTATTTTAGGTATATTTCTTGCAGTTTGTCTCATAACAAAAGAAATAGGGGGATGTTGCCATGCGTATATTCGGTAATTCGAAAGGCTTTACTCTTATTGAACTAATAATTATAATTGTCATCCTCGGTATTCTAGCAGCGGTAGCCATTCCGAAATACATTGATATGCGTCAGCAGGCAGCGGATTCATCTGCGCGAGGAATTCTCGGCGGGCTTAGGGGCGCAGTTACCGTAGTGTACGCAAACAGAACTATCAACGGCTATACTACCCCAATAGACATGACGAGCGTTATAAACCAGGTTCAGTTATCAGGATACGATTCATCTGCCTCGGGCGCGACAACCTTGGCAATAACTATTTCAGGACAAACGTACATATTTAACCTGTCCCCGACAGATCAGTTACCAACAACACCACCAACAGTAACTGAATCCGGCCATGCCACCTGGTAACTGAGTAACAGAAAAACAGCGATAATGTGCCTTACGCAATCACTCTTTTTGCAATAAAAGACCTTTGCTCTTCCTTTGTAATGCAGGAAGTAACTGGCAGTTTCTCTTTGTGCACCACACGTATTTTTCATTGTAGCATACCATGAAAAACAGACGCACCGGCTCAATGCTGAAACGCCTTATAACCATACCTGCTCTCTTTTTCGGTATAACTCTTTGTTATTTTTTTCCCATGATATCATCAAAGAATATTTTTGTGGAGCGGGACCTCGCGGCCTTTTTTATACCCCCGAGATATCTTTGGGTGTCGTTGGTTAAATCTTTCCAAGTTCCCCTTTGGAATCCCTTCAATTATTCCGGTATCCCCCTCCTTGCCACCTTACAACCCGGTGTTTTTTATCCACCCCACCTGCTCTATTTTCTTCTTCCCTTTAACATAGCGTGGAATTGGATCATCATTCTTCATTTTTTTCTTGCTGCAGTGACAACCTACTCTCTATTAAGGCATTTGCAAGCATCATCTGGGGGGGCTATCCTAGGCGCTATTACCTTTACGCTATCGGGGTATTTGATTTCTGTACACAACCTACTTACCCACCTGCTGGCAGTGGCGTGGTTCCCCCTCATCATAGTTTATTTTCTCAGGTACTTTGAAAAAGGCTCAATGAAATTCCTCGTTCTAACATCCATTTTTCTTGCAGTCCAGTTCTTTGCCGGTGCACCAGAAATTTCAATCATTACCATTATGGTGCTCTGTGTAATAGCTGCTTTTGCGCACTACTTCGTAGACATAAGCCCTGCATATGTATTATCTCCAGCAACAAGGGTAAAGGCACTGGGTTTGACTCTAAGCCTCGTCTTTCTTCTTGCATCTGTGCAACTCCTTCCCTTTCTCGAGCTTAAGACCCATAGCATAAGAATCACGGGTTTAAGCTATTCCGAGGCAATCACATGGTCTTTTGCATGGAAGGATTTCATTCAATTCTTTATACCAGATGCCTTCGGATATTTCTCAAGTATAAAAAAATATTGGTCAAACCAGTCCTGGCTTTTAACCCTCTACTGGGGTGTTACGCCCTTTATTCTGTCTCTCTTTTATTTTATTTCAACAGACAAGAAACGGGTCGTGTTTGTTTCCCTCATGGTTGCCTCACTTTTGTTGGCACTTGGTGGGAATACTCCAGTCTACAAACTACTTTACCACGTACCACCTTTCAACAGCATTCGATACCCGGTAAAATTCATTTTTCTCTTTATTTTTCTGGTGGCTGTCACCGCTGCCCTAGGGCTTGACAACATTAGAAGAGGTGTGCTTAAGGATGATCATCGAGTCAAAGGAGCAATAGCGATCTTTTTTTACTCAGGATTCATTTTTGTCATACTATGGGGATTCATGAGCATATTTGGAGATACGGCCTCAAGCTTCTTCGAGTCAAGGGGTCTCGTACCAGATGCATATAATGAAACAGGAATAAACATACATAATATTAAAAGATTCCTCCTGTTTTCGTTTCTCTTCTGCATATTACTTCTCGTCTATATGAGGATTCGTTTTAAAAAGACGTCTGTTTTTCTTATTATTCTCGTAGCTGCCCTTGATATGTTCCTTGCGAATACTGGGTACTATACGTCAGGCTCATGGAAATTCTATATCGACTCCAACGAGTGGGGTGAGCATACATTTCTCGGCAAAATATCAAACAACAAGGACTCTGACAGGTATTTCGTGACCTTCAAAACCTTAGGCGAATTCAATCATTTCCCCTATGACAGAGCCATCCTTGCACCACCGTATGCTCCGCTGTTTGGTCTCTATTCCTTCAGCGGCGCTGAAGTACTAAGGATCGGTCACTACGAGGCATTTTCAAGCCTGCTCAGGGACTCACCCAACATAGAGCTTGGGAAGAGGTTTCTTGATGTGTCTGGTATACGCTATGTGATTACTGCTACAGAATTAGCGGACAGGGATTTTATCCTTTTACAGAGCATTGAGGCTGGGGCAAAGACGGCATACCTATACGAGTATACGCCTTACCCGGGAAGGTTCCTCCTATATGGCAGGATACGCACGGCAAAGGACGATAAAGAAATCCTTGCGCTGCTTCTTAATCAAGCTATTGACCTGAGAAAGGAGCTAATAATCCTCTCCAAGGATGTTCCTAATCTGAATGAGCATGAGGTAAGGGGAAATGTGAAACTCATCTCCTATGGAGCAAATAGCGTCGCTCTTACGTGCAGCAGCGAAAATGACGCTTTCCTCTATGTCAGCGACGCCTATTACCCTGGTTGGAAGGCATATATAGATGGAAAAGAGGTCTCAATCTATCGCGCCAACCTTGCCTTCCGGGCAATATATGTGCCTAAAGGATTCCACGCTGTTTTGTTTGTTTATCGACCTCTTTCGTTTTATATTGGTTGTTGCCTCACCATGCTTGGTCTTTTGATGTCTATTTTTCTCCTTATAAAGAGCTGTAGTCGGGAGATCAGCCATGGCCAATACTAAGGCAACCAGAGGCTTTGGTCTCCTCGAGAGGTTCTTAGCTAGGAAAAGAGCTCAAAAGGCAAACAGCCTCATACCTCAATCGTACCGAAACGGAAGAATCCTAGATATTGGCGCTGGCTCATATCCTGTTTTTCTCCTAACAACAACTTTCCTTGAGAAATTCGGTATTGATAAAACTTTTTCTGCCTTTTTGCAAACGAAACCTAAAACTCATACCTTAGCGTTGATGTGTCATGATATCGAGTCAGAAGACCCTTTGCCCTTTCAAGACGAGTATTTCGACATTGTTACCATGCTTGCTGTCATAGAACACATCGAACGTTACAATCTGCCAAGGATTTCTCAGGAATTGTATCGAATCCTGAAGCGGGGTGGCTTACTCATTATCACCACCCCCGCAGAGTGGACGGGCTTAATTCTCAATGGAATGGCATACCTAAAGCTTATAAGCAATCAAGAGATTAGAGATCACAAAGGTCTTCATTCAGTAGATAGCATTATTACAACTTTGCAACAGGGTGGATTTTCACCAAACAACATTCAACTTGGTTTCTTTGAATTTTTTATGAATACGTGGGTTACAGTCACAAAGTAAGGACCGATCGTTCATTGAAATTCTGTTCAAAAAACTTTTTGGGATGTTACACTAAATAACTGAATTTTATCAAAACACATTGAATGGGGGATTATATTGAAGAGATTGCTATTGGTAAAATTATCAAATATTTTTCTAAATATAGGTTGCCGCAATAAGAATAACAAGCGGAGAGTTAAAGATAGGTGATACAATAAAAATTAAAGGGCACATAACTGACTTTGAGCAAACCGTTGAATCTCTGCGGGTAGAACATGAAATGGTTGAAAAAGTTGAAACTGGAAAAGATGTTGGTGTCAAGGTTGTAGAGGTTGTGAGAGAACATGATACTGTTTATGTTGTAAGGCAATAGCTTGCTTTCGTTAGATCTCAACAATTTGTCAAAACATTGTATGTAATCATTGACCTAGCCCATCTTCCGCAGTTATGGATTTCAAAACAAGGAATTACAGGTAGTTACGTTTAAAAAGGGGTGTTTTTCTCCACTACATTTTCAACTACTCTTGGCCTGTTGGGGAGGAGGATTTTCATCCTTTGAAGCAGCACTTTGAGGACGTGTGGGGCAGTAGCCACACTCCTCAGCCTGATGGTTTTGTCCTTTGCCGGTAAAAAGACGTCCAGGGATTTGATCTCCTTCATCTCTTCCAGTAACTTTCTCGGTGCAGTCCCCAACCCCGATGCAGACATCCATTGCTGCATGGTTCGCCATAACGCCAGGGAGAGAAAACAGACGAGGATGTGTGCGTGAGTCCTCTCTTTCTTTTGATGGAAGATCGGTCGCATACTGAGATCATGTTTTGTGGTACGGAAGGCATCTTCAACCTCGGTAAGCTGGATGTAGGTGTTCCACAGGATTTTCGGATCCTGTTCATTCCAGTTGGTACGCAGGATATAGCTGCCGCCGGTGTCCCGTGCCCACCCGTAGCGTTCATTATTTTTCTTGATGTCCATGGAGAGATGGTTATCGTTTTCAGTCACCGTGACGGTGAAGAGAGAGGCAGCACGACTGTTTCGTTCCAGAAGCCTGCCGCTCCACTTTCTGTTTATCTCTGATTGTGCCCGCATCGGCCCGTTCGGCCAGCGTAACCAGCTTATCTTCAAGCCTCGCGACAAAGCGGTTGAGTATGCTATGGGCAGTCCCTCCTTTGTTGCCACAAGACCAATACAAACCTGGGGGCAGTCGGGGCGGCTGTCCCGGCTGTATCCTCTCTTGGCCTGGGGGTTGCCGTGCATAGTTCCTTCAAAATATGTAGAGATGATATCATAGAAGAGGAAGTCGAAGGTACTCCCGAAGAGTTCACCGTAGCGTTGCTGGAGATGTTTGCATAAAGCATCTTTATGGGGAAGAAGGGCATCGAGGGCACGGTAGAGCCGGTCATCATTTATCTTCTCACCGGGGACGCCCAGAAGATCATCAAGGGCTGTCTTCTCGTACCAGACTTCCGCAATCTGCAATTCCGAGGAGGGAGCACAGAACCGGGCAAGGACGAGGATTGAGGCCATAACCGACCAGGGGATCTCAACGCGTCCTTCCTCCATGTGTTCTCTGCAGAAGTCGGCAAAGCCAAGCTTATTTCATAAGAGAAGGCCCAGATAGACATCGCCGAAGGAGCGAAGGCGCTCCACGCTGACCTTATTGATATTGACGGTAGCCCATGAGGGAGGCTCTTCGTATTCTTCAAAGAGGTCCGGTTGGGGCATCGGCTTGCCGTCAAGAATCCGTCTGATCTCTTCCCAACCGATATGCTCTTTTTTATCAAGACCGGGGAGTTTACCGATCGTGGCAACTATCGTTTGTCGTGGACCTCTGGCAGTCCGGGTAGATTCTACCAGAGACCAGTAGTCATATTCTGTGCCGCCCTTCTTTCTTTTATTCCGGCGGAGATACATACCCATAGTATCCAATGTCCGAGCGCCCTTGACAAGGGGTTGGTCTCCATTACAACCGGTTTTGAAAAAACTGGAGTTGAAATGCTTTGGAATTCTGGAAAAATACTACGCAATTTTATGGAAAATTGAATCAAACTGCGGAAGATGGGCTAGGTATACTATCAAAGTAAAGTTTTAAGCCTTTCTTTAGCTGACAAGAAGTCGTTCGTGTGCTATATATAAAATAGCTGAACAAATAACTGTGATCACTAGGAGGAAAAATGGAAGAACAAGAACTTACCAATAGGTTTTGCAGTCTCTTTGATGAAACACAGCCAATATTGACTAACATTTATAAGGGTTTTGCAGGTCAAAAACTTAATCTCCTTAAGGAGAGCAGGTCAAAATTTAGAGAAATCTGGAAAAACCGACTCCCTGCTGTGGAGAAACTCATTGGAGACAAAGATAAGAATGAAGTGGAGAAAAAATTTGTAACATTACTTCCTCATCTCCAGCGTGTTGCCTTGGCTATTGATAACCTGGTCGATAAGATGGAGATAAAGGTCGAATCCCACGCGCTCTTTTCTCAAAAAGCCCTCGATGAAATAAAGCAACTCATGGTTGCTGTGGGAGCAGAATTCACCGATGTAAAAGATTATTGCATGACCAAGAATCCTGTTCTGAAAGAACAAATACATATGGATATGGAAAAGGTCAGGAAAATGATAGACGACTTTGAAATGGTCCATCAGAACCGTTTGATAACCGGCGTATGCATGCCTAAGGCTTCGTACCTGTATATTGACATGACTGACTCACTGAAAAGGATGGCGAAAGAACTTGGTGCCTTCGCTGACAAGGCTTAGCCTTGGGGGTGTCGTTCGACAACCTTTCCGAGGCAATACAAAACCAACACGTATTGAGGGAAATATCCCGATGTTCTTTTACAGGTAAAGTCTTCCTTGTAGGCGGTGCAATAAGAGAATTACTGCTCCAAAAAACCCCTGCAGATTATGATCTCGTTCTGACAGAGTATGGTGACCTACGAATACTAGAAGGTATTTTCGGAGTCTCTGCATTCCTTTTAGGAAAAAAACCAATTCAGACGTACAGACTCGCCCAAAAGAACTCCTCTCTTGATATTACATTTCATAAAGGCACCATCGAGGAGGACCTGGCGCGAAGGGACTTTACGATGAATGCCGTGGCTTACGATTTTAAAAAAAATTGTATCATCGATCCTTTGAAGGGAATTGATGATATTGAAACAAAAATCATCAGGTATCCTCGCAGACAAAACCTTGAAGATGACCCTCTAAGGATGCTAAAGGCTATCCGGCATTTCACTGCGCTTGAGGGTTTCATAATGGATGAATTGCTTGTAGGCGCAATATATGCCTTGAAGCATCTTATTCATCAAGCGGCCCCGGAAAGAATCAAATATGAAATGGACCAGATAGTAATTTCACCAAATGCATTCAATGGCTTGAATATCCTTCAGACAACAGGCCTCCTTTTTGAGCTCTTTCCTGACCTTTATGCCTTAAAAAAACTTGACGAAGAGAAGCGGTTTGTCCTTGAGACCTTTGGACACACAATAGACGGATTCAAATACTTGACCACCTATGGCCAAATATATGGCCTCGACGAGAGGGGTCTACGCAATACAGGATATGCCCTTCTTCTCCACGATATCGGGAAAGCGCATACCTTTTCTCGTGACGATGCGAAAAATACTGTTCATTTCTTTTACCATGAGAAATTTTCCTGCGACCTTGCAACCAATATCATGGAAAAGTTACGATTTAGCTCCTTTGATATGAAAGCAGTTATCAAACTTATTGAAAACCATATGCGCATCTTTCTTATAAGTAACAACGAATCTACAGAAAAGGCGGTACGAAGGCTTGTTTACAAGTTAGGTGACCTCACTCCGGCCTTAATCGTTCTCACCCTATGCGACATGTATGGAAGTTCTGGCGGAAAAGAGAATGATTCTACAGTGACGGTTCGAAAAAGGTGTGATGATGTGATGGGGGCGTATAGCGAGTGGAGAAAGAAACCGCTCCCCAGGTTAATAACTGGCAACGAACTTATGGCTCTTGGTTTTGAGGAAGGCCCAATCATTGGTAAAATTCTTAACGACATTCGTGAAAAACAGATTAGTGGAGAAATGACCCTCCTAGAAGAGGCGCTGCATTACGCCAGTAATCAGCTTAAAAAACAGCAAAAGCCTTAATCCTTTCTTTTTTCAATAATTTTCGTGAGTGTATCCGTGAAGTCTTTGTTGTCAGGAGACAACTCGGTAGCTCTTCGTGCATGTTTCTCAGCCTCCATTAGATTCCCACCAGATGTATAATACAGCCATGCAAGATTATTATGTGCCCTTGGGTCATCTGTTTTACGGATAGCACGTTTATATGCCTTTATGGCCCCATCATAGTCATTGTGTTGAAACAATATGTTGCCAATATAAAGGTATGCTATAGGAAGCTTCTTTGAAGCTGTCTTGTATTCTTTTAGGGCAGCATCATGCTCGCCGTCCTTCTCATAACTCAACCCAAGATTGATACGCTCTTCAGGGGTAAGAGGGTCATGGAGCACAATAATCCTTGGCATTGAGCAAGAAGCGAGCAAAACGATCGAGACAAATAGCCCTATGGCTTTATGACAAGAATCCAGAAACCGGTTTTTTTCCATATTTTTATCAAAGGTTCGTTTAAGATTAGGTGATTTTCTCTTCTTCCAGAGTTGAATATGATACCATCCCGGGTGTACCCTTTTGCCACCATAAAATGGTTCTGCTGAAAAAAAGCTCCTCCATAATCAACAAGAATTATGACTGGGGCATTCTCGTCAAGGTTTCTTTTTATCTCTTCTATTGCCCCTGAATATTGTAGTGAATTAAACCCAAGTTTTCGTGCATGCAACTCAAGGTCTAGGCTAAGAACACCTTTGACTCTGGGGCTAAAAACCTCGGCAGTGATGGCATCAATGCTGAGCCGCTCATTACTATTATTCTTTATGTACCAATAGTTTATGACTGTTGCAAGGGCTGCTGGGCCACATTGAAAATCTTCCTGCTCAAAATACGGAACTCGTTCAATGATTCTTGCGCCTGCCGGTATTCGTGCCGGAAAGGCGGCACAACCTGTCAGATAAAGAAAGATGACAAGCATGAGCACGAAGGGGATGGAACTACTTTTCATTAAAAAGGGGTTCGGATTATGAACGATGACAATCCGGGCCCAATCCTTTTGGACCTATTTTGTTACTACTACCCTATGCCCTGTTGTCAGATTGACAATAATAATGACAAGAATAATGATAACAAGAACCGCAATAACAATACCAAGGCCGCTATCCTGGCCAACCCTCAAATCATCGAGTTTTTGTGCAATATTGTGGAGCTGCTGGTCGCTAAGCAGTGCGAGCTTATCGCTAATCTCATCGCTCAAATAGCCAAGATCCTGCAATCTCTGCTGGACAAGCTTGTTCTCCAGGGCTGATTGAATTGCTTTGAGGTTAGACGTTCTGTCTAAAGGCGTTGAATTTATGGCCTGAGACGGTACAAAGGCTGCTTCCAGGCGAGGAGCTATGCCAAGAATGAACATTGCTACTATCAAGCCCCATACAATACTTTTTTTGGCCATACTTTCACCTCCGTTTTTTGTATTATATAAAGAACGGGTGATGGAATGCAACCTATTTTTCTTTGACACTCATGGCCCCTTACAGAGTCCTCTATTGACAAACTGAATAAAATACTTAATATTTCAATAAGTTTTTTCTCCCATATATTGAATATTCTGGCGGTAATGCGTTCTATCTTCAGAAAAGAGGTTCTCAATGAACAGAAGGAAATTTCTTAAAATTATTACAACATCCGTCGTGATGATGGGATCAGGCGGAAATATTAATCGTCTCTTTGCAGACGACCCGCCTGTGCTTTCTCTCGCAGAGGGAAGCGATTATGCTGCTATAACAAAAAACGCCCTCAATGCCTTGGGGGGGATACAGAAGTTTGTAAAAATGGGGAACGTTGTCGTGATAAAGCCCAACTTGGGGTGGGACAGAAAACCAGAGTATGCCGCCAATACCCATCCCCTTGTTGTGAAAGCTATTGCAGAAGAATGCCTGAAGGCGGGTGCAAAAAAGGTTAAGATCTTTGATAATCCCTGTAATGATCCCCGAAGATGTTATGAGAATAGCGGTGTAGCAGGCGCCTTGAAAGGGATAAAGAATGTTGAACTTAAACATATGGAGGATGAGCGTTACAAAAATACAAAGCTGAACGGCGTCTTTTTAAAAGAATGGGAGCTGTATGATGAAGCCCTCTCAGCAGACGTTTTTATCAATGTCCCCGTGGCGAAGCACCACGGCCTTACCAGGATTTCTCTTGGCCTGAAGAACATTATGGGTATCATGGGGGGTAACAGAGGATATATCCACCGAAGCATTGAAGACGCCCTTGTTGATGTAAATAAAGTAGTCAAAAGCCACCTCACCGTGATCGACGCAACCCGGATACTCCTCAACCATGGCCCTCAGGGAGGAAACCTGAAAGATGTAAAAGTATTGAATAAGGTTATCGCCTGCCGGGATATTGTCGCAGCCGATGCCTATGCGACCACTTTCTTCGGGCTCAATCCTGTGGATATCTCAACGACTGTAACTGCATCAAAAAGAGGCATGGGAGAGATGAACCTCTCCAGGGTAAAAGTCATTAAGACATAAAATGAAGATAACCTGGTCGAGAATCTCTCAACTCTTATTCCTTGTAGTTTTTCTTGTACTTTTCGTCATGACGGAGTATCGAGGGAAGGACGAGATTTCCGCTGCTATTAACAGCTTCTTCAGGGCAGACCCACTAGTAGCTATAAGCTATCTCCTCTCCCAGAAAGCCTTCACTATGCTTCTCTTGCCCGGTGCCCTCATGGCAGTGTTTACCGTGGTCCTTGGTAGATTCTTCTGTGGTTGGCTGTGTCCCCTTGGCACTATCCTTGACCTTCTCACCAAGTACATACCAAAGAAAACACCGATACGCTTCCTGAAATCCCGTTTTAAATATTATCTCTTGTTCTGTCTTTTATTCGCTGCCCTTTTTAACATAAACCTTACAGGCATCCTTGACCCCATAGCCATCCTTGTTCGGGCAATGACCTTCTTTTTCTATCCACTTTTTGGCTATTCCATACGATCAACATGGGCCGGTCTTTATGGAGTCATTGGTGAAAACAGGGATTATATTGCTTTTATTTTTAATTTCTTGCGCGATTATATCCTCCCTTTCAGAGAAACCTTCTATCCCCTTGCCTTCCTGTCCCTTCTCCTTTTTGCTGCCATCGTTTTTTTAGAGCGTTATGAAAGGAGAAACTGGTGCAGAAACCTCTGCCCTTTGGGCACCCTTCTTGGTTTGCTGGGGAGATTCTCTATATTTAAGCGGCTTCCTTCGAGACTTTGCTCAGACTGCAAAAGCTGCAAGGATACCTGCCCCACAGGGTTTGACGAAGAAATCTTGCAGAAAGAAGACTGCATACTTTGCATGGAATGTAAGCTCAAGTGTGCGTCGAAAAGAATAAGATTTGCGCCATTCAAGCGGTCTGCAGAAAAGACTGGTAGTCCTCCTATCATGGAGAGGAGGGTTCTTCTTGGCGGACTGTTGTCTGGTTTCTTCGTTTCAAGGGTTTTTTCCTTTCAAGCCCCCTCCAACCAGGAAAGACTCCTTCGGCCCCCAGGCGTGAACAATGACAGAGACTTTCTCAAGAAATGTGTGCGGTGCGGAGAGTGTATGAAGGTTTGTCTGCGGAGCGCGCTTTATCCGGATTTATCTCGAGGTGGAATTTACGGACTCTTCATGCCCGTGCTTATCCCCCGCTTGGGCTATTGCGAATTTAACTGCAACCTCTGCGGCCAGATTTGCCCCACGAGCGCAATACCAAATCTCCCTCTGGAGCAAAAAAAGAAGAGCATCATTGGGCTAGCCGCTCTTGATAAGAACCACTGCCTCCCCTATGCAAAGAAAATTAATTGTATCGTATGCGAGGAGCACTGTCCGATTCCCGGCAAGGCAATACGTTTCGAAAATGTAAACGATGTGGACTATGCCGGCAAAAAGGTGATCCTAAAGATGCCATATATCGTTGATGAGTTGTGTAATGGCTGCGGCATTTGCGAGAATAAATGCCCCTTGGAAGGAAAATCTGCCATTGAAGTGTTTTCGTCGAGAAAAAAGAAACCGTCTAAAGGGTAGTTGCAGTTTCGAAATTATATAAATATAGACAAACAATTGCTTTTATAGTATAATTCTGCCGTCTATTTTAAAAGGAGGTGATGCCGTTATGGTATGCGAAACATTAAAATATGGAGTTGAGTGTATTTTTATGAAAAAGGCTGGCTGTTCATACAATGGTGGAAAATGCTATACCGTTGTTGAGAACTGCGAGGGTTGTTCAAGGATTTTGGAGTTCGAGACAGGAAAATACTGTTCTAGCTTTCCATATCCTGCACAGAAATGGCAAAAGGGTTCATGTTCCATGTCTTCCCATGTGAAGAAGACACCCCAGGCTGTGGAGCAGAAAGTTAACCCCCTGAAGGCTTCCAAGAGGGCTGCTGGCAAGAAGTAAATCTTTTGCTGTCGAAGGTTAATCTGGAATAAAGAGTCTATCGTTCTTACAATTAAAAAATGTGTATGTGGTTGTTTAGAGGAATTTACCTCGTGTTTGTATTTTCCTCTTAAACAACCTGCACGCTCTGCTAGGCGTAGATTCGCTCCATAACATATTTCAACATGGATAGTAAAATTTCATCGCTCTTCATGTTCTTCTCAAAATAATAATGCGAGAGAGGGGATTTGAACCCCTACGGTTTAACCCGCTGGATCCTAAGTCCAGTGCGTCTGCCAATTCCGCCACTCTCGCGTGCTTAATAGTAAGGGATTTTTTATTCTCTTGTCAAACCTTCTGATGATAAGAATACCTCCCTATAAATTACAATGCTTCCAGCGGCCAAAAAATCTCAAATTTGCCTGTAGAATGATTTTTTCGGGGTAATGAATATAAATGGTTGTCATGAGGCATTTTCGTGCATTCTGGACAATCCTCATGAGTCATTTTTTAGGGACAGATTTTTTATCACAGAACCCATAAAATGTAGCAAATTTGCTACAGTGAGTTTGAACGCATGTATTTATTTTACTTCATTGTTTGGGAGGCTCTTTCTTACTTCTGGCATACAGTTTTAAATATTCAAGATCCTTTTCAGTAAACCCCTTCCATGCGAATGGGAAAAGTGCATTGTTTTGATAGACAGGGTTTTCGGAAATAGGGAAACGGGCACAATGCTCATATTCCTCAAATAGGCGGGTATGGGGAATGGGCGTGTACTCAGCTATATACGGTTGAATACCAAGGCTTAGGACGTAGTCAATGGAGTGCTTCACTTCTTCCCATCTCTGGTTCGGTAATCCGGCGAGGATATATGCAACAATCTCGCCTTTTTTAAAGCCCCCGCCAAGGAGTGCAGTGACAGATTTTTCAAATCGTTTCAAGCTCACCTTGCCCCCTGTTGACGTCTGCACCGAGGGATTGGCAGATTCAAGCCCGATCCGCACCTCCCTAAAACCAGCCCCCCTCAAGAGCAGCGTCAACTCATCGTCAATGAGGGCCCCGTTCAGGGCATTAGGGTTATAGATGTCAATCGGGAAGGGAAGATTTGCAATCTGCTTAAGTAATGGTCTGGCGTAAAGGTCACTTCGGTAAAGAAAGTTGTCATCATAAAGTACATACCTGCTGACGCCCATCCCTTGCCAGTGCTTGATTTCGTCAATAACGCTCTCCGGCCTTCTCCTTACGATGCTGGGATGCATATATGGTGTAGCGCAGTATGTGCATCGATACATACATCCAAACGATGTAAGCAGTGGAATAAATGGGATGTTATCATAAAGATCGTAACATGGGTATGGGATATTATCGAGGTCATAGAGAGAAGGCTTGTAAGTCACTAATTTGTTAAATGTCTTCTCAACAAAACCGTAAAGCCTTTCAATCTGACTATTCTTGACAATAAGGTCTGCTTCCTGTAAGGTGTTTTCTGCATGTTCAGAGCAGAGAGAAGGATAGATTCCGCCAACTATTATTTTTGATGATGGAAAAACATCTCTCGCCGCCCCTAAAGCCTCTTCAACGCCAGGATACCAGTACGTCATAATTGAAGTGATAAGGATAAGATTAGGCTTTTCTATTTTTGAAAGCTCTTCTATGAGTGTATCCCGCGATATGCCATATCGTTTGAGACGTTTTCGAACCTGTTTCAGTGTAGGAGGGTTTGCTACTTTTTCCTTTACAAAGGGCGCCCTTCCATCTGCTTTCCGCTTCGCTTCCACTACGCGCATGCAGTCTATGAGGCTGACCTCCATACCATTCTGGCGAAGTATGCCTCCTAGAGAAAGAAGTCCAAGAGGACTTGACCAAAAGCTGTATGCTGCAAAATCATAGATACAAGGGTTTATGAGCAACACCCTTAAAGGCTTTTTCTGCAATTTTTTTCCTTTTTAACCCCTTGCTTTCCCACCCCTCGCAGGAGGTTTTCTATTGAAAAGCTTTATCATGACAAGACCAAAAACAAACCCGCCTATATGGGCATACCAGGCAACACCTCCAAGACTGGAATACAACACTTGCATGAAAAACCAGATGGTTAGGAGCACAATGGCCGGCAATTCGACAATTTTGATGAAGATTATGATGAATAGCAGTGTCTTGATTCGAGCATAAGGATAAAGCACAAGATAAGCGCCTAAAACTCCTGAAACAGCCCCGCTCGCTCCTATCATGGGAATATTGGAAGTGAGGTCATACAAGAGTTGAGCAAAGGCGGCAACAATACCGGCCAGGAGATAAAAGACGATGAACCGTCCGTGTCCCATGGCATCTTCAATATTATTACCAAAAATCCATAAATAAAGCATATTTCCTCCGAGATGGAAAAAACCACCATGGAGGAACATAGAGGAAAAGACTGTCATCACGTTGTAGGGAACGAGGTCCAATCTAGAAGATACTGAAGTTATAAATTCCCTCGGTACAAGCCCGAAATATTTGTATACAATTTGGCCTTCCATACCGGTGAGGGCAAATCTCATCCAAAGGAAGATTAATATGTTTACAAAGATGATGCTCACTGTTATAATTGGAAAAGTGCGTGTTGCAATATTATCCCGTATCGGTATCATTTGCGGTATTTCTTATCACGTGTTTCTTGGTATGTCAAAAATCAAATGCTCTGGAGCGATGTATGCCTGAATTGAGGAAGGATCCTATTATTGATAGATGGGTGATTATATCAACAGAAAGGGGCAAACGTCCCGTCTTTTTTATCGAAGAGCCGGTGCCGCCGAAAACAGCCATGTGCCCGCTTTGCCCTGGTAATGAACATATGACTCCCGCAGAGGTCTATGCAATTCGACCAAGCAATTCACCACCAAACAGCCCTGACTGGCTCTTGAGAGTCATTCCGAACAAGTTTCCTGCCTTACGTATTGAAGGGTCTCTCAACAAGGAAGGTGTTGGGCTTTATGATAAGATGAACGGCATCGGTGCTCATGAAGTTGTGATTGATACACCGGTGCATGGTGAAACACTCACAAATATGGATGTTCGCGGCATACAGAATATATTTATTGCCTTCAAAGAAAGGGTGCTTGACCTCGCAAAGGATAAACGCTTCAGATTCACCATTGTATTTAAAAATCATGGTACTATTGCCGGGGCCTCCCTTGATCACTCCCACTCACAGCTTATTTCTCTCCCAATTGTCCCCAAAAGAATATCTGAAGAGATCAACGGTGGCATGAATTACTATAAGTATAAAGACCGTTGCGTCTTCTGCGACATCATCACCCAGGAGCGGGACGATAATGTCCGGGTAATTTACGAAAATTCACGGTTTATTGCACTCTCGCCCTATGCATCGCGTTTCCCCTTTGAAACCTGGATCTTGCCAAAAAGTCACGAACCGTATTTTCTCTTCCCGAGCGACGACGACAACTACCGTGATGCGGCTGATGCCCTTTCGACCATCTTGAAGAAGCACAACAAGGTACTAAACTCGCCACCCTATAATTTTATGATACACACTACACCTCTTGGCAATGGCGACATGCCACATTATCACTGGCACATTGAGATCATACCTAGGCTCACTAAAATGGCAGGTTTCGAGTGGGGAACTGGCTTTTACATTAACCCTACTCCACCTGAAGAAGCAACAACGTATTTGAAGGAAGCAGAAATATAGGTGACATATGAAGGTGCTGATTGCGTCCCCAGAGCTTTATCCCTTCGTGAAAACCGGAGGGCTTGCCGACGTCACCGGAGCCCTGCCAAAAACATTGATTAAGCTCGGCGCAGAGGTGAAGGTTATCTTGCCAAAACACAAAGGCATTGAGGAACTCGATTTTCCTATGCATTATAGGAATTACAGAATAGCTTGCCAAGTTTCACAGGCCTATGTTGACGCAGAAATCGTTGAAAGTGAATATGATGGAGTCACTGCATACCTTGTGGAAAAGGATGAATATTATTACAGAGACTATCTTTATAGCACCCCGGATGGTGACTACCTGGATAATGCAGAGCGCTTCATATTCTTCTCCAAAAGCATCCTGGAAGCAATAAGGGTAACCGGGTTTGTCCCTGATGTTCTCCATTGTAACGATTGGGAAACTGCCCTTGTCCCTTTCTTTCTTAAAACGCAGTATAAAAATGATCCGTTATTCAAGGATGTTGCTACGCTCCTCACCATACACAACCTTGGGTATCAGGGCCTGTTCTGGCATCATGACATGCATCTCCTTAATGTGGGTTGGGAATACTTCACCCCTGATTACATTGAGTTCTTCGGGAAGATCAATTTCCTGAAAGCTGGGATCGTCTTCTCAGATGTTTTGAACACAGTCAGCAAGCACTACAGCAAGGAGATACAAACACCGGAATTCGGTCATGGCCTTGATGGGATACTTCGGACAAGAAAAAACGACCTCTATGGCATTGTCAACGGGATTGATTACGAAGAGTGGAATCCAGAAAAAGACAGATTCTTACCTGGCCAATATAGCGCTCAAGACATGAGTAATAAACCTTTGTGCAAGAAGGCCTTACAGGAGATCTTTTCTTTGCCGGTTAATCAGGATATTCCTCTCCTAGCCACGATTTCACGCTTAGCAGACCAAAAGGGCTTTGATCTTCTCTATTCATCCCTAGAAGAGATGCTTGCTCTCAACGGGGGCTTGCAATATATAGTTCTGGGAACAGGAGATAGAAAGTATCACGATCTCTTTACGGATATGGCGAAAAAATTCCCAAAATCATTCGCTATAAAAATAGCTTATGACAATGGTCTTGCCCATCTTATTGAGGCTGGGGCTGACATGTTTCTCATGCCCTCGCGTTATGAACCTTGCGGACTCAACCAGCTCTATAGCTTGAGATATGGAACAGTGCCTATTGTTCGAGGCGTAGGAGGCCTTGAAGATACGATCACAGACTTTACAGTCATGCCTACAGAAGGCACAGGTTTTAAGTTTTATGATTATTCCGAGACGAGCTTGCTCGATGTTATTGAAAGAGCCTTAAGGGTGTATCGTACAAAAGAAGATTGGGAAAGACTTATACGGCAGTGCATGACCGCAGATTTTTCTTGGGAAAGATCGGCCAGAGAATATATGAATCTTTACAAAAAAGCCATTGAGAAGCATGAATCCCCTTGATATTTTTGGAAAAATTATTGCAATATCGCACTCAAACCTTGAAATAGCGTCAAGGATTAATGCAATTCTCAATATAATTGCCCAAGACATGTCCCTTGATGAGGCGATCGTCTATACCCTTGATGCCGATAAAAGACTTACCTGTCGTTTCAAGAATGACAATAGTGCTCTTTTTCATCTTTTGAACGAATATCGTTCTCACATAGGCGAGGGGATTGTTGGGAGCGTGGCTCAAAAAAGGGTGGCCCAGAGTTTTACCTTTAGAGATATCCCTCCGCGACTTGGATGCCTCTTTTATCCTGATCTTGATGGATCTATCCAAAAATATAAGGTATTTTCCTTTCTCCCCATGAGCGATGATAGCTACCTTTACGGCGTCTTGTTTATATGTTCGTCTGGCAAGGAGCGCCTTAATAATTCTGACAAGGCTTTCCTCTCCATGGTTGCGAGGGAAATTGGTGGTATTCTCCGTTCCAACCAATTAATTATTTCATCAAAAAAACGTATAAGCGAACTGGCAACCCTGTCAGAGCTGGGAAAAATTCTATCCTCCAATGCAATTCCTCAGGACATTCTAAACAATATTGCATTTATCACTGCTAAAGCCTTGAATGCTTCTTTTGTTACTATAAGACTGGCCCATTCATTTCTGAAACTTGATTCTCAGCGATTTACCTATGGTGACATAGAAAGCGAGTCTGAAGAAGAGGTCAAAAAGCTTGAAGAAGAGGTCAAAAAGCTTGGAAAAACCCTATCACTAAGGGACCTGGCCACTGAAGGTTACAAAAACACCATGACCACATCCCTCTATACTGCACCACTCACTTCAAGGGGACACTTTCTTGGGACAGTAACTCTAGGGGGATCACAAACAGTGTCAGGGCCTACCGTTGAAGAGAATGGTCGTTATCTAATAGAGACAATAGCAAATTATATTTCCAATGGCCTCGAAAACACCCTTCTTACAACAAAACTTAAGGATGTGGTAAAAGAGCTGAATAATGCTCAGAAGAGACTTCTCGAGCAGGAGACATTTCGAAACCTTGGAGAAATGACGGCAAACATAGCGCATGAAATCAAAAATCCTCTCGTAATCATTGGAGGTTTTACCAAACGGCTTGCAAAGAAGGTTCGCCTTGACCATACAGAAAATAGATATATAGAGATTATCCTCAAAGAGGTGGCACGGCTCGAGTCCATTCTTAATGAAGTCCTTAACTATGTTAAAGAAAGCCCCATGGTCGTTAAAGAGTGCAAGATCATTGAATTCATTGATGAGCTTATTTACCTTTTTACCTCAGACCGCGCCTGGGAAAAAATTGAAATTATTAGAGAATACGACAATGGTATCTCCCTGGTTCCTTGTGATGACCAGCAAATAAAGCAGGTTCTCATTAACATCCTTATGAACGCCCATGATGCCATTGATGGTAGCGGTAAAATAACCATTCAAACTGGACGCAAAACAATCAATGAACGCCCCTTTGCTACAATTTCTATAAGTGATACTGGAGGGGGTATTGATCCTGCCATAATAGATAATATTTTTAATCCTTTCTTTACCACTAAGGAAGGGGGAACCGGTTTGGGGCTTGCCATATCAAATAAAATTGTCCTCAACCATGGGGGCCACATTCAGATCAACAATCTCATGGGCAAAGGCGCAACATTTATTGTGTATCTTCCAATAAAAAATAATATAATTCGAGAGGAGCTTATATGAAGAAGGCGAGGTTATTGGTGGTTGACGACGAGGAAAACATCAGGTTCCTCTTCAAAGAAGAGCTCGAAGAAGAAGGTTATGAGGTTGATGCGGCCTCAAATGGGCTCGAAGCGCTAGACAAGATCAAACATGCTGCTTTTGACCTTGTGATCCTTGACATCAAGATGCCGGGCATGAATGGTATAGAGGCCCTCAATGAGATTAAGAATATGAACAAGGATCTACCTGTTATTCTCTGTTCTGCCTACGGAGAATTTAAACAGGATTTTTCGAGCTGGGCCTCAGACGGGTATGTTGTAAAGTCTGCCGATACCAACGAACTCAAGCAGACGATTAAGGATATTCTGAAAATCGCTTAGCTCTCTCAAGCGCTTAGATGGGCTCTATACGAACGCACGAATAAAATAGGCAACGCCATAAGGTATTTGCGATACCAAAAGCATTAAGGTTCAAATCTTTGGATTCCCTAAAAGTATATGCTGTAATTGACAAAGTGCTTGCTATTGGCAGCATCTTACCATAATATTATAACGGTTGGGGGTGTAGCTCAGCGGGAGAGCATCTCGTTCGCAACGAGGAGGTCGCGGGTTCGATTCCCGCCACCTCCACCATTTCAACATTACCATTTTTTCATAATCCAGTGATGGTTTGACTTTTCGCAATCAATTACATTATAATCAGGTATGAAAAAATTACTTATACTACTTATTGCCTTATCTCTAATGTCATGCACCACAAATCCTTTTGCCAAGAAAAAAGAGGCCGCTACCAACTCGCCTGGTTCAGAGACAAAGCAAGGTCAGACACAAAAAACTGGACAGATAGGAGAAGAAGCACCGAAGCCTGGTGATATTAAGATCCTTGATGGCGTTGAATACATTTACGCAAGAAACAAAAGGTGGATGTATACCCCCTATGAACCGGAATATATGTGGATAAGGAAAGACCAGTACTCTCCGGGGTTTGGGGAAAACTTGTTAACAAGAGGCAAAAGCAAGGAACAAAAAGATCTTGAAACTAGGCTGGCAAAAATCGAAGAAGAGATGAAAAAGAAGGGCCTTCCCCCACAGATGGCTTATCCTTCCCAAATGGCATATTTGCCTCCTGGTATGGGCTATATGTCACCAATGCCCTTAATAACATTCAATTATCCGTCCCCCAAAATGAAGCGACGCGTCATTGTTCTTCCCGTAACAGATCAGACAAACTATAAGGACGAGCAATTGGGAGAGCTTGCAACAAAAAGACTCGTTTCACGGCTTGAAAATAGCGGAACAATCATTTGTGTAGATCCCAATACGGTGAACCTGAAGGGAAACCTCACTGACAGGCAGACTTTAAAGGCATTGAATGAAACATATGGTATCCAGGCAGTCCTAAAGGGTTCGCTGGCTGATGTTTTTACAAGCACATCAAAAATAGAAGGAAAGGATGAACGCGAAACCTCTTTTGCAGTTTCAAAAATAGTCATTGATCTTTATAATACTGACACCGGAATCATTATGAAGCAGTTGTCTGGCCGGAACCCAGTGTTTCTTTCCCGAGAAAAGGGTGAATTGAGCTCTGAAAAAGCAAAAATAAAGGCTGTAGATCTATCTATTGAAATTATTGCTGATGACCTCCTCAAGGGTATTCTCTCACTCGACTGGCACGCTCGTATAGCCTCCATAGAGAATGATAAGATTTATATAAATGCTGGTCGCCTTTCAGGTCTTGAGAAAGGCGGTACTATAGAAGTATACTCACCAGGAGAAGAAATCATTGACCCAAAGACCAATGTACCCCTCGGCAAGACAAAGGGTAGCTATAAGGGAGACCTCGAAGTCATTGAGTTGTTCGGTGTAGATGCGAGCTGGGCAAGAATAAAGAAAGGAACGAATTTTTCTGCTACTGACCTGGTATACCTCAAGCCTCAGGAGAGCACTGCAACTCAGGGTTCATACCTCAAGCCCTCAGAGACTGCAACTCAGGGTTCACCAACGAAAAAACCTGAAACGCCAAGAAAGAAATAAACCCTCTATTTGTCAAGATCCTAGTTAAATGCCTTAACTCCAAATCTTAATGACCTTGTTTAACGGATAACGTAAAAATCCTAAAGGTAATCATTGACCTAGTTGCATTTTCTGGCTTAATACTAAAAAACAGGGCTGAAAATAGCCTCTAAATGCTATACTATCAACGATCTACACCATCAAAAACTCAAGAGGCTGAGAAATGGTTAAAAAAACTGTCCTTATTGCGGTTCAAAACACACTCAACAGAAAGGCGTCCAGAATAAGAGAAAGCGCTATCGGTGCATGGTCTGTCATAGGCAATTTCAAAACCATGCTCAGAAGGAACGCGGATCGAAAAGGTTATCTGGAAGGAATATGTTTATCAGAGACAAACAATTCATCAGCTATCAGAGAGCACAACAGAAGCAAAGACTGGATAAGGGAACGCATAAACAATACGTCAAGGAAAGAATAACAGACCCTGCAACAGGAAGATGGCACTATACTCATAAACGACTTCGCTTGGCCTACCGGAGTTTAAGACTGAACCTGCCCTTCCTGTTCACCTATCAGAAGTACCCTGAACTCAATATCCCGAATATTACCAATGCCCTTGATGGGTGTTTTGCCTACCCTAAGGAATTGTTGAGGGTACACCGAGGGTCAACAAGAAGCCTCAAAAACAAGATCATTGAAGGGGTATTGGGGAGATAAAAAAGCCCTTAAAAACCGTATTAAGCCCATTTTCTTTAGGGAAAGGGTTACATGTTGTTATGAAATCCTTCGAGTGATTGTGAATAAAAATGCTTGTGGTCACTTGACTACACATTGCTTCATTTACTCACCTGCTAAGCGATATTGAACCATCCTTGCGTGCCTAGGGTGACTCGCTTAAATCTTAAAGTTCATATCAGTCAAACTATGAAGGCTGTTATTCTACTCGGCCATAAAGTTTGACTGATAACATGATAGGAAAAGTATGAGCGCGTGTTTCACGTGAAACACAATTTTTGCTCCCTACTCCCAAAGATACAATGAGTTTGCTTTGCGTGTTTAAGGTTTTCAGGGAGGTTGCCTATTTTACGAGTTGAAGAGCAGCTTTAAATTTGTCAGTTCCAGCCCTCTGTAAGACTTCATATATGAACATCTCTGTGCTTGTAATGATAGCCCCTGCCTGTCTCATTCGTTCGATTGCGATATCCCGGTTATCTACTGTCCGAGAGCCAATAGCATCTGCCACAATATGCACTTTAAATGATTGGAGGGCATGGAGGGCAGTTTGTGTTACACAGATATGGGCCTCTACCCCTGCGAGGATTAGTATTTTACGTTCGAGTTGTTGTAAAGTACGTTCAAATTCTCCCGACATGAAGCAGTTAAAGTGTACCTTTGCAATAGGGCGTATACCCACTGCTTCAGCCTTAACCGCTGAAAGTGTTGGCCCAAGCTTTTCCTGCTCAGTAATGACAATCGGAATATCGAGTAATTGGGAAAACTTTAGAAGGCGTAGGGAGTTCTGTACCAATACTTCCCTACCGGCTATGACCGGCATAAGCCGGTCTTGTTCGTCTATAATAATGAGCATACAATCATCTTTTGTGACCAATTTTTGATTAAACCCTAGTTCATTTATCATACATACTCCATTCATAGTTTTTTAAGGGCACTGTCCTTCCCGTTGTTTATAATCTTTCTGGCCTACGCCTTAAACTAACTATGGTATTGACACAGGCGTTGAATACTATACGACACATGCCGAAAAAATATTAAACCATTGGGGCACCAATAAATCTACTATTTCCTCACAATAGCGTTGGAGATTACTTAACGTAATTATAAAACGGAAGGGTGCCTAGAAAATAGTGGAAAACTGATTTCCCCCGACCGGTTAATTTCTTTTTTTCAACCAAGCCGGGAAATAAAATCTATAATATATTTGAGGCTTATACGTAGAAGACACCGAGCAACTCATCGCCATCACCAAGGATATGCTCTAAAGAGGATTTCTTGCTTTCATTTTCAATAATGGTTTGGCGAGGATTACACCAACTGTAAATATTGCTTGCGTGAAATAATCCAAGAAGTGGTTGAGGTATGTAAGAGTCTGTAAACATCCTGTCCTCCGCCACTCTTCCTAAAACTCCAGCATCGATATAAATTGAAGGGATGTTTATCCATGACCTTGGAAAGAACATTGCTGGTAAAAATAACAAAGGGTTACTGAGGTCAAGACCAAAAATAAGCAGGAAAAGATTACCTTTCGAAACGCCTGCAACAGCAAGGACTTTGTCTGTACTGATTATGGGGTCCACAACTATAATAGTAATGAGCCTGCCCTAAGATTGTTGCAATTTTCTAAAATTTGTCTTGGGGCGGGCCATCCATGCATAAAAAAACTTATCGCTATCAACGTTATGAGGAGCCCCCGAAAAGAATATCCGCTTACTTAAGCAGTTTACTATCAAAAAGCAGGAATAACCCTCAGCACAACATCAACACCTGCATCATCGATAATGCCTAGCTTCCTCTTTTTCAAAGAGACCTCGGACTGCCATAGCAATCACAACAGCATTGCTCCCGCCAATACAAGGTTTATGGGAAATACCCTGAGAAGCACCAACAAAATATAAGTTAAAATTAAATTCTCCGAACGATTCAAGGGTTATTATGACCTCAAAGTATCTTTAATGACTAAAGTCCATAAAAAATATAAGGAGTAAAACCGGAAATTAACCTTTGAAATATATAAATTTTACAGAGGCATCACGAAAGCACCCGCCTAATCACAAGGGACAAGGGTTAGGACTCGAGGGAGGTTAGGCCTTCACGAATTGCATATTTTGTAAGCTCTGCAATACTGCGCATGTTCAGTTTTTCCATGATCTGCTGGCGATGAGTCTCAATGGTTTTTACGCTTACGCTCAGGACCGCAGCAATTTGCTTTGTGCTTTTACCTTCTGCAATAAGTTGCAACACTTCCCGCTCTCGTGAGGTCAAGACCGTAAATACGGTTGACTCATCCCTTGGCAGGTTTTGCAAATACTCCTGCACTACAACGTCGGTAATCTTCTGGCTCAGGTAATGTTGTCTTTGAATAACGGTATGAATTGCAGTTATAAGCTCCTCAAATGCGCTGTCCTTTAAAAGATAGCCTGCTGCACCTGCCTTGAGCATCTGCATAACAAATCTTCGATCAGAATGCATTGAGAGGGCGATTACCTGCACACCCTTAAAATCGGTGGTAATTTTTGTTGTGGCGTCAATTCCATTCATCTCGGGCATGCCGATATCCATTATCACAACGTCGGGACGGTGTTTTTGAACCAAATTAACCGTTGTAAGTCCATCTTGTGCCTCGGCAATGACCTCCATGTCCGGCTGCTTTTCAAGTAGTGACCGGAGCCCCTCCCTTATAATTTTATGGTCGTCGGCCAAGATAATCTTAGTTCTCATACGATGTTCTCCCGGTTTTTTCCTTTTCCGTTGCAAGAGGTGCTGTCAGAATCACCCTTGTGCCTCTCCCCCGACCAGACCGAACATCCATTTGCCCACTCAGATGACGGAGGCGCTCCCTGATGCTAAAAAGTCCAAAGCCCTTGTTTTCATCAAGATAGAAGTTCATTTTTGAAACGGTAAAGCCAATTCCATCGTCAGCCACGTGGACAACAATATTTTCATTAACACGACGTATTGTTATTTTGGCCGTGTGCGCATCGGCGTGCTTTGCAATGTTCATGAGGAGCTCTCTCGTTGCACTGAACAATACAATGCGGATTTCATCGCTAACAGGTTTAGGGGAGCTATCTGTTTCAAACATACAGCTTATCCCGTGATGCTCTTTGATCTGCTCAGTTAACCATTCAAGGGCGGACTCAAGGCCCAGATCATAGAGAATGGGCGGACTCAACTCAAAGGTTAGGGAACGGGTATATTGTATCGCTTGTTCAACGTGTTCGCGTACCTCCTTTAATTGTTCCAGGAAGCCCCCATTGTTTGCTGATTGAAGAAGTGCGCCAAGCTTAATCTTTGAGATAGCAAGGATTTGACCGATATGGTCATGAAGCATCGTTGCGATACGGCGCCTTTCCTGTTCTTCAGCCAGAGATAAATCTGAAGCCAGCGATCTAAGCTGTTTCTGATACGATTGAATCTTTTCTTCGGCCTTTTTTTGCTCAGTGATGTCCTCTACTGTCCCTTCATAATAGAGTAGTGTTCCGTCAGGTGCATTGATTGCCTTTGCATTCTCCCGCACAAATATAATTGATTTATCACGCTTACGCCATTTTGTTTCAAATCCTCTAACCCTTCCTTCCTTCCCAAGCTTGTCTTTTATCTTCTTCCTCAGATACGACGGCTCGTAATCCCTCCTTTTTTGGCCTGTTGATGTTAGTTCATCAAACGATGAATATCCAAGCATACGTATTAACGTTGGGTTTGCCATCAGAATACGGCCTTCGGCATTTACCCGGTAAATGCCCAACGGTGAATTGACGAAGAGGTTCCTGTACCTCTCCGAACCTTTCTGTAACATATCTTCAATTCTTTTTCTCCTGTTAAGTTCTATCATTAAACGTTCATTTGCTTTTTGCAACTCCATTGTTCTTGCTGCAACTCGTACCTCAAGATCCTCTTTTGCTTTTTGCAACGCGATCTGCGCTTGTTTTCGTTCGGTAATATCGTTATTTATTTCCATAATAGCAACGGGCTTGTCTTGGAGATCGCATCGCAAAGCCCATCGGCTTGCAACCACAATCTTTTCTCCAGACCTCTTCTTTTGAACAAGTTCCCCCTCCCACCTTCCTTCGCTTAGGAGTTTCGCTTTTATGTCACGCAAAGATTCAGGAAACGCCGTGTGGAGAAGCTCATGTCCAACCCTGCTTCGAGCTTCATCCTTATTCCACCCATATTTTTCCTCTGCACCATGGTTCCAAAAGACAATCCTATCCTCCATGTCAAGAACAATGATCGCATCGTCTGCAATATCGAGAAGTTCTGCCTGCTCCTGGAGTTGTGTCGCCTGTGTCTTTAATTGCTTTTCTGCTTTCCTTCTCTCCGTGACATCCCTAAGGTTCACCATCACTACCTTGGCTTCACCATACTGAATTAATGTTCCACTTATTTCTACATCTATCACAGAGCCATTTTTACACCGATAATGGCGCAAGCCATAAATGTATACTCCTTCAACCAAAGCCTTTTTGATACTAGCATCCAGGATCTCCTTGGCAAGGACAACAATGTCATACAGCGTCAACCCCGGAATGTCATCCTCGGAATACCCGAGCATCTTTTTAAACTGCTCATTGGTTTCCAGTATTTTAGCTGTCTTAGGGTCGAAAATATAAACACCATCGGACGATTGTTTTACCAAGGAGCGGTATCGTTCTTCGCTCTCTCTTAGCGCCTTTTCGGTACTGCGGTGTCTC